>Ga0082335_1000507_pt1 | contig 98786 bp, 95 predicted proteins | sample Subgrocontami58m_FD_72375 | JGI IMG/M metagenome (GOLD analysis project Ga0082335, IMG submission 72375) | Subsurface groundwater microbial communities from S. Glens Falls, New York, USA - GMW37 contaminated, 5.8 m (SPADES assembly) (version 2) ... | reverse complement strand
ACTGCTACGGCGCGCTCGGCCTCATCCACTCGCTCTGGAAGCCGATGCCGGGGCGGTTCAAGGACTTCATCTCGCTGCCGAAGCTCAACCGCTACCGCTCGCTGCACACGACGGTGATCGGTCCGGAGGGAACGCCGCTCGAGATCCAGGTGCGAACACGCGAGATGCACGAGGAGGCCGAGCTCGGTGTCGCCGCGCACTGGCTCTACAAGCGGGGCGCGCTCGCCGGACGGACCGACGACGAGTGGCTCTCCTGGGTGAAGACGCTGATGGATTGGCAGGCTGACGAGACCGACCCGCGCGAGTTCATGAAGACGTTTCGCACCGACCTCTTCGACGACGAGGTCTACGTCTTCACGCCGAAGGGGGAGGTGAAGACGCTGCCCGCCGGCTCGACGCCGATCGACTTCGCCTACGCAGTCCACACGGACGTCGGCCACCGCACGGTCGGAGCCAAGGTCAACGGTCGCATCGTGCCGCTGCACTACAAGCTCAAGAACGGCGACTTCGTCGAGATCCTCACGTCGAAGTCGGGGCGTGGGCCGTCACGCGACTGGATGGGGCTCGCCGCCTCCTCGCGCGCCCGCAACAAGATCCGGCAGTGGTTCCAGCGGGAGACCCGCGGCGAGACCGAGCACAAGGGCCGCGAGATCCTCGATCACGCGCTGAAGGCGCAGAACCTTCCCTACCGGAAGTTGCAGGGCTCGAGCGTCCTCGCGCAGGTGATCCGCGAGACCGGGTTCAAGAAGGCGGAGGACTTCTACATCGCGCTCGGGTCGGGGAAGCTGCAATCGGGTCAGATCGTCCACAAGGTGCTGCAGCGGCTGAAGACGGGCGAGGTGGCCCAGGAGCCGATCGTCTCGCCGAAGTCGGCGCGGCCGAAGCGCACGGTCGCGGGCGAGTCGCTCGGCGTCCTCGTGCCCGGGGTCGAGGACGTGCTCGTGCGCGTGGCGAAGTGCTGTACACCGGTGCCCGGAGACACGATCGTGGGCTACATCTCGCTCGGTCGCGGGATCACGATCCACCGCAACGACTGCCCGAACGTGAAGGCGCTGATGCGCAACCCGGAGAGGTTCACGCCGGTCGAGTGGGAGGGCGGCGCGACGACGGGGTTCCGCGTCCAGATCGCGGTCGAGGCCTGGGACCGGCCGCGGCTGCTCGAGGACGTCGCCCGGACGTTCTCCGAGCACGGCGCGAACATCGTGGCCTATGGCGGCACGGTCGAGGACCAGATGGCCCGCAACTGGTACACGGCCGAGGTGGGCGACATCAACGGCCTGCGCTCGCTCCTGACCGCACTCCGCAACGTCGAGGCGGTCTTCGACGCCTACCGGATGACGCCGCAGTGACCGCACGCGGTTGACGAGTCCCTCGAACGAGGGATTCAGCCCCTCGATGGGTGGGGTACCTCGTTTCAGGGATTGCCCGCTCCCGGGATCTGCGTAGAACGAGACGCAAGGGGAGAGGGGCTGGGAAACCGCAGCGCCCGCCCTCGCGACGAGGCGGGCGCGCGGCTTCTCATTCGCTCGACAGTTCGGCTGCCGCACCGCCCGGCGGAGCCGGCCTGCCCTCCCACCGCGGGCGCGCCTGCATCCCGGGGCTCTAGGGCTCCCAGGCCTCGCCGCCGGTGTCCCAGCCGACGAGCGCATATGGAGAGACGAGCAGCGCCACCTGCTCGAGGAACGTCCGGTCGGCGGCGTCGAGCTCGCCGGTCGCCTCGAGGGTGGCCACGCGGGTTCCCTGGAAGACGACGGGAAATGAGGCGGCCTCGGGGGCTGCGGCGTCGGCGCCCGCCTGGGGGCCCAGCACCGGGCCGCCGTCCTCGACGAACCGGATCCCCGCCCACGTGTAGCCGGCCTGCTCGTGGAGGACCGCGACCACCCCGCGCAGGATGTCGTCGGCCTCGCCGCCGCCGCGCAGGACAGAGTCAACGGCCTCGAGCGCGCCGCGCAGCTCGTCCGCTCGGCTCATCCGTCGAGGTCTCCGCCCTCGAAGGCGCGGAGGCTCTCGCGCCACAAGTCGGGGATCGGAACGGAGGCCCGTACCGCCATGTCCACGAGAACCAGCGTCTGGGTCGCAGTGACCATCAGCTCGTCGTTCTCGACCCGGTAGGCGGCGCACTCGTACGTGGCACTCGAGCGGCCGATCCGGGACACACGGACGAAGATCTCGAGCAGGTCGTCGAAGCGGGCGGGCGCGTGGTACTCGACCGTCGAGGCGCGCATCACGAACTCCCGCCCGCTGTGCGAGACCGTCGCCATGTCGAGATGCCGGTGGTACTCGACCCGCGCGTGGTCGAAGTAGGGGAGGTAGCGCCCGTAGTAGACGACGCCCTGCGCGTCGGTGTCCGAGAACCAGACCCGTGTGAGCGCCGAGTACTTGAACGGGGGATGGCGGTCGGACAGGCGGCCGAGCTCGAGGGTCGTCACGCCGTCGATCCTACGCCTGGATCAGCGCCAGCACCTCGTCGCGCTTCGCCTCCATCAGCTCCTGTGACGAGCCTTCGAGGTTGAGGCGGAGCAGCGGCTCGGTGTTCGACGGGCGCACGTTGAAGTGCCAGTCGGCGAAGTCGACGGAGATCCCGTCGACGTGGGACACGACACCGCCGGCGGCGGAGTAGCGCTCCTTCAGCTCCTGGAGCTTCAGGGGCACGTCGGCGACGGGGGTGTTGATCTCGCCGGTGAGGAAGAAGCGCTCCCGGTACGGCGCGAGGATCTCCGACAGCTTCTGCCCTCGCTTCGAGATCAGCTCCAGCATGAGCAGGAAGGGAACGACCCCTGTGTCGGCCTGCGAGAAGTCCCGGAAGTAGTAGTGAGCCGAGACCTCGCCGGCGAACACAGCGTCCTCCTTGCGCATGCGGTGCTTGATGTAGGCGTGGCCGACGCGGTTCATGAGCGCGATGCCGCCGGCCCGCTCGATAGTCTCGGCCACGGCCCGGCTCGCGCGCACGTCGTAGAGCACCTTCTCCCCAGGGTGCTTCGCGAGAACCGTCTCGGCGAGCAGCGCCGTGACGAAGTCGCCGGGCACGAACTCGCCCGTGTCGTCGACGAAGAAGCAGCGGTCGGCATCCCCGTCGTAGGCGACGCCGAGGTCTGCGCCCTCCGCCAGCGTCTTGCGGATGACGAACTCGCGGTTCTGGGGCAGGAGGGGGTTCGGCTCGTGGTTCGGGAAGCTTCCGTCCGGCTCGAAGTAGCACGGGACAGCCTTGATCGGGAGCCGCGCCAGTACCGGCGGCAGCATCGCGCCGGCCATCCCGTTGGCTGCGTCGATGACGACGCGCAACGGCTTCAGCGCCGTGATGTCGATAAAGGAGAGCACCTTCTCGACGAAGCCCGGGTAGACGTCCTCGGCCCGCACGTCGCCGCGCCGCCCGGCCGCAGGGCCGAAGCCGGCGAGCGCGCGGTCGCGCACGTCGAAGAGCCCCGATTCCCCGCCGACCGGGAGCGCGCCGCGACGGACGATCTTCATGCCGGCGTACTCCTTCGGGTTGTGCGAAGCGGTGACGCAGATGCCGCCCTCGAGCCCGAGCGAGCCGACGGCGAAGTAGAGCATCTCCGTTCCCACGAGGCCGATGTCGAGCACGTCGGCTCCGGCGTCGGCGGCGCCTTCGATCGCCGCGCCGGCGATCGCCGGTGAGGAGAGGCGCATATCGCGCCCGACCGCGATCCGGCGTGGCTCGAACTGCTCGACGTACGCGCGCCCGATCGCGTAGGCGCCTTCCTCGTCCAGCTCCGAGGGGTAGATGCCGCGTACGTCGTACGCCTTGAAGATCTTGGGGTCGAGCACGGATCCGATGCTAGCCGGGAGGGGCGGCACACGCCGCCCCTCCCGGCCGCTGCCTAGCCCGTCCGCTTGACGATCCAGAGCCCGGAGTTCATGTCGCTCAGGTAGACGAGGCCCGTCGCCTCGTCCACGACGACGCCCCAGACCTGCGTCGTGTTCGTCAGCGTGCCGCGCTGGTTCGGCTTGACCGGGTTCGCGGTCGCCGGTGGCACGAAGTACGCCACCTCGTTCGGCGCGCGCGGGTTCGAGACGTCGATCACGCGCACCCCGTCCGAGTACCACGACGCGTACACGGTGTCCCCGACGAGCAAGGGGTTGTGGATGACGTAGTCGCCGGCGCCCTGGTCGTTCGTGCCGAGCGAGTTCGGCGAGCGGTACTGCCCGATCTCGACCGGAGCGGCGAGGTTCGAGTAGTCCCACACGCGCAGGTAGCCGAAGCCCGGCTCGATGCCGGCGCCCGAGGTCTTGCAGAAGTCCTCGTCGGCGGAGAAGAGCAGCTTGCGCCGCTCGTCGTAGTTGGACGAGTGCGCGTCGCCGTCCTCGTTCGCCCGGTAGCTCGTGCGGCCCTTGTAGACCGGGTGCGCTGGATCGCTCACGTCGAGCGCGACGAAGCCCGAGTCCCAGTAGGAGACGAAGACGAGCTTGCCGTCCGCCGACGGGTCGGCGCCGTGCCCGTAGTTCGCGTCGGCGTCGCAGCCCTGGCCGCCGGAGAACGGCCCGCCGATGTCCCTGATCCCCCACGTGGACGCCTCGAACGGATGCGTCGGGTCGGTGATGTCGAGGAGGCGGAAGTCGCCCCTGCCGAGCTCGTCGCGGACACCGCTTGGGGTACCGGAATCCGGGTAGTTGCCCGCGGGGACGCTCGCGTAGGCGAACGTGCGGTGCAGGTCGGCGCGGTTCTCGACCTCGAACTCGTGCACGCCACGCGTGCAGCAGCCGGTGTCGAGGAAGCCGAGCTGCACCGGCGCCGCCGGGTTCGTCACGTCCCAGAGCATCAGCCCGCGGATCGCGGCCGGGTCGTGGCGGATGCCGCCGCACCACTGGATGCCCGACGCGGCGATGTCGTGCCCGGCGAGCGGCCCGTAGCGAGCCGTGTAGACGACGACGTCCTCCGCCGAGGTGCCGGCCGGGTTCTGCAGCGTCGCCACGCGGGTCGGATTGGACGGGTCGCGTGCGTCGAGGACGGCGATGCCGCTGTTCGGCGCGCTCGGACAGAAGTCGGAGTGCCCGTTGGCGGGGTCGAAGAACCCCCAGTGGCCGACGTAGGCGTAGCCCTTGTAGGCCCAGACGTCGCCGTTGAAGCCCCGCACGCCGAGATCGTTGTGCCCGACGGCAGTCATGTTCCAGGAGGAGCCGGCCTTCGTCCCGTTCTTGAACGTCTTCTGCGACTGGTCGTAGAAGTGCTTCTCGTCCTTCAGCAGGTCGTCGCTCGACGGCGCGGTCAAAGCCACCGTTGCGAACGCGAGTGCGGCGACGGCAACCACCGCGAGCCCCAGCTTGCGCATCGTTCTCCCCTCGTTGTTTGCCCTGCGAGCGGCCATTGTGGCGGGAGAGCGGACCCTGTTCAAGGCTCCGCTGCTGTGATACAGAACGGCTCTCACGTCCTCAGGGGAATCGGAGAGGGGAACCGAGATGAGACGCACGATCGCGATCGCCGTCGCGCTTGCAGCGGCGGCGCTCTTCCTCGCCGCCGCCGCGGGCGCGGCTTCAGGGTGGGGGAGCGTACCGGTCACGAACCAGATTGCGAGCTCGCCGTTCCAGGCGGGCGGCTATCCGGTTGCACCCGGTGCGACGGCACCAGAGCCCGGCACCTGCCGCCTCGGTTGGTACAACGCGAACCGCTCCGAGTCGTGGATCGCGGTCAAGCCGGGCACAGAGGACCTCGTCGGCTCCTCGAAGGTGTTCTTCGAGAAGTTCTCGACGTTCTACGACTTCCACCTCGGCTCGTACACGATCAAGAACGGCAAGCCGTCGGGGAACACCATCGTGCAGGGCTACGAATGCGTCTCGACGGGCAGCCAGGAGATGCCGCCGAGCTGGATGAACGACACCGACCCGAACGTCGACTTCGACACCCAGGGACGGGCGTACCAGGTGACGCTGCCGTTCAACCCCTACTGGGTGAACCTGCACCCGAACTCGAATATCGGGATCGTCTACTCGGACGATCTCGGGCGCACGTGGGTCAAGGGCAACGGCGGCGAGCCGCTCGAGCACGCCCCCAACTGGTCGAGCCTCAGCCTCGGCTTCGTCGAGGACAAGCAGTGGGTCGCCGTGAACCACTTCGTCGGCTCCCGCTACCAGGATCACGTCTACGCGGCGTGGGCCGTCTACAACGGGCAGACGGCGAAGATCAACGTCGCGGTCTCGCGTGACCGCGGGCAGACGTTCTCGAAGGCGACGGCCGTGACGAACCCGAACGAGACCGGGTCGGTCAACGAGTACGTGTACCCCGCCGTCGGCGCCGACGGCGCGGTCTACCTCGTGATCGCCGCCAGCTCGCCGAGCAGCGCTGGAGCGAAGACGCTGTACGTCACGCGCTCGCTCGACGACGGCGTCACCTGGGGGCCGTGGAACCCCGTCGCGAGCTCGACGCTGATCTCCGGCTGCTGCCTGCCGAACACGACGTTCCGCGACGGCATCCTCCAGCACATGGTCGCGAGCCCGACCTACCCGGGCCACCTCTACGTGGCGTGGGAGGAATGGGACGGGACGCAGTTCGACGTGCTGCTCTCGCAGTCCACGGACGGCGGGTTCGCATGGTCGGCGCCCCTGCGGGTGAACGACCCCGACCCGAACGACCAGTTCCAGCCCTCGGTCGCGGCCGGCCCGGGCGGCGGCGTGGCGGTCGCGTTCTACGACCGGCGGCAGGCCTGTCCCGCCGATCCGGCCGTGCTGCCGGACGACGTCGGCCGTACGAACTTCTGCATCGACACGACGGTGCAGGCGTTCCTCGACTCCGGCTCAGGCGCGGTGCCGGTGGGCGGGAACGTACGCCTGACGAAGTACACCTGGGACCCGGAACAGCCGGGCCAGACGGTCGACGGGCTCGACCAGATGGCGTGCGCGGGGCATCGGAATCCGTGCACGTCGCGTGCGTTCATCGGCGACTACTTCGGTCTCGCGATGTCGGCCAAGAACGTGTACGGCTTCTTCGTCTCGACGCACTATCCGTCGTCCGTCACGGCCGACGGCGGCGGGCCCGTGTACTACCAGCAGCAGCTGCTCGCGACCGTCGCACGCGGCGCGCTCGGCATCTAGCGGGAAGGCCGGGGCTGCGTCGACCGCGCAGCCCCGGCCCCACCTACAATTCCGGGGTGGAACGGAAGCTCGCGACCGTCCTCTTCGTCGACCTCGTCGATTCGACTCAGCTCGTCGCCGGAAGCGACCCCGAGGTCGTGCGCCGCCGGGTGAACCGGTTCTTCGAGCGGGCTTCCCACTGCATCACCACGCACGGCGGGATCGTCGAGAAGTTCGCCGGGGACGCCGTGATGGCGGCCTTCGGCGTGCCACAGGCCCACGAGGACGACGCGGAGCGTGGCGTGCGCGCGGCGCTCGCGATCCTCGACGAGGTGCACGCGCTCGGCCTCGAGGCGCGCATCGGGATCGAGGCCGGAGAGGTTGTCGTCGACGACTCCGACTCGACCTTCGCCACCGGAGAGGCGGTCAACGTCGCCGCCCGTCTCCAGCAGGCGGCGGCGCCCGGCGAGGCGCTGATGGGCCCGACCGCGCACCGGCTCACGCTCGGGCGCATCCTCGCCGAGGAGCGCGGGCCGGTCGCGCTGCGCGGCTTCGAGGACTCGGTGCCGGCATGGCGGCCGCACGGGATCGCGGACGGTGGCGGGCGTGCCGTGAGCATCGACGCGCCGTTCGTGGGCCGGGAGGCCGAGCTCGAGCTGCTCGAGAACTCCCTGGCCCGCGCCGCGCGCGACTGCCGCACGCTGCTGTTCACGGTCTACGGCGAGCCAGGAGTGGGCAAGAGCCGCCTCGCGCGCGAGTTCCTCGCGGGCGTCGAGGGTGCGACGATCCTCTCCGGCCGCTGCCTGCCCTACGGCGAAGGGGTCACGTACTGGCCGCTTGCGGAGATGGTCAAGATCGCCGCCGGGATCAGCGACGACGACCCGGTGCAGGAGGCGGTGGACAAGCTGCGCGCCTGCTGCGGCGACGACGCGGTCGCCGATCTGCTCGGGCTCGCCGCCGGCGTGCTGGAGGCGGTCGAGACGGAGCGAGGCCAGCAGGAGATCGCCTGGGCTGCCCGTGAGTGGGCGGCGCAGCTCGCCGACGCGCAGCCGCTGATCCTCGTCTTCGAGGACATCCACTGGGCGGAGGAGCCGCTGCTCGAGCTGATCGAGCACCTCGCCGAGCGGGTCAGGGAGGCGCCTCTGCTGATCCTCTGTCTCGCTCGGCCCGAGCTGCTCGACATCCATCCCGGCTGGGGCGGAGGCCGCCTCCGCGCCACGGCGATCGAGCTCGAGCCGCTCGCGCCGGCCGAGAGCGAGGAGCTCGTGGACGCGCTCCTCGCCGAGCACCCGCTGTCGCCGAAGACGCGGCGCCTGCTGCTGGAGAAGACCGAGGGCAACCCGCTCTTCGTCGAGGAGACGATCCGCATGCTCGCCGAGGAGGGAGGCGCCGACGGGCCCGTGCAGGGCATCCCGGACACCCTGCAGGCGTTGATCGCCGCTCGCATCGATTTCCTGCCCGCAGAGTGCAAGACCCTGCTGCAGCGCGCCTCCGTGATCGGCCGGGTCTTCTGGGCGGGCGCGCTCGCCGAGCTCGCCCCGGAGCTGGACGATCCCGAGCGCGCGCTCGACGGCCTCGTGCAGCGCGACCTCGTGGCGCGCGAGGCGCGCTCGACGATCAAGGGCGAGCGAGCGTACCGCTTCAAGCACGTGCTCATCCGCGACGTCGCCTATTCCGGCCTCGCGAAGGGGGCGCGTGCCGAGCTGCACGCCAGCATCGCCCGCTGGCTCGTCGAGCTCGGGGGCGGCGAGCTGCTCGAGATTCGGGCGTACCACCTCGACCAGGCGGCGCTGCTGCACGCCGAGCTGGACGGCGCGGTGCCGGTCGAGCTCGCACGCGAGGCGGCGACAGCACTCGAGAAGGCCGGGCGGCGGGCGGTTGCCCGTGAGGCCAACCAGGCTGCCCGGAGGCTCTTTCGCCGTTCGGTCGATCTCGAGCCGACGCTCGAGCGGCGGTTCCAGGCGGCGCGCGCCGCCTGGAGGCTCGACGATCTGCCGACGGTCGCTGCCGAGATGGAGGTCGTGCGCACCTCGGCTGCAGAGGCGGGCGACCGCAACGTCGAGGGGCGCGCGTCGACGGTGCTCGCCGAGGTCGCGCTCCTGCGCGACGCCGACCTGCCGCACGGACGCGAGCTCGTCGAGTCGGCGCTCGAGCTGCTGCTGAACGGCGAGCCCGAGGATCGGTTCCATGCGCTCACAACCCGCTCGCGGATCGAGTGGTGGCTGGGCAACCTCGCCGCCGACGAGAAGTACCTGCGGCGGGCACTCGCTGTTGCGCAGGAGGCGGGCCGCCGAGACCTCGAGGCGACCGCGACGGAGGAGCTCGCTTCGGTGGCGCTCTCGCGCCACGACCTCGACGAGGCCACGCGCCTCGTCGAGCGCTCCCTCGAGCTGCTCGCCGGCAGCTCCCATCGCGTGGCGCGTGCCTGGGCGCTCCTGCAGCGCGGGCGGGTCGCGATGGCGTACGGCCGTCTCGACGACGCCGAGACCGACCTGCAGGAGGCAATCGAGCTGTTCGATGAGGCCGGCGCAGCCTGGGGGCTCGCCCGGGCGAGCGACGTCGCCGCGAGCGTCGCGTGGCGGAGCGGCGACACGGCGACCGCCGAGCGGCGCTTCCGCGATGCGATCCGGCTCCTGACACCAATCGAGGACCGCGGCGCCCTCTGCGAGAGCCAGAGGCAGCTCTCGCAGCTCTACGTCGAGCTCGGGCGCGTGGACGAGGCGGAGGTGCTCGCGCTCCAGGCACGCAAGACCGTGGGTCCGCACGACATGGCTTCCCGGGCGACGACGCGGATGGCGCTCGGGATCGTCCGGGCGGCTCAGGGCCGGGATGAGGAGGCCGAGCGTCTCTTGCGTGAGGCCCTGGACGTGATCAAGACCACCGGTGTGACATCCGTGCGGGAGGCGACGCTGAAGACGCTGGCGGCGTTCTTGCGGGAGCGGGGCCGCACCGCGGAAGCGGAGCCCTACGACGTGGAGGCAGCCGCGCTGCGGCCCGCCGAGGCGGCCTCGAGCACGGCGCGGATCGCCTGACTCGACTCCTCGTCGGGGGATTCCGAGATCACCGTCGCCTCTCGGTCGAAGCGCGCGAGCGCCTCCGCGAGCGGCTCTGCCCGTAGCGTTCCCTCGCCGTAGGGCAGGTGCTTGGTCTCGTTGCGGTTGGCGAAGGCGATGTCGCTGAAATGGATGTGGAACGGGACGCCGGGCGCGAGCACGGCGTGGGCGCTCTCGAGCGCGAGCGCGAACGGCTCCGGCTCGGTGAAAGCACCGTCGCTCGTTGCGTGCATGTGTGCGAAGTCGAGCACCGGGCGCACCCAGGGGAGCTGCGAGGCGATGAAGAAGATGTCCTCGGCCGATCCCAGATCGCGGACGCGGCCCATCACCTCGACGCCGAAGGGGACGGCGCGGCCCTTCGCCTCGAGCCTGACCCGCAGCTCTCCCAGCTGCTCGACGACCGACGCGAGAGCCTCCTCGCGGCTGCGGCCGAGCAGGAAGCCGGGGTGGAACACGACGAGCTCGGCACCACAGGCCGTCGCGACCCCGGCCGAGTGGTCGAGCATGCCGATCGCCATGTTCAGCTTCCTGCCGCGCTCGGCGTGACCCATGAAGGCGGCGAGCGGGGCGTGCACCGAAAGCGCGACGTTGCGCTCTCGCGCAACCGCACCGAGCCGCTCTGCCCACGCGTAGTCCATCCAGAAGCCGCCCTCGAAGTCGATCTCGCAGGCGGAGTACCCCGCGGCAACGAGCAGCTCGATCGCCTCCTCGGGGGTCGCGCGGGAGGGGATGCGCGCGGGGCCGACACGGATCCGTCCCATGAGTGGGAACGTAGCGTACGAAATGCCGTCCGACCCTGTTTCTACCCTCTTCGCATGGCCCAGCAGCCGACACGTATCGACCTCCTCGAGCTCGACATCGACCTCCGCCTCTCCGACCTCTGGCGCGAGGCCGCGGACGTGCAGGAGTGGAACCTCGAGGTCGTCGCCGCCTTCATGCGCGCTGCCTACGGCAAGGGCTACTGCGACGCGCTGACCGAGGACGCTCCCGGCAGCCTCTGCCACGATCACGGCTATCGGATCCCGCCGCGGCGTGAGTTGCCGCGGCACGCGGCGTAGTTTTCCGGCCTGCTGTCTTCGCTCTGCCTGCTCGACCCCGAGAAGTGGTTCTGTGGCGGAGGCGGGCTTGGCCCGGCGCAGCCTCGCTCGGCTCGAGTGGGAGGGGTGTGAAGGAGGGGGCCCGCGGGGGGACCATGGGTTCCCCCGCGCTTGGGTCACGGCTATCGGATCCCGCCGCGGCGCGAGTTGCCGCGGCACGCGGCGTAGGTCCCTGCGGCCTCCCGAAGCCCGACGTTACAATCTCACCGTGGCACGGAAGCGCAGCCCCGCGCGTCTCGTCGTCGCGCTGTCGGTCGCGGCAGTGCTCGCCGTCTTCCTCCTCTACACGTCCCTCGCCGGCGGGGGAACGCCCTCGCTCGCGCCGAGTGAGCTGAAGGGCCGCACGGGGGAGGTTTCGCTCGCCGGCCGCGTCGTCGGCCCGATCACGGGCGACGCGCACCGTGGTGGGCTCCGCTTCCGGCTCAGGGACATCAAGGGGCCGGCGCGGGAGACCGTCGCTGTCGTCTACATGGGCTCGGTTCCCGACCTCTTCAGGACCGGCCGGGACGTTGTTGTCGAGGGAACGCTGACGAACGGCACGTTCGTCGCGACGCCGGGCTCGCTCGTGACCAAGTGCCCCTCGAAGTACGCTCCGAAGAAGTCCGCCTGACGCATGCCTGAGCTCGGCCGCGCCGCGCTCGTCGTCACGCTCGGGCTGGCCCTGTACGCGCTCGTCGCGGGTGCCGCCGCCGCCCGCTCGCGCCGCCGCCGGCTCGCCGCCTCCGCGCAGAACGCGCTGCTCGCGGCGTTCGGGTCGACCGCGGTCGCCGCCGCAGTGCTGCTCGCCGCCTTCGCCCGCGACGACTTCTCGTTCGTCACCGTGATGGAGTCGTCCAGCCGAGACCTGCCGCTCGGCTACGCGCTGTCTGCATTCTGGGGCGGGCAGGCGGGATCGCTGCTGCTCTGGCTCCTCCTGCTGACCGCGTACGGCGCGGCCGCGATCCTGCTCAACCGGCGGCGCGCGCGCGACCTCGTCGTCTGGGTCGTGCCCGTGCTCGCCGCGGTGGCCGTCTTCTTCTCGCTGCTGCTCGTCGCGGTCGCGAGCCCGTTCCAGTCGCAGCCGGCGCCCGCCGACGGCTTCGGGCTCAACCCGAGCCTCCAGAACCCGTACATGATGGCCCACCCGCCGTTCCTCTACCTTGGCTACGTGGGGCTGACGGTGCCCTTCGCGTTCGCGATGGGCGCGCTGCTCGCCGGCCGCAGCGACGAGCGCTGGATCGTGGCGACGCGTCGCTGGACGCTCTTCGCGTGGGCCTGCCTCGGAATCGGGCAGCTGCTCGGGGCACACTGGGCGTACGAGGAAGTCGGCTGGGGCGGGTACTTCGCCTGGGACCCCGTCGAGAACGCCGCGCTGATGCCGTGGCTCGCGGCCACCGCGTTCCTGCACTCGGTCATGATCCAGGAGAAGCGCGGGATGCTGAAGGTCTGGAACGTGCTGCTCGTCGTGCTCGCGTTCGGCCTCTCGCTGTTCGGCACGTTCCTCACGCGCTCGGGCATCCTCAACTCGATCCACTCCTTCACCGAGAGCTCGATCGGGCCGTGGTTCCTCGGCTTCATCGCGCTCGTCTGCGCCTTCTCCCTGACGCTCGTCTTCTCCCGGCTCCCGCTGCTGCGGGCGCGTACGAAGCTCGAGTCGCTCGTCTCACGGGAGGCGACGTTCCTCTACAACAACCTGCTGCTCGTGGCGCTGACGCTGACGATCCTGTGGGGGGTCGTCTGGCCGATTCTGTCGGAGGCCGTGCGCGGCGAGTCGGTGGTCGTCGGGCCGCCTTACTACAACTTCTTCCTGCGCGCCTTCGGGCTGCCGCTGCTTCTGCTGATGGGGATCGGCCCACTCGTGGCGTGGCGCCGCGCCTCGCTGCGCGGCCTGCTCAAGACGTTCGCGTGGCCGGCCGGAACGGCCCTCCTTGCCGGTGCGATCCTGCTCGTCCTCGGCGCCGGCTCCTCTGTGCCGGGACTCGTCGCGTACACGTTCTCGGCGTTCGTGCTCGCCTCGATCGCGCTTGAGTTCGCGCGCGGCACGCGCGCCCGGCGCGCGCTCGCGGGAGGAACGTGGCCGCGCGCCTTCTCCGACCTCGTCGCGCGTAACCGCCGCCGCTACGGCGGCTATGTCGTCCACGCCGCGATCGTGCTGCTCGCGATCGGGATAGCCGGCTCGAGCGCGTATGACACGGTCACGGAAGCGAAGCTCCGGCCGGGCCAGGAGCTGGCCGTCGGCGGCTACACGCTCAGGTACACGCGACTGACGGAGCGACCGGCCGCGAACGCGACCGAGGTGCGTGCCGTGCTGGAGGTTCGCCGCGGGGGCGACCGGCTCGGCACGGTCGAGGCCGGCAAGAACGCCTACACGGTCGAGCAGCAGGTCTCGAACGAGGTGGGCATCCGCAGCGACTTCCTCAGGGGCGAGGACCTGTTCGTGATCGCCGAGCAGGTCGAGCCCGACGGGTCGGTCTACTTCAGGGTCTTCGTGAAGCCGCTCGTCAACCTCATCTGGCTCGCGGGCATCGTCTTCGTCCTCGGCTCGCTCGTCACCCTCTGGCCGGACGCGCGCGAGGAGCGGCGCCTCGCGCTCCGCTACGACGACGCCCGCGTCCCCGCCTCGGAGTGACCGCGCTGGCGCTCGTCCTTGCAGCGCTCGTCGCCGTCACGTGCGTCGTCGCGGTGGCGCTGCCGTACCTCCGCGAGCCGGAGCCGGACGACGACACCCTGGTGGAGCCGGGCGAGGAGGGGCGGAGGCGCCTCGGGCTCGCCGAAGCGCGCGACCGCGCGCTCGCGGCCCTGAAGGAGCTGGAGCTCGACCACCGCACCGGCAAGATCGCGGACGAGGACTACCGGTCGCTCGTCGGGCCGCTGCGGCGCGAGGCGGCCGAGGCGCTGAAGGCTCTCGAGAGCGGACCGGGAAGGGGAGACTAGAGTGTCCATGCGGCGGGCAGGGACACCCGGGCGTTCGGCGAAGATCGGAGCGATGGGGCGCCGGTTCGCCATCGGCTTTGCGTTGGCCGCGCTCGTGCTCGCCGTCGCTCCGGCGGGGGGCCAGGACGGGCGCGGCCTCACCGACCAGAAACGGGCGGTCGACGACAAGATCGCGAGCCTCCAGGACAAGATCCGCCACGCCACGCAGCGCGAAGGCGTGCTCACCACCGAGATCTCCGCCGTGAGCACGAAGATCCACGGCCTGGAGGACGACGTCGCCGGCGCCACGAGCAAGCTCGAGCAGCTGCGCAAGGTGCTGATCCTCCACCAGCGCAAGCTCAACCGGCTGAACGCGCTCTACACCGTGCAGACCCGCAAGCTCCTCTTCCTCCAGCAGCAGTACCGCGAGTCGGTCGCGCGCCTGAACAGGCGAGTCATCCAGATCTACACGTCGAACCCGCCCGACGCCGTCTCGGTCGTGCTCGCGGCGTCGAGCATCGGCGAGCTCGTCGACCAGGTCGAGTTCTCGAACGCGATCGGCCGGCAGGACGAGCTGATCGCCGCGCGCGTCAAGCACGCCAAGCTCGAGATGCAGGAGACGCGGAACAAGACGCGCAAGGTTCGGGCCGGAGTGCGCGTGGTGACGGGGCAGATCGCGACTCGCACGAGCGAGCAGCTCCAGGTGCGGAACAGCCTCGTCGCGACGCAGCAGGAGCTCGCCGCCGCGCGCCGGCTCAAGGAGTCGGCGCTCTCGAGCGTGCGCGAGTCGAAGGACGAGTACCTGCAGGAGGCGAGCGCGCTGCTCGCGCAGAGCGCGGCGATCGCTGCGAGGATCCGCGCCGCGCAATCGGGCGGGGCGACGGGGAGCGGCGCCGTGCCCACGGGCGGGCTCGGCTGGCCCGTGAGCGGCCCTGTGACGAGCGGGTTTGGCGAGCGCTGGGGCAGGATGCACGAGGGGATCGACATCGGCGTCCCGACCGGAACGCCCGTCGCCGCCGCCGCTGCGGGAACCGTGATCGTCGCCGGCTGGATGGGCGGCTACGGCAACCTCGTCGTGATCGACCACGGTAACGGCCTCGCGACGGCGTACGGCCACAACTCGGTCCTCTCGGTCTCCGTCGGGCAGGTGGTCTCCCGGGGCCAGACGATCGCGCTCGCCGGCAACACGGGGCGGTCGTTCGGCTCACACGTGCACTTCGAGGTGCGCGTGAACGGCAACGCCGTCAACCCGCTGGCGTACCTGTAGCAGTCGCTAGGCCGCGTCCTCGACGGCCGGCAGCGCCGCCGGGTCCACGACCCGCAGGTCGGGCAGGGCGCGCCAGCTCTCGTCGAGGCCGAGGCCGTAGCCTGCGAAGAGCTCGTCCGGAACCGTGAAGCCGACGTAGCGGAGCGGCACGTCGTCCACGAGCCGGCGGTAGGGCCGGTCGAGCAGGGAGACGGCATGGAGGCTCGCCGGGTCGCGCAGGCCGAGCGTGCGCGAGAGGAAGTTGAGCGTGAGACCGGTGTCGACGATTTCCTCGACGACGAGCACGTGCCGGCCGGCGAGGGGCGTGTCGAGGTCCTTGAGCAGGCGCGCGCTGCCGTCGGCGCCCGCGAGGTAGCCCGCGAGCTCGATGAAGTCGAGGTGATGCGGGATCGCGAGCGCGCGCGACAGGTCGGCGACGAAGACGACGCTCGACTTGAGCGGGGCGACGAGCAGCGGCTCGAGCCCGTCGTAGTCGGCTGCGATCTCCTGGCCGAGCTCGGCGACCCGTGCGGCGATCTCCTCTCGCGAGAGGTAGATCTCACCGATCGGGTACGGGTTCTCTATGAGGCGAGCTTCAGCCGATATCGCTGAGCGAGGCGCTCGATGTCGCGCCGGTAGAAGAGCTTGACCTTGACCCCCGGGTAGAGCCGTCGAACCTCCCGGAGCTTGCGGTTCTTGCGGGTGACGAGCGACTGCTTCATGACCGTCACCTCGATGAAGAGATCCTGCTCGGGCAGGTAGAAGTCGGGCGCGAATGCGCTCGTGACACGCCCCTCCGCGTCGCGGGCGAGCACGAACGTGCGCGGCTCGTAGTCCCAGGGGACGCCGTAGTAGTCGAGCAGCTTCGCGCACTCCAGCTCGACGGGGTTGGCGAACCGCGGCGGTTGCGAGCCGCAAAATGCCTGGAAAACAGCTACTTCTCTCGGCACCTACCCTAGGATAGCGATGCCCTCGGACGTGCCCTCTCCTAGACTGTCTTGCACATGGTCAAAGGAGCTGACGGTGTTTTCCGGATCGCCCACCTCTCGGATCTGCACTGTGGCGACCCGCATTTCGCCCCCAACCTGCTCGACCGCGCGATCGCGGAGATCAACGACGTCGGGCCCCATCTCGTCGTCTGCACGGGCGACCTGACCACGTTCGGGTTCCGCCAGGAGTACGAGGAGGCGAGGCGTTACTTCGACAAGATCGAGTGCGCGGCCAAGGTCGTCATTCCCGGGAACCACGACTCCCGCAACGTCGGCTATCTCCATTTCGAGGAGATGTTCGGCGAGCGCAACTCGGTCGCCCGGGTCGGCCCGGTCACCGTCGTCGCCGTCGACTCGACCGAGCCCGACCTCGATCACGGCCAGATCGGCCGCGGGCGCTACCGCTGGATCGAGGAGCAGTTCGCGGCGCCCGCCGCGCTCCGGATCTTCGCACTCCATCACCACCTGCTGCCGGTGCCGGGCACGGGCCGCGAGCGCAACGTCGTCTACGACGCGGGCGACGCGATCGAGTGCCTCCAGCGTGCGGGTGTCAACCTCGTGCTCTCGGGGCACAAGCACGTGCCGTACGCCTGGAAGCTCGAGAACCTGTTCGTCGTCAACGCCGGCACCGTCTCGTCGCTGCGCCTGCGGGGCAACACGAGGCCCTGTTACAACGTGATCGAGGTGTCCGGCTCGCACGTGGATGTCTGGCGCAGGCACCCGTTTCACGGGCAGGAGAAGATCATCCAGTTCTCGACCGAGACGCTCGCGTACGAGAAGTACACGGAGCGCATCGAGTCGCAGGTCACCTCCCGGAAATGACGCGCGCGTTGGCCGTGATCGACGGCGAGCACTACGTCGAGGTCGTGCGCGACGCGCTCGCCGAGCTGCCCTACGAGTTCGTCGCGGCGCTTCTCGTCGGCGGCACCGAGAAGCTGCGCGGCGGGACGGACTACGGCGTGCCGCTCGCGGCGAGCCTCGACGAGGCGCTTGCGACCCACCGGCCGGAGATCGTGGTGGATCTCTCGGACGAGCCGGTGCTCGGCCCGCGCGAGCGATTCGCGCTCGCGAGCCGGGTGCTGGCGCACGGGCTGCCCTACACGGGTGCGGACTTCCGCTTCGACGCGCCGGCGTTCGCGCCGTTCGCACTGCCGTCGCTCGCGTTCGGTGGCACCGGCAAGCGGGTCGGCAAGACGGCGGTCACGGCGCATGCGGCCGGGCTCCTGGCACGAACCCGGACGGTCGTCACTGTGGCGATGGGTCGGGGCGGGCCGGCCGAGCCCGAGGTGGTGACCGCGGCTCCCACGCTCGAGGACCTGCTCGCGCTCTCCCGCTCGGGGCGTCATGCGGCCTCCGACCACCTCGAGCTCGCCCTCGTCGCGGGCGTTCCGACCGTGGGCTGCCGCCGCTGCGGCGGTGGGCTCGCCGGCGCAGTCTCGACCTCGAACGTCGAGGCCGGGGCGCGGATCGCGGCCGCGCTCGACCCCGACCTCGTTCTCTTCGACGGCAGCGGCGCCGCGTGGCCGCCCGTCGCAACCCGCCGCCGGGTGCTCGTCGTGGGCGCGCACCAGGCGCCCGAGGTTGCGGCGGGCTACCTGAACGCGTACCGGCTGCTCCTGGCCGACCTCGTCGTTCTGGCGATGGCCGAGGAGGGCTCGGGCTGGGAGCGCGTGCGCGACGCGTCGACCGTGCGCGACGGCGTGCAGGTCCTGCCGGCCGTGCTGCGCCCGCGTCCGCTCGCCCCGGTTGCCGGCCGGCGCGTCGCGTTCTTCTCGGCGGCTCCGGCCGGGGTGCTGCCCCGGCTTGCCGCGCACCTCGAGGAGGCGCACGGCGCCGACGTCGTCCACGCCTCGGGGAGCCTCGCGGACCGCGAGGCGTTGCGGCGCGAGCTCGCCGGTCTGAACGCCGACGTGTGGCTCGTCGAGCTGAAGGCCGCCGCCGTGGACGTCGTCGCCGAGGCGGCCGTCGAGCGGGGGGCGGAGGTCGTGCTGTGTGCGGTGGACGTCGAGCCTCTCCCGGGCTACGACCTCGACGCGGAGCTGCTCCGCCTCGGTGAGGAGGCCTGCACATGACCGAGCGGCTTCACCTTGACCCGCTGCCGCTCGGCGGAGCCGGGTCGCCGCCGTACTCGAAGGGGCTGATGGCCCGGGCGCTGATGGTCACCGGCCTCCCCGCGGACCGCTCGTACGAGCTCGCGCGGCGGGTCGAGTCCGACCTCGCCGAGCGCCGCGCCGACGGCCTCGATCTCGACCGGCTGCAGGAGCTCGCGGTCGAGACGCTCGGCGAGGGGGAGGGCATGCGCGCCGTCCGCCGCCTGCGCCGATACCGAGACCTGGCGGAGCTCGACGTTCCGGTGATCCTCCTCGTCGGCGGCGGAACCGGCACCGGCAAGTCCACCGTCGCCACCGAGGCCGCCCACCGGCTCGGGATCACGCGCGTCACCTCCACCGACTTCGTCCGCCAGACGATGCGCGCGTTCTTCTCCCGGCAGTTCATGCCTTCGGTTCACATGTCGAGCTTCGAGGCCGCGCTCGCGCTGACCAAGGCCGAGGAGGAGGAGTCGGGCGACGCCGCGCTGCTCGGCTTCCTCGACCAGACGCGCGACGTCCTTGTCGGCGTCGAGGCCGTGCTCCAGCGGGCGCTCCGGGAAGGCTGGTCGATGGTGCTCGAAGGCATCCACCTCGTCCCCGGGATGGTCCCCACCGACTTCGAGGGCGCGCTCGTCATCCCCTGCGTGCTCGCGATCCACGACGAGGACGCCCATCGCGGCCACTTCTGGATCCGCGACACGTCGACCGGCGGTCTGCGCCCGATGGAGCGCTACCTCGACAACCTGCCGATGATCCGGGCGATCCAGGACTACCTCGTCGAGCGTGCCGGGCGCTACGACGTGCCCGTGATCGAGAACACGTCCATGGACGCCGCGCTCGGCTCCGTGATGGAGCTCGTTCTGACGGGGGCCGAGCGGCTGCGTGAGCAACGGAGCTAGACTGGCTCGATGGTCACCCGCGACGACGTTCTTCTCGCGCTGCACGACGTGGAGGATCCGGAGCTCGGCATGGACATCGTCGAGCTCGGCCTCGTCGTGGACGTCGAGATCGACGGGCCGAAGGTGAAGATCCTGCACACGCTCACCTCGATGGGCTGCCCGGCCGGGCCCATGATCCAGGAGGACATGCACCGCGCCGCCTCGGAGCTCGAAGGCGTCGACGACGTCGAGATCGAGCTGACGTTCGACCCGCCGTGGACGCCCGACCGCATGTCGGACGACGCCAAGTTCATCCTTGGGTTTGGCTGACGCCAAACCCTAGAAAGGCGGCTGGTGTCACGGGCCGCGGCGTGTGGGGAACTACCCAGTCTGGATCCGCGCCGGCTCTGATTTCGGCCCGTTGTCGCGGGTCGACGATGAGCGAACCGCTCCAGAGGAGTGTTCGATGGCGTGCGTCGGCGACCTCGCTCGGCGGCCGAGTCACATCTTCGGCCTCGCTTTGGCCGTGGCTGCCGTGTTCGGCGGAGTCGTCGGCGGGGCTGGTGCGTCCGGCCCGGCGGACGAGGAGTACCGCCGGCCGGCGACGGTCACCATGGCGCTTCCCGGTGAAGGCGAGCTCGCGTATGCGCGCGTCGTCCTCCGCCGCCTGCCGTTCGGCACGACGCTGCGGAAGCCCGCGCTCCCGACGGTGACGGTGGCGAATCGTGGGGCTCTCCCTGCCACAGTCACGGTCTTCACGCGCGTCGCGCCTCACGGTCAGCGTGGGGATGTCGTCCCGGAGTTCGTCGTCGACATCGCGGTTCTCAGGCCCGCGGGCGGGCTCGAGGGACCGTCCCATCCTGCTCGGAGCCTCCGCCTGACGATCACTCCCGACCGGGACGAGCTCGGCGTGCTCGCGCAGGAGACGGAAGCGGCGGCGCTGCGGCGCAGGGGAAGCTTCCACGGCCCCGAGCCCTACGATTTCTGCGGCCCGGACCCGCGCGGGGAGGCCGTACGGATCGCCGGCCCGGCGCTCGAGCGCTTCCCGCCGGCGACGGCGGCCAGGTGGGCCTACGCGGCCGCCTGTGACGAGCCGATCCCGGGAGACGTCGCGGCTCGCCTGGGCGGCGTGGCAGCCTGGGGCACATGGTCGTTCTCGGCGTCCGACCCGAAGAGCATCGGGTTCACCATCCGCGCCAACCGGGCGATCACCGGCTTCGAGATCGTCGTCCCCGAGGGCTCGCTGACCCGCTACGTCCCTCCGGCCGGGTTCACGTGCCCGCATGCCGGCTTCGACTTCCTCGAGTGCGAGGGATCCCTTGCCGGCGGGAGGCAGTCCGGCGAGGGCCGCATCGACCTGACGCCGCTCCCCCGCAAGACCGCGACAGGGAGCCTCGTCGTCACGACGCGGAACGCGTCCTACGGCCCGTACCGCCTGCGCTACAACGGTTGAGGGACCTCTCTAGCGATTCCCGGCGCTAGCCGGGAATCGCCAGCACGATCTTGCCGAGCTGCTCGCCGCGTTCCAGGCGCTCGTGCGCGGACCGGGCCTCGGCGAGCGGGAGCACCGAGTCCACGTGGATGCGTGCGCGGCCCGAGCGGACGAGCTCGTAGGCGCCGAGGAAGTCCTCGCGCGTTCCCATCGTCGAGCCGAAGACGGTCAGCTGCTTCCACCAGAAGCGGTGGAGCTGTGCGGGTGGGTTCGGACCGCTCGTGGCTCCGCAGACGACGACCCGGCCGCCGGGCTTGACCGCCCCGAGCGACCGCGCCCAGGTCGCCTCACCCACCGTCTCGACGACGACGTCCGCGCCTCCGGCCTCCTTGGCGGCGGCCGCGACATCGCCCTCGGCGTGGTTCACGGTGACGTCCGCGCCCCATTGGCGCGCGCGGGCGAGCTTCTCGTCGGAGCCGGACGTGACGATCGTGCGCGCGCCGAGTGCGCGGGAGATTTCGAACGCGGCCGTTGCGACGCCGCCGCCGATCCCCCAGATCAGCACCCATTCGCCCTCGCGCAGCCCGGCCTTCGTGACGAGCATCCGGTAGGCGGTCTCGTAGACGAGGGGGAAGGCCGCGGCCTGCTCGAACGAGAGCGAGTCGTCGAGGCGGAAGACCTGCTTCGCAGGCAGTGAGATCAGCTCGCAGTGCGTACCGTCCGAGTGCTCGCCGATGACGGCGATCGTCGCGCCGTGCTCGATGCCCGGGTTGATCACGACGCGGTCGCCCTCGCTGAAGCCCTCGACGCCCTCGCCGAGCGCTGCGACGACCCCTGCGCCGTCGGCGCCGAGGATGCGCGGCTTCGGCACGGACGGCAGCCCCTGCCTGATCCAGAGGTCGAGGTGGTTGAGCGAGGCGGCCCGCAGGGCGATCAGCACCTCGCCGGGCGCGGGCACCGGGTCGGGCACGTCCTCGTACCGGAGCACGTCGGGACCGCCGTCCTCGTGGATCCTGATCGCCTTCACGGGCACAATCCTCGCATGACCGCTGCGGATCTCGCTCGGTTGGGAGAGGAACTCGGCCTCGACGCCGTCGGGGCGGCTCCCGCCGCGGCCTACGAGGAGACCGAGCGGCACATCCGCGAGCGCCGCTCGCGCGGCCTCTTCGCGGGCATGCGCTTCACGATGGCGCGGCCGGAGATCTCCTGCCACCCCGAGGCGCTGCTGCCGGGAGCGCGCACCGTCGTCTCGGCCGCCCTCTGCTACTTCGTGCCCGGCCCGGGCCCGGGCGTGGGAGAAGGGCGGCTGCCCCGCTACACCTGGTGGGACGGCTATGCGGAGCTGCGCGAGAAGCTCGGCGAGCTCGGGCGCCGGCTCGGTGGCGCCTACCGCGTGCTCGTGGACTCGAACGACCACGTCGACCGTGAGGCCGCTGCGCGTGCGGGCCTCGGCTTCTACGGCAAGAACACGATGCTGATCACCCGCAGGCACGGCTCGTGGGTCGTGCTCGGCACTCTCGTCACCGATGTCGAGCTCGAGCCCTCACCGCCGCTCGACGCGGGCTGCGGCTCCTGCACGCTCTGCATCGAAGCCTGCCCGACCGGCGCGCTCGACGAGCCTGGCGTCCTCGACGCGACACGCTGCCTCTCGTACTGGACGCAGGCGCCCGCGTCGATTCCGGAGCCCTACCGCCCAGAGCTCGGCACGACGGTCTACGGTTGCGACATCTGTCAGGACGCCTGCCCCTGGAATCGTGGGATCGAGAAGCGCCGCCGCTGCGAGGTCCCCCCGGCGGGCGCCGAGCCGGTCGTCTCGCTCGTGGACTGGCTCGAGGCCGGCGGCGACGAGCTCGTCGCCCGCTACGAGAGGCTCTACGTACCGCGCAACGACCCGCGCTACCTGCGCCGGAATGCCCTCGTCGCGCTCGGCAACGCCGGCGGGCCCGAGCACCGCGCCCTGCTCGAACGGTACGCCGGCGCCGAGGATCCCCTGCTGGCCGAGCAGGCGGCCTGGGCGCTCGCGCGGGTCGCGGAGCGCTCGCACGACGGGGCCGTCGCGTGAGCGCCGAGGGGGAGGCGGGGTTTGCAGCGCTCGTCGTCCACGAGCTGCGCAGCCCGCTCGCCGCGATGGTCGGGGCGGCGCGCATGCTCCGCGCCCGCTGGCCCGACCTTGACGACGCCCAGCGCGAGGCGCTGCTGGCGCTGCTCGCCGACGAGTCCGGCCGCGTTGATCGCCTGCTCGGTGAGCTGCAGGACGCCTCGCGCGTCGCCGCCGGCGGGTTTGCCTACGAGTTCGCGGACGTCGACCCCGGCCGCCTCGTCGCGGACGCGGTCGCAGCGGCGCGCGTCGCCGCAGTTGGCGTCTCCGTGCGGGCGCGGCTGGACGGGCCGCCGGCGCTCGTCCGCGGAGACGCCGATCGTCTGCGCCAGGCGCTCGACAACCTCATCGGCAACGCGGTCAAGGTCTCGCCGCCCGGCGCCGAGGTCGAAGTCGTGGCCGAGAGCCGCGACGGCGCGCTCCGGATCAGCGTCAGGGACAGCGGGCCCGGTGTCGCGGACGTCGATCGCGACAGGATCTTCGAGGCGTTCGAGCAGGCGGGCAACCGGCCCGGTGCCGGCCTCGGGCTGCACGTCGTGCGGGCGATCGCCGAGGCGCACGGCGGCAGCGTCGAGCTCGAGCCGGCGCCCGCCGGGGGCGCGATCTTCGCGCTCGTGCTTCCGGGCTAGGAGCTCTAGCCGCGGGTGCCGCTGCGGCCGCGGGTGCGGCTCACGCCGAGCTCGCGCGCGAGCGCCACGGCCCGCTTCGCGATCGCGGGGCGCAGGGCTGCGGGCTCGAGCACGACCGTCTCGCCGCGGTCGGCGAAGATCTCGCTGACGAGCCAGTCCTCGGTGCCGAACGTCAGCTCGCGCACGGCCGCCCGGTCGGTCAGCGGCCTCGCGCCGCGCTCGACCTTCCAGCGGGCGATCACAGGCGAGTGCCAGACGCGTGCGACCCGCGTGTCCTGCATGTAGAGGGGGTCGAAGCCCTCGCGCGGCACGAACGTCTCGCTTGTCAGGCGGGCGTCCCGCATGCGGTCGAGCCTGTACGTGCGCGCCTGGTCGCGGGTGAGATCCCAGGTGTGGACGCGCCAGACCGGCAGCTCGCGCTCGAAGCTGTACGGCTCGATACGCCTCGTCAGCGGGACGTCCTCGCCCTCCTTCAGGTACTCGATCTCGACCACGCGGTGCCTCTCGATCGCGTCGCTGAGCGTCTTCACGAGGCGCTCCTCCGGCAGGTCGACGAGAGGCTCGGGTGTCTGCGAGAGCTCGAAGCGCCCGAACGTGTCCTCGAGCTTCTTGCGCACACGCTCGAGCGGGGAGTGCGCGTCGGCCGCGATCATCGGCCCGACGAACTCGAGCGCGAGCCGGACCGCCCGGGCCTCGAGCGGGGTCAGCTTCGGCGCAGAACGGAAGACGTCGCCGTAGAGCTCCTTGTCCACGCTCACGACCTCGCCCTCGAGCTCGGCATACACCGTGTAGCAGCCGCCGCCGAAGTTGACGAGGTTCAGCAGCGAGAGGTGGTCCTGGAGCTCTTCGAGCGGGATGCTGAAGCGGTCAGCGAGCTCCCGTGCGTCGAGCGTCGCCTCGCGGCTCTCGCCGCAGGCGGCGAGCAGGTGCGCGAGCAGCGCCTGGAGGACGGCGAACCGCTCCGGCACGACCGGCCCGGCCGATCGCTCGGCCGCCGGTGGGGTCTTCGACGCCGCCTTCTCGCGGGCGACCTTCGGCGGCTCTCCTGCGTGGCGGTCGCGGACGCGGCGCAGTCCTTCGGCCACCTCCTCGCGGAGCTCCTGGGGCTCGAGCGGGATTGCGCGGCCGTTCTGGCGGAGCACCCACGAGGCGAGCGGCCCGATGCTCGCGTACTCGGTCTCGAAGACGCCCTCGTCGAGCGCGCCTGCGTCCCCCAGCGTCCGCTTCACCCACCAGGCGGTGTCGCCGCCGACCTCGATCCGGGCGGTGCCGACCTTCTCGCCGATCTGCCACGGCTCGCCGATCTTGTGCGCGTCGACGTCGAAGTCGGCGGGGACCCGGAAGTCGCGCTCGCGGCGCGTCGCGAACCGGATGTCGCCGCGGACGCGCGAGACACGGAATGTGCGGATCTCCTCCCGGTCGAGGTCGCGTCCGACGACGTACCATGCGCCCTTGTCGCGCCGCAGCGCGTATGGGTTGACCGAGCGCTCGTCGGTCACGTCCCGCAGCGCCGACCAGTAGCTGAAGCGGATCGTGCGCTGCTTCGAGATCGCCGCCTCGAGCTTCGAGAGCCGGCCCGGCATCTCGAGCGAGTAGTCGGGATCGCTCACCTTGACGCGCCCGGCCGTGTCCGTCGGCGTCTCGTCGAAGCCCGGCCGGCCGAGCATGAGGTTCTGGAGCGCGAGCCGCAGAGGCTCGGCGTACGCGAACTTGCCCTCGAGCAGGAACAGACACGTGTTGAGGGCTGCGAGCTCGTCGTCGGTCAGCTCGAGCTTGGGCAGGAAGTAGTGCTCCGAGCGGAGCGTGTACAGCTCCTCGCCCGTGAACTCGTCGCGCTGGGAGTGGAGCGGGACGCCGAGCCCGAGCAGCTCCGCGCGATCGGAGTAGTAGCGCCGGGCGAACGCCTCGTCCGACATCTCCGAGTAGCCCTCGACGTTGCCCTTCACGTCGCGCGCGGTCAGCGGCCGCCGCTCGGCCATCAGGAAGGCGACGAGCGAGAGCTGACGGATCAGCTTGTCGGTGTCGTGCGACATCCTCGGCGAGCTTACCGCTCGCCGAGCGAAAAGGAACCTGCCGCGGGCAAGGGGATCAGGCGGCGAGCGTCGAGCGCTCGAGGTGCTGGTGCGACGGGCAGTAGTCGCGGTTGGGCAGTGGCGTCCGCTGGCACGCCTTGCCCTTGCGGGTGGTCGCGCGGCAGCGAGCGGCGCCGCCGTCGAGCGCGCCGGACTCGATCTGCTGCTCGATGAACGAGACCGCCGCGCTGATGCCCTCACGTACGGCCCACGCGACCTGCGCCTGCGCCGTGATCGGAAAATGGCGGCGGATGTCCTGGAACAGCGTACGATCGGGATGCGCGAAGTAGTGCGGATCGTCGGCCAGCCGCTCCATCGTCTGCTCACACTGGAGGAGGACCGAGCAGCGGGATGAGAGCTGCGTCTCAGCGTCCGCGTATGGGTCGATCAGGTCCTTGATGGAGCGGTAGATCGCTCTCGAATACTGATACATGCACGCCTGAAGCTGAGCAGTCTGGTTCGTCATGGTCGAGGTCTGGAACTCCCTGTTGGACATGCCAAAACGGTTTAGTGCGAGACGAGTGCGACGAAATGATGAGCGAGCGCGCGGGGAAGTCTACAGCCTTCGGGCGGTTGTTACAAAGTGTGAGACAATGATTGTCCAGAGGGACAACCGGGCGCCTCAGCCGGAGACGCGGCGCGTGTACGCGGTCGGAAAGGCCGAGCGGGCGCCCGGCAGGGCCTCCAGCGCCGCGTCGAGCGAGTCGAAGACACCCGCGAAGACGACGTAGTAGCCCGGGTTGAGGCTCGCGAAGTCCGACGAGCGGAGCACGCCGGCGCCCTCGAGACCGGCGGCCCGGGCCCGCCCGGCCCGTGTCTCGGCGGCGGCACGGCCTCCGCTCTCCGGCAGCGAGACGAGGACGATCGTCCAGCCATCCCGCCCGGCCGGCCAGACGCCGGTCGGCGGCGGTGCAGTCGTGACAGGCGGCGCCGTGGTCGCCGGCGGCGGTGCCGTCGTGATGGGCGGCGGCGCCGTCGTGACGGGCGGCGGGGTCGTGGCCACGGGCACTGCGGTCGTCGGCGGAGCGGGCGCGGCCGGCTTCCCATCCGCTCCGGAGACGGCGATCGCAACGGCGGCACCGGCGACCGCGACCACGAGCGCGAGCAGCGCCCGTACCGACCACAGCGAAGGGCGGTCCACGACGGATCGAGTCTAGCGGCCCGCCCGGAGGACGCCCCGGCGCGCTACAGCTGCACCACGACGAGGCGCTCTTCGGTCATCTCGCGTACGGCGAACGCCGGGCCCTCCCGTGTGTTGCCGGAGTCCTTGACCCCCCCGTACGGCATCTGGTCGGCGCGGAACGTGGGGGCCTCGTTGACCGTGACGCCGCCGAACTCGAGCTCGCTCGCCGCGCGGAGCGCGTTCTGCAGCGAGGCGGTGAAAATCCCGGCCTGGAGCCCGAACCGGGTGCCGTTGGCGAGAGCGAGCGCCTCGTCGAGGGTGTCGTAGGCGCTGATGGTGCAGACGGGCCCGAAGACCTCCTCGCACGAGACTCTGAGCTCCGGCCCCGGGCTCCCGATGACCGTGGGCCGCACCAGCTCGCCGTCGAGGCTGCCCCCGGCGAGGATCTCCGCGCCTGCCCGGCGCGCCTCCTCGATCCACTCGAGGACGCGGTCGCGGTTGGCCCGGTCGATCAGCGGCCCGACGTCGGTCGTCTCCTCGGCCGGGTCGCCGACCACGAGTGCCTCGACGCGGGGGAGGAAGTGGCCGAGGAAGTCGTCGTAGGCGGCGCGCTGGACGTAGATCCGCTGCACCGAGATGCAGCTCTGTCCCGCGAACGAGAAGGCGTTGCCCGCGAGCTTTGCGGCTGCCTCCTCGATGTTCGCGTCCGCCTCGACGATCACCGGCGTCGCGTTGCCGAGCTCGAGGTTGACACGCTTGCGCGGCGCGCGCTCACGCAGCTTCCAGCCGACCGGGCCTGAGCCGGTGAACGTGAGGAGCTTGACGCGCTCGTCCTCGACGAGCACGTCGCCGATCTCGGACGCCGGCCCGACGAGCACGTTCAGCCAGCCCGGCGGCAGCCCCGCCTCGTCCTCCAGCTCGGCGAGCAGGAGCGCTGACAGCGGCGTTTGCGAGGCCGGCTTGAGCACGACCGCGCAGCCGGCGGCGAGCGCCGGGGCGATCTTGTGCGCTACGAGGTTGAGCGGGAAGTTGAAGGGGCTGATCGCTCCGACGACGCCGATCGGGTGGCGGACGGTGAAGGCGAGCTTGCCCTCGCCGGCCTGTGAGGCGTCCATCGGGATCATCTCGCCTGCGAGCGTGCGCGCCTCGACGGCGGCCATCGTGTAGGTGGATATCGCGCGGGAGACCTCGACGCGAGCCGCCTTCAGCGGCTTGCCGGCCTCGGCGCAGATCGTGCGCGCGACCTCCTCGTGCCGCTGCCCGAGGTGGCCGGCGACCTTGACGAGGATCTCCGCGCGCTCGTGCGCCGGCAGCGGGTCGCGCATCGCGCGCTCGGCCGCGTCCACCGCCGCCCGTGCCTCGGCGGCCCCCGCCTTCGCGACGCGTGCGACGAGCGAGCCGTCGTAGGGCGAGCGTATCTCGACCAAGTCGCCGGTCTCGACCCACGCGCCGCCGATCAGGAGGCGTCTCTCGGGGACCGTGGCGACCACGACGGGAGTCTATTCTCCCTGGTAGTGCTCCAGCCCGAGACGCGTTACGCGAAGAGCGGCGACGTCAACATCGCCTACCAGGCTGTGGGCGACGGTCCGCTCGACCTCGTCCTCGTCGCCGGCTTCGTCTCGCATCTCGATCTCGACTGGGCGGAGCCTCACTCCGCGCACATGCTGGAGCGACTCGCGTCGTTCTCCCGTCTCATACGGTTCGACAAGCGCGGCACCGGGCTCTCCGACCGGCCCGGCGGCCTGCCGGACATCGAGACGCGGATGGACGACGTGCGCGCGGTGATGGACGCGGCAGGCAGCGAGCGAGCGGCGCTCCTCGGCTACTCGGAGGGCGGCCCGCTCTCCATTCTGTTCGCGGCCACCTACCCCGAGCGCACGTCGGCGCTCGTTCTCTACGGGACGTACGCGAAGCGGTGCGACCCGGACGAGGACTACCCGTGGGCGCCGACGCGGGATGTGCGGGAGGCGTACGCCGAGCAGATCGAGCTCGAGTGGGGCTGGGAGGCCGACATGGGGCGCATGGCGCCCTTCGCGGACGAAGCCATGGCCCGCTGGTGGGCGACGCGGGCCCACGCTGCCGCGAGCCCGGGCGCCGCCCGCGCGCTGATCCTGATGAACAGCGAGATGGACGTCCGGCACGTCCTGCCGGCGATCCGGGTTCCGACGCTCGTCATGCACCGGTCGGGCGACCGCGACGCGCGCGTCGAGGAAGGTCGCTACATCGCGCAGCGCATCCCCGGCGCCCGGTTCGTCGAGTTCCCCGGCGAGGATCACGTTCCCTGGATCGACGCCGAGGGCTTCCTGGAGGAAGTGGAGGAGTTCCTGACCGGCGTGCGGCCTGCGCCCGAGTCCGACCGCGTGCTGGCGACGATCCTCTTCACCGACATCGTCGGGTCGACGGCCACGGCCGCGAAGCTCGGCGACCGGCGCTGGGCGGAGCTCGTGCAGGCGCATCACGCGGCCGTCCGCCGCGAACTCGAGCGGTGGCGCGGCCAGGAGCTCGACACGGCGGGCGACGGCTTCTTCGCGGCGTTCGACGGGCCGGCGCGGGCCGTGCGCTGCGCGCTCGCGGTGCGGGACGCCGTGCGCGTGCTCGGGCTGGAGGTACGCGCCGGCGTGCACACCGGCGAGTGCGAGCGGCTCGACGGCACGCTCGGCGGCATCGCGGTGCACATCGGCGCACGCGTGTCGGCGCAGGCGGGCGCGGGCGAAGTGCTCGTCTCGAGCACGGTGAAGGACCTCGTGGCGGGCTCCGGCCTCGCCTTCGAGGACTGCGGCGAGCGCGAGCTGAAGGGCGTCCCCGGCTCCTGGCGGCTCTTCCAGGTGGTAGATTGAACGGCCAGTCAATGCCGACCGACGCACTCATCATCGACGCGGTCCGCTCGCCGATCGGCAGGCGGAACGGAGCCCTTGCAGGCACCCGCGGCGACGAGCTCGCCGCGCAGGTGCTGAACGGCCTGCTCGCACGGCACGACCTCGACCCGGGCGAGATCGACGACGTGCAGACCGGCTGTGTGACGCAGATCGGCGAGCAGGGCTGGAACATCGGCCGGATGATCCCGATGGTCGCCGGCTGGCCGGAGACGGTCTGCGGCACGACCGTGGACCGCCAGTGCGGCTCGTCGATGCAGACGAACTTCAACGCGGCCGCCGCGGTGTGGTCGGGCCAGCTCGACGTCGTCATCTCGGCCGGCGTCGAGATGATGTCCCGCGTGCCGATGGGGTCGAACGGCGGCGACCTCTCCGACAAGTTGCACGAGCGCTGGCAGATCGTCCCACAGGGCATCTCCGCCGAGGTGCTGGCAGCGGAGTGGGAGCTCTCGCGGGAAGCCCTCGATGCGTACTCGCTCGAGTCGCACCGGCGCGCGCTCGCCGCGGGCGACGAGGGGCGCTTCGACAACGAGATCCTGCCGGTCGAGGTCGGCGCCGCCGGCGCGGCCGTTCTCTTTGCGGTCGACGAGACGCCCCGGCGCGACAGCTCGGCCGAGAAGCTCGCCTCGCTCCAGCCGGCGTTCCTCCCGGACGGCGTCGTCACGGCGGGCAGCTCGAGCCAGATCTGCGACGGCGCCGCCGGCGTGCTGATCGCGAGCGAGCGGGCGGCCACCCGTCTCGGCCTCGACCCGCGTGCGCGCTTCGTCTCCTTCGGCCTCTCCGGCGTGGATCCGCACCGGATGCTGCACGGCAACCCCGAGGCCTGCCGCAAGGCGCTCGCCAAGGCGGGCCTCACCTGGGACGACATCGCCGTGATCGAGGTCAACGAGGCGTTCGCGTCCGTCGTGCTCCAGTTCGTCGCCGACACGGGGCTCGGCGACCGGATGGACGACGTCAACCCGAACGGCGGCGGCATCTCGCTCGGTCATCCGCTCGGCGCGACGGGCGCCCGCATCACCGCGACGCTCCTGAACGAGCTCGAGCGCCGCGAGGCCCGTTACGGCATCGCCTGCATGTGCATCGGCTTCGGCCAGGCGATCGCCGGCGTCGTCGAGCGGATCTAGGCGGCAGTCCGCTCGGCGCCGCCCGCGAGCTCGGCGCAGACCTGTTGGGCCACTTCGACGAAGGCCACCGCCGCCGGCGAGCGGTAGCGATCGCGGTGCCAGACCATCTGGATCACCCGCGGCGGGATCGGCGGGTCGAGCCCGAGCACGACAACCCGCTCGTCGCTTGCCTCGACTGCGAGCAGCGGCACGAGCGCGACGCCGACGCCCGCCGCGACGAGCCCCTGCACGGTGCCGTTGTCGTCCGAGCGGAACGTGACCTCCGCTGCGACACCGCGCATGCGCAGCGCGCTCTCCGCGAGTGCCGTGGTGCGGCAGACGCGGTTCCCGATCAGGTGCACGCCCTCGAGGTCGGCCATCCGCACCGATCGCCTGGCGGCGAGCGGCGAGCCGGCCGCGACGAGCACGACATAAGGGTCGCTCAGCAGCTCGATCGCCTCGAACGGCCCCTCGAGCACCGGCAGCATGGCGAAGGAGACGTCGAGCTCGCCGCGCTCGACGAGCTTGATCAGGCCCTCGTCGGAGGCGTCCTCGGTGAGCCGGATCTCGACATGCGGCCACCTCTCGCGGAAGCGGCGCATGAGGGTGGGGAGGATCTTCGCGCCGACGCTCTGGTAGGTGCCCACGCGGAGCGTTCCACCCTCGCCCTGGAGCAGCGAGGCGATGTCCGCCTCGGCCGCACGGAGGCGGGCGACGATCGTCTCGGCGTGCCGCAGCAGGAGCGCGCCGGCCTCGGTCAGGGACACGCGGCGCGGGCCGCCGGGGCGCTCGAACAGCTTTGTGCCGGCGATCCGCTCCAGCGTCGCGATCTGCTGGCTGATCGCCGACTGCGTGTAGCCGAGGCGCTCTGCGGCGCGCCCGAAGGAGCCCTCGCGGGCGACCGCCTCGAGCGCCGCGAGGTGGCGGATCTCGACTCCGAGCCATTGAGTAGGTTCCATAATCGAATTGAAGCATAACTCGACTTGTGCTTATGAGTCACAAGGACGATAGTGAGGTCATGGCAATCGCGGTCCTCCTCTTCATCGTCCTGGTCGGCGTGCTCGCCGTGGCGTTCGGCTCGGATTCGCGCTTCGACGAGATCGAGCACGAGCGCCGGCTCTGGCGCGGCGTCAACTAGCACCGCCTTTCCCAGGCCGCAGGCCGCGGGCCGCCGGGCGGTAGGATCGCCGCCGATGGAGGTGCGCACGGTCGGCGTCGTCGGGCTCGGCACCATGGGTGCCGGGATCGCTCAGCTCTGCATCCAGGCGGGTCTCGAGACCGTCGGGCGCGAGGTGACGATGGAGCTCGCCGAGCGCGCCCAGGGCGGCATCGCCCACTTCCTCGGCCGCGCGGTCGAGAAGGGAAAGCTCGACCCAGCCGAGCGCGACGCGGCGCTCGGGCGCCTCCGGCTGACGACCGACCTCGCCGACCTCGCCGGCTGCGACGTCGTGATCGAGGCGATCGTCGAGGAGCTCGGCCCGAAGCGCGAGCTCTTCGCCGCGCTCGGCGGGATCGTGCGGCCCGACGCCGTGCTGGCGACCAACACGTCGGCCCTCTCGGTGACGGAGATCGCGGCTGCCGCGAACCGGCCCGGGCGCGTCGTCGGCATGCACTTCTTCAATCCGGCGCCGCTGATGCCGCTCGTCGAGATCGTCCGCGCCGAGCTCTCCTCCGACGCCGCGGTCGAGGCGGCCTTCGCGCTCGGACAGCGGCTCGGCCGCACTCCGATCCGCTGCCACGACACGCCCGGCTTCGTCGTCAACCGCGTCCTCATCCCGCTGCTGAACGACTGCATCCGCGTGCTGGACGAGTCGCGTGTGGCGCCCGAGGATCTCGACACGGCGATGACGAACGGTGCCGGCTGGCCGATGGGGCCGTGCACCCTCGTCGATCTCGTCGGCATCGACGTGCACGTGCACGCCTCCGAAGCTCTGTACGAGAAGCTGCGCGAGCCGCGCATGGCGCCGCCGCCGCGGCTCGTGGCGATGAAGAACGCAGGCCTGCTCGGACGTAAGAGCGGCCGCGGCTTCTACTCCTACGACAAGGACTAGAGCAGGCGCACCGGCGGCGGTGCGCTTACACTTTCCTTACATCCCGCTCACCCCGGCCACATCGCCGGAGCCGATACTCCGGATGCCGATGCGAAACGCTCTTCTCACCTTGCTCATCGCGGCTCTCGTTCTTCCGGCGGCCGCGCTCGCCTCGCGGGCCGGGGCGGGCGACGGCACGCTCTCGGTCGAGGGCGCGAGCGGCGCCGTGATCGTGCAGGCGCGCGGCGGGGTGATCGGCCGCGTCGCCAGCGGCACGGTCGTGATCGCCGACCTGAGCCCCGGCGACGACAGCGACCCGGTCGTCTGGGGTGCCCAGACCCGCCGGCAGACCGGACCCGAAACAACCGTCTACCGGGGCCGCAACATCACGTTCCGGCTGATCGGCGGCGGCTTCAGGGTGGCGGTCAAGGGATCGGGTATCTCGCTCTCGGTCGTCGGCCGCGGGGACGCATTCCTCGACGGCGACGGTGCCGGTGTCTTCTCGACGAGCGGCGCGGACTGCAAGCTTGCGCCGGAGACCTGCCGGCCGCTGCCCGACGTGGGCCAGCGGATCAAGATCGGCGGGTTCCAGCCGCCGGAGCGCTCGTCCGGCCCGGTGGAGCGGCCGCCCGCTCCCGCCCCGGCGCCGCGCCCGCAGACCGCGACGAACGAGCGGACACCGGGTTCCGAGCGCACGCCCAGCGGCATCGTGCCGGCGCTGCCTTGACGACAGGGCAGCAGACGATCCTCGTGGTCGAAGACGAGGCCTCGATTGCCTCGTTCGTCTCGCTCTATCTCAAGAACGCCGGCTACGCGGTGCGAGCGGTCACGACCGGCAGTGCCGCGATCCAGTACGCGGCGTCGGAGCAGCCGGCGCTCATCATCCTCGACCTGATGCTGCCCGACGTGGACGGGATCGAGGTCTGCCAGAGGATCCGCAAGGACTCAGACGTCCCGATCCTGATGCTGACCGCCCGGGACGAGGACGTGGACAAGATCGTCGGGCTCGAGGTCGGCGCCGACGACTACCTGACGAAGCCGTTCAATCCCCGCGAGCTGGTCGCACGGGTGAAGAGCGTGCTCCGACGCTCCGCGCCCGAGCGACGCGGCGACGAGACGCACGAGATCCGGCACGGCGACCTCGTCATCAACGCCGGCCGGCGCGAGGTGAAGGTGGGCGAGGACGAGATCCAGCTCGCGCCGAAGGAGTTCGACCTGCTCTGGGAGCTGCTCGACCACAAGGGGATCGTGCTCACGCGCGACCAGCTGCTCGAGCGGGTCTGGGGGTACACCTTCGCGGGCGACACCCGCACCGTGGACGTGCACGTGCGCCAGGTTCGGCGCAAGCTCGGCGACGCGTCGCCGATCGTGACCGTGTGGGGGGTCGGCTACAAGGTCGGCCCCGACCGAGGCGCGACGCCCGCGGCCTGAGGCCGAGCCGTGTTCCGCTCGCTCCGCTTCCGTCTCCCGGCGCTCTTCCTTGCCGGAGCGTTGCTCGCCGGCGTCGTCGCGTCGCTGATCGCGTTGCGGCTCTTCCAGGACTACACGCGCGACCAGTCGGTGATCGAGCTGCGTCAGGAGGCGAAAGGGCTCGCGCAGCTCTACGCCGAGTCCGCGCTCCGCGCGAGCGACGAGGGCAAGGCGGCGCCGTCCTTCGCCGCCGAGAAGCTCGAGCTCGCGACCGGCGACCGGCTCTTCTACGTCGGCACCTCGATCTTCCCCGGGCAGGACTCGGGGCTCGAGCGGCTGTCGGCGGAGACGATCGGCGTCTCCGTGCTGTCGGGCGGGAGGATCGTCACCTTCGAGTTCAGGCCGCCGGGCGAGGGGCGCACGTTCCTCGCGGTCGCGCACCCACTGCGTCTCGCGGCGGGCACACCGCCCTTCGGTGCCCTCGTCGTCGCCAAGCCCAAGACCGAGCTGCGCGACCGCTGGCTGACGCTCTTCGAGCGGCTGGCGCTCGCGTCCATCGGCGGCATCCTCTTCGCGGGGCTGCTTGCCCTGTACCTCACCCGCCGGATCACCGAGCCGGTGCTCCAGCTCTCCCGCGCCGCCGACGAGATCGCGGCCGGACGGCGCGACGTCACCGTGCCCGCCGTACGAGGCGGCGGCGAGATCGGGCACCTCTCCGATCGCTTTCGAGAGATGGCGGTGCGGCTCGCGGAAGCGGAGGAGCTGGAACGCAACTTCCTGATGACCGTGTCGCACGAGCTGCGCACCCCGCTGACGGCGATTCGCGGCCACGTCGCGGCCCTGCGCGACGGGCTGGTGGAGAGCGCGGACGACGTCGCGGCGACACTCGACGTCGTCTCCGCCGAGACCGACCGGCTCGAGCGGCTCGTCGGCGACGTGCTCGACCTCGCCAAGCTCGACACCCACCGCTTCACCGTCCTGACCGAGGAGATCGACATGGGCCGGCTCGTCGAGCGCGCCTACTCGACGTTCACGGAGGAGGCGCGGCGGCGCGGCATCGACTACCGGCAGGAGACGGCCGCGACACCCGTGATCGTCTCCGACGGCGACCGCGTGCTCCAGATCATCACGAACCTGATCTCGAACGCTTTTCGCTGGACGCCGGATGGCGGCCGCATCGAGGTCTCGCTCACGGCGGCGGACGGCACGATCGTCGTGGACGTCACGGACACGGGGCCCGGCATCTCGGATGACGAGCAGGAGCGGATCTTCCGCCCGTTCTGGTCGAACGACGGCCGCGGCACCGGCCTCGGCCTCCCGATAGCGCGCGAGCTGTCGGTCGCCCTCGGCGGCCGGATCGAGCTGAAGACGCAGCTGGGAGCAGGCAGCCGCTTCCGGCTCGTCCTGCCGACGGCTCGGACCTAGGCCGAGGTGTCCGCGCGGCGCTCGTCGAGCCGGTAGACCGTGGCCCCCGAGGCCACGCGCTCGACGCGGGCGAGCCGCTCGTCCACGCCCTTCCAGCCGGACGAGACGAGGTCCACGAGCAGGGCGAGATCGTCGATCCGCGCGTGGCGTTCGGCGAGGAGGTCGCCTTCGATCCGCTCGAGCCGCCGGATCGCCTGGTTGAGCAGCCCGCGGATCTCGGCGATGTGGCGCGCGACGGGCAGCACCTCGGCGCGCAGTCCGTCGTGGACGGCGGCGCCGACGCGCTCCGGGAGCGACGCCTCGAGCTCGGCCGCGGCGGCGGCCAGCGCTTCGATCTGGTCGCGTGCGCGCTCGAGCGCGGCCTCCAGCGCGGCCGGCTCCGGACGGCCGGCCGCAGCAGCCGCGATCCGCGCCTTCGCCCGCTCGAGAGCAGCCTCATCCATCGCGGCCAAGGCTACTCTCCGCGTCGGATGAAATCATCGGTCCTCGACTACGAACTGCCCTCGGAGCTGATCGCCCAGCACCCGGCCGTGCGTCGCGACGGCTCGCGGCTGCTCGTCTACGAGCGCGCGAGCGGCGCGGCGCGGCACCGCACCTTCGCCGAGCTGCCGGTCGAGCTGCCGCCCTCGACGCTCACCGTCGTCAACGACACGCGCGTCATCCCGGCGCGGATCCCGATCGAGCACCCCAGGGGCGAGGTGCTGCTGCTCGAACGGGTTACGGAAGACGTGTGGCTGGCGCTCGCGAGACCGACGCGCCGGCTGCAGCCCGGGCGGCGGTACGGCGACGTGGAGCTCCTCGAGCATCTCGGCGAAGGGCGCTGGCGCGTGCGCCTCGAAGGCGAGCCGCACGGAAACGTGCCCCTGCCGCCGTACATCATCGAGCCGCTCGCCGATCCCGACCGGTACCAGACCGTGTACGCGGATCGGGCCGGGTCGGCCGCGGCGCCCACAGCCGGCCTGCACTTCACGCAGGAGCTGCTCGGGCGGCTGGACGTCGAGCGCGTGACGCTCCACGTCGGGCTCGACACGTTCCGCCCGCTGGCGGTGGACGACCTCGACGAGCACGTGATGCACGGCGAGTCGTACGCGGTCGAGCCCGACGCGTGGGCGAGGACCGAGCGCGCGGAGCACGTGCTCGCGGTCGGCACGACGACGGTGCGGGTCCTCGAGACGCTCGCGCGCGGCGCGCCGCTGCAGGGGCGCACGACGCTGTTCATCCAACCCGGCTTCGAGTTCCGCCGCGTCGACTCGCTGCTGACGAACTTCCACCTGCCCCGCTCGACGCTGCTCGCGCTCGTGATGGCCTTCGCGGGGATCGAGGAGACACGGCGGCTGTACGAGCTCGCGATCGCCGAGCGCTACCGCTTCTACTCCTTCGGCGATGCGATGCTCGTCCTGTGAGCGCATTCGAGATCACCGCCACCGACGGTGCCGCCCGTGCCGGGCTGATCCGTACGGCGCACGGCGAGATCCCGACGCCCGCGTTCATGCCGGTCGGGACGAAGGGCACCGTCAAGAGCCTCCATCCGGACGAGGTGCGCGCACTCGGGGCGCACGTGATCCTCGGCAACACCTACCACCTGCACTTCCGGCCCGGCGAGGACGTCATCGCCGAGCTCGGCGGCCTGCACGCCTTCTCCGGTTGGGACCGTCCGATCCTCACCGACTCGGGCGGCTTCCAGGTCTTCTCGCTCCGCGACACGGTGCTGGCCGTGGACGACGACGGCGTCACCTTCCGCTCGGTCTACGACGGGACCGAGGAGCGCTTCACGCCGGAGGTCGCAGCCCGGATCCAGACGGCGCTCGGCTCCGACATCGCGATGGCCCTCGACATCTGCCCGCCGCCGGGCGTCACGCGCGCCGAGCTGGAGGACGCCGTGCGGCGGACGACCCTCTGGGCCGCGCGCCGGCTGGCCGCCGGGCGGGCGCCGGGACAGCTCGTGTTCGGGATCGCGCAGGGCGGCACCGACCCCGAGCTGCGCCGGCGCTCGATCGCGGAGGTCTCGGGGCTCGACTTCGACGGGTACGCGCTCGGCGGGCTCAGCGTGGGGGAGGACCGGGAGCTGATGTTCGAGACGGTCTCCTGGGCGGCGCCGCTCCTGCCGGCCGCGCACCCGCGCTACTTCATGGGCATCGGCGATCCCGAGGGAATCCTCAGGGTGATCGCCGCGGGGATCGACATGTTCGACTGCGTGCTGCCGACCCGCACCGCGCGCACCGGCTCGGCTCTCACGTGGGAGGGCCGGCTCAACCTGCGCAACGCCCGGTTTGCGCGCGATCCGCGGCCGCTCGACGAGAACTGCGCCTGCCCCGCGTGCGAGCGCTTCTCCCGCGCGTACGTCCGCCATCTCGTCACGCAGCAGGAGCTGCTCGGCCTGCGGCTGCTGAGCCTGCATAATCTTCGGTTCTTGCTCGACCTGACCGCGGGGGCGCGGGCGGCGATCGCACGAGGGGAGTTGCAGGCCTTCACGGCCGAGCGGCTCGCCCGGCTCGCCGCAGCGCCGAAGGAGGAGACCTCTTGAATTTTCTGATCGTCATCGCAGTCATGTTCGCGCTGATGTGGCTGCTCGTGATCCGGCCCCAGCGCCAGCGCCAGCTCACCCAGAAGCGGATGATCGACAGGATCGTCCCCGGCACCGGGATTCTCACGGCGGGCGGGATCTACGGCACCGTCGAGGAGATCGACGACGACGGCGATCTCTGGGTCGAGATCGCAGACAACGTGTCGGTCCACGTCGCGCGCCGTTCGGTCGGTGCCGTGATCGACTACGTGGAGGAGGAGGAAGAGCCCGAGCCGGAGGCCGAGGCGGCTCAGGCAGAGCCCGAGACCCCGGAGGAGCGCCCTGGCTCCGAGGAACCCCGGTAACCTGACAGCCGCTCCGTGAACCGCCGCTCGTACCTGATCCTCGTCACGCTGCTCGCCGCGGCTCTCGTCGGGGTCGGCGTGATCGGCTGGCCGGGCTCGCCGTTGCACGACAAGGCGACCCTCGGCCTCGACCTCCAGGGCGGGCTCCAGGTGACGCTGAAGGCGGTGCCGCCAAAGGGCCGCCCGCTCGAGAAGAGCGATCTCGACCGCTCGGTCTCGATCATGCGCAACCGCGTGGACAAGCTCGGCGTCGCCGAGCCGGAGATCCGCACGCAGGGCAACGACCAGATCGTGATCGACCTGCCCGGCGTCAGCGACCCCGCCGCGGCGGCGAAGATCATCGGCAAGACGGCCGCGCTCGAGCTCTACGACCTCGAGGTCGACCTCGTCCCGCCCTCGATCAGCGCACAGCGCCTCCCGATCGCCAAGGGCTCGGTCTACGACCTGCTCGCCGGCCAGCAGGCCCTCGCGAAGAAGGGGGCACCGGACACGTGGTACCTCTTCAACGCCAAGAGGAAGGTCGTCGCCGGTCCCACGGCAACGAAGGAAGGCGCCCTGCGCAAATTCAAGGGCAAGTTGCCGAAGGGCTACAAGCTCTTCGCCGTTCCGCCGAAGACGGTCGTCATCTCCTGCGGCATCGGCGAGCCCGTCTGCCCGCCCGACATCGTCGCCCCGGCGAAGAACTTCTTCTACCTCTTCAAGTACGACCCCGTGAACGGCGTGCCCGAGATGACGGGCGCCGACCTCAAGCTCTCCGGCACGCGGCAGGACTTCGATACGCAGACGAACCAGCCGATCGTGCTCATGCAGTTCACGAAAGCGGGCTCCAAGAAGTTCGGCCAGATCACGCGCGACGAGGCCCAGCGGGGGAGGCTGCTGAGCAACACCCTGGGCGGGGGGCAGAAGATCACGCAGCACTTCGCGATCGTCCTCGACCGGGAGATCAAGTCCTGGCCGCAGATCGACTGGGAGGAGTACCCGAACGGGATCAGCGGCTCGAACGGAGCGCAGATCACCGGCCTCGACTCGATCGGCGAGGCGCGAGACCTCGCGCTCGTGCTCCAGACCGGCGCGCTGCCGGTGAAGTTCGTCACGCTCGAGCGCACCGACATCTCGGCGACGCTCGGCAAGGACTCGCTCCAGCAGGCGAAGGACGCGGCGCTCGTGGGCCTGCTCGTCGTGGCGCTCTTCCTGCTCCTGCTCTACCGCGTTCTCGGCGTCGTCGCCGTGATCGGGCTCGGGATCTACGCCGCGTTCCTCTACGGGGCGGTACTGATCTTCAACGTGACGCTGACACTGCCCGGCTTCGCGGGGCTGATTCTGACGCTGGGCGTCGCGGCCGACGCCAACGTCGTCATCTTCGAACGCATCAAGGAGGAGGCACGCGCCGGGAAGTCCGTGCGCGCGGCGATCGCCGCGGGCTACGGCAAGGGCTTCCACACGATTCTCGACGCGAACGCCGTCACCGCGATCACCGCCCTCGTCCTGTTCGCGGTCGCGACCGCCGGGGTCAAGGGCTTCGCCCTGATGCTCCTGATCGGCACCGCGATCTCGCTGCTGACCGCGGTCGCGGCGACGCGCGCGATCCTCGGCCTGCTCGCAGGCTTCGCGTGGTTCGACAACCCGCGCTTCATGGGCGCCGGCAAGGCGCAGCGCGCGCGCTTCCTCCAGGTGGACTTCATCGGCAAGCGGCGGCTCTGGTTCGCCATCTCCGGGGTCGTCGTCCTTCTCTCGGTGGTCGCGCTCGCCTTCAACGGGCTGAACCTCGGGATCGACTTCAGGGGCGGTACCTCGGTCACCTTCAAGACGCCGGCCCCGGTCGCGCTCGAGAAGGTCCGCGCGCAGGCCGCGCGGATCGGGCAGGGCGGCGCCGTCATCCAGGGCCGCGGCACCGCGACGAACGGCGACCAGTATCGCTCGTTCGGGATCCGCACCGAGTCCCTCGACCCGGATACCCAGACACGGCTGACGCGGGACCTCGAGCGGACGCTGCAGGCAACCTCGGTCGGGGTCAAGAACGTCTCCGCGAGCTTCGGCCGCCAGATCGCGAAGTCGGCCATTCTCGCGACCATCTTCTCGCTGCTGCTCATCGTCGCCTACATCACGATGAGGTTCCAGTGGAAGTTCGCGCTGCCGGTGATCGTCGCGCTCGCGCACGACGTCGTGATCACCGTCGGTGTCTACGCGCTCGTCGGGCGCGAGGTGTCCACCTCGACCGTCGCCGCCGTGCTGACCGTGCTCGGCTACTCGATCTACGACACGATCATCATCTTCGACCGCATCAGGGAGAACATGCCGCTGATGAAGCGGGCGTCGTTCCGCGTGATCGCGAACGTGTCGCTCTGGGAGACCATCCGTCGCTCACTGGCGACGACCTTCATCACGCTGCTGCCGATCCTCTCGCTGCTCTTCTTCGGTGGCGCGACCCTGAAGGACTTCGCGTTCGCGCTCCTGATCGGCATCACGTCGGGCGCCTACTCGTCCATCTTCGTCGCCGCGCCGCTGCTCGCGATGTGGAAGGAGCGCGAGCCGGAGTACGCGCGGCGGCGCGACGACGAGTCGGCGGGCGTGGAGTCCGTCGGCGGCGCCCTGCGCGACGCGCCGCCCGCGGCGGTCGAGGCGCCGGCGCCCGCGGTCGTCGCGGTCGAGGGGCCGTCGCCGGAGCTGACCCGCGCCGTGAGCGACCGGCGCGAGCGCAGGCGTCAGCGTCGCAAGGGCAGGCCGCATGGGCGAGCGCGCTGAGAAAGACGAGGGCGACCGCACTTCCGTGCGGGCGCTCGCCGAGAAGCTCGTGCTGGCGGCCGTCGGCGCGGTCTCGCTGACGGGAGAGCGCGTCGAGTCGCTCGCCGACGAGCTCGCGCACCGCGCGGGCATCCGCCCGGACGAGGCGCGCGGCCTGATCGACGAGGTGACGCTGCGCTGGAAGCGCGAGGCGGGACGATTCAGCGAACGAACGGGGGAGACGGCGGCGAAGGTCGCGCACGACCTCGGTCTCGCCACGCGAGAACAGGTCGAGGAGCTCGAGCTCCGGCTCGCCCAGCTCGAGCACCGGCTGAAGCTGCTCGAGAAGAAGAAGTAGCTCCGACTTCGCGGCGCGCAGGGTGGGATTCCCGCCCGGCACGTGGAACACTGAGTCCCGGTGGTGATGCAGTCCAAGCAGCGCAACCTCGGCCGCCTGTCGGAGATCGCGCAGGTCGCGGTCCGGCACGGCTTCGGCTACTTCTTCCGCCGCCACCGGCTGACCGACCTGCTGCCGTGGGGCGCCGCGGTGGACGAGTCGGACGAGACCGTCTCCGAGCGCGGCCGCCGGCTACGGGAGATGCTCGACGAGCTCGGGCCGACCTTCGTCAAGTTCGGCCAGCTCCTCTCGACCCGCCCCGACGTCGTCCCGCCCGACATCGTCACCGAGCTGCGCAAGCTCCAGGACGACGTCAAGCCGTTCCCCCTCGACCAGGCGCGCGCGGTGATCGAAGCCGAGCTCGACCTCACGCTCGAGCAGGCCTTCACGGAGTTCGACGAGACGCCGATCGCGGCGGCCTCCATCGGCCAGGTGCACAGCGCGGTGCTCCCGAACGGGCGCCGTGTCGCGGTGAAGGTGCAGCGACCCGAGGCGCCGCGCCAGATCGAGTCCGACCTCGCGCTCATGTACCAGGCGGCCAGGCTCGTCAAGGAGCGCGTCCGCGCCGTGGACTTCGTCGACCCGCAGGGGCTCGTGGACGAGTTCTCCCGCTCGATCCGGCAGGAGCTCGACTACCGGCTCGAGGCACGCAACGCCGACGCCTTCCGCCACAACTTCGCAGGAGACGACGACGTGCGCATCCCGCGCGTCTTCTGGAGCTACACGACCTCGAAGGTGCTGACGCTGGAGTTCCTCGACGGGCAGCAGTTCGCCGACCTCGAGGTCGAGCTGTTCTCGCCGGACGAGCGCCGCGACCTCGCCCAGCGGATGAGCGACGCGTGGATGACGATGATCTTCCGGCACGGCTTCTTCCATGCCGATCCGCACCCGGCGAACATCCTGCTGCTCGACTCGGGTGAGCTCGGGCTCGTGGACTTCGGCCTCGTCGGCAAGCTCACCGACGACGACATGTCGAAGCTGACGCGGCTCTTCATCGATGCCGCGACGGAGAACGTGGACGCGCTGCCGCGCCGGCTCGCCGAGCTCGGCGTCCGCTACCCGAAGGACCGCGAGGAGGAGTTCCGGTCGCGCCTCCAGGAGCTGTTCGACCGCTACTACGGGGCGCGCCTCTCGGATCTCGATCCGGTGGCGGTGATCCGCGAGGCATTCCAGCTCATCTACGCGATGAACCTCCACCTGCCGACGAAGTTCGTGCTGCTCGACAAGACGATCGCGACCCTCGGCGGGGTCGGCGTGGATCTCTACCCGGACTTCAACGTCTTCGAGGTCGCCAAGCCGTACGCGCGCGGGCTGATGGTCGAACGCTTCACGCCGCGGCGGATGGCGCAGCGCGCACAGCGGGAGGCGCGCGACCTCGCCGGGATCGCGCGCGAGCTGCCCTACCAGGTGAGCGACATCCTGCAGGAGATGCGGGCGGGCCAGATCGAGGTCGGCTTCGTGCACAAGGGGCTCGACGAGCTGATGCACCGGCTCGACGTCGTCGCGAACCGGCTCGTCGTCGCGCTCGTCGTCGCGGGCGGCCTGCTCGGCTCGTCGCTGATCGGGATCTTCGCCGATGCCGGGCCGCAGTTCATCGGGCTCCACGTCGTCTCCGTGTTCGGCTTTCTGCTCTCCGGCCTGCTCGGGCTCTGGCTGCTCTGGGGAGTGATCAGATCAGGGCGGCTCTAGGCGACGCGTCCGTGCCGGACGGCTGAGGAGTCTTCGGCGCAGATTCGTTGAAAAGGACATCTGGCGTCGGGGCGGCGGCCGGGCTAGCGTCGCCGCATGACCGTAACCGCTCTGCTGCTCGCCGAGCCCGAGACCGAGTTCCGCGACTTCCTCGAACGTCACCTGCGCGACGACGGCTTCGAGGTCCTCCGCGCCTCGTTCCGCTCCCAAGCCCTCACGCTCGCCGAGCGCGAGCGCCCGCACCTCGTGCTTGCCTCCGACCCCGACCTCTGTCGCAGCCTGCGCGAGGGTGAGCCCGGCAGGAAGTGGGACCGCGACGTGCCGGTGATCCTGCTCGCGCCCGAGGAGGCCGATGCCCTCGATCTCGTGCGGGCGCTCGAGCGCGGCGCCGACGACGTCGTCGGGCGCCCGTTCGTCTACGACGAGCTGCTCGCCCGCATCCGTGCCGTGCTCAGGCGCTCGCTGCCCTCGCCGCAGGAGCGGCTCGAAGCGGGCGAGATCGTCGTCGACCGCCGCACCCGGACCGCCACCGTGCGGGGCCTCCGGGTCGCACTCGCCGGCAAGGAGTTCGAGCTGCTCTGTACGCTCGCCGCCGAGCCGCAGCGCGTGTTCAGAAAGGCCGAGCTCTTACGGGACGTCTGGGGGTACGAGGTCCACCACCGGACGCGGACGCTCGACTCCCACGCGTCGCGGCTGCGCGTCAAGCTCTGCCGGGAGCCCGACGACCGTTTCGTCGTCAACGTCTGGGGCGTCGGCTACCGGCTGCTCGACTAGAGAAGCGCGCCCTCGAGCCGTAGCAGGCGTTCCTTCACGTCGAGCCCGCCGGCGTAGCCGGTCAGCGAGCCGTTCGAGCCGACGACCCGGTGGCACGGCAGCACGATCGGGATCGGGTTCCGGTTCATCACGGTGCCGATTGCGCGAGCCGCCCTCGGTGCGCCGACCTTCGCCGCGAGCGCCCCGTACGTCGTCGTCTCGCCGTACGGCACGCGGGCGAGCTCGGCCAGCACGCGCTCGGCGAACGGCCGGACGCCACGCAGATCGACGGTCAGGTCGAACGCGTGCCGTGTGCCGGCGAAGTACTGGTCGAGCTCCCGCCTCGTCTCGTCGACCGCGCGCGGCGCGCGCAGAACGCGCGGACCCGCGAGCCCGGCGAGCAGCTCGACGTGCTCCTCCGAGCCGTCCCCACCGAACTCGATGCGCAGCAGGCCGCGTGGGGTCACGGCGACGAAGAGCGGGCCGATCGGGCTCTCGATGACGTCGAAGCCGGCGTCGAGCAGGCCCGCCGTCACTGCGGCCTCGCGGAAGCGCCGGTCGAGGTCGGAGGTCATCGTCACTGGGTGCTCCTTCCACGCAGCCGCCGCACGCCCGAGGAGGCCGCCTGGCGGGCAGCCTCCTGGCTCGAGCCGAGCGCGGCTGCGATCCGGTCGTAGGGGAAGTCGAAGCCGTAGCGGAGAACGACGGCGGCCCGTTCCGTGGGCGGCAGCCCGTCTGTCAGCTCGCCGAGCCCGGCCCAGTCGGGCCGGCCGTCCTCGACGGCGATCTCGGGCACGTCGCCGCCCGCCGGGCGCGCGCGCCGGTGGGCGTCGATCGCGACGCGACTCGCGATCGTGAGCACCCAGGCGCGCAGGTGGTCGGCGTGCTCGAGGCGCGGATAGGCGTGCAGAGCGCGCAGGAACGTTTCCTGAAAGGCGTCCTCGGCCGCCTGGGCGCCGAGCCGGCGCCGCAGGAGCCCGAGCACCTCGCCGCGGTGCTCGGCGTAGAAGCTCTCGAACGGCGGCACCTTCACGTCCTCCATCATCTCTTCTAACGCGACACGCGACGGATCTGTGAGAGTGCGGGTGTGCGTGTTGCGGTCGTCGGCCACGTCGAGTGGGTGGAGTTCGCCCGTGTCGAACGGGTGCCGGAGGCCGGTGCGATCGTCCACGCCGAGGAGTGCTGGGCCGAGGCTGCCGGCGGCGGGGCCGTTGCGGCCGCCGAGCTGGCGCGCCTTGCCGGCGGCGTCTCGCTCTTCACCGCGCTCGGGAACGATGAGCTCGGGCAGAAGGCCCGCGAGCAACTCGAGGCCGCCGGAGTGACGGTGCACGCGGGGTCGCCGGCCGAGCCACAGCGGCGTGCCGTCTGCTTCGTGGACGCCGCGGGCGAACGGACGATCACCGTGCTCGGCGACAAGCTCCGCCCGCGTGGGGGAGATGAGACGCTGCCCTGGGAGGAGATCGCACTGGCGGATGCGACCTACTTCGTCTCCGGCGACGCGGACGCGCTGAGGCGCGCCCGGGCGGCGCGCGTGCTCGTCGCCACGGCGCGGGAGCTGCCGACGCTGAGGGCCGGAGGCGTGCAGCTCGACGGGCTCGTCGGCAGCGCCGAGGACGACGGCGAGCGGTATCACCCCGGCGACCTCGAGCCGCCGCCGCAGCTCGTCGTCTCGACCTCGGGCGCCCTCGGCGGCTGGGCCCAGCCCGGCGGCCCGTACCGGGCGGCACCCGTGCCGGGTGAGTTCGAGGACTCCTACGGGGCCGGCGACTGCTTCGCCGCCGGGCTCGCCTTCGCGCTGGCGGAGGGGCGCTCGCCCACCGATGCAGTCGCGTTCGCCGCCGAGCGCGGAGCCGCGGCGCTCACGCGCCGGGGCGCCGGCGTGGCTCCGCGGCCGTAGACCCGGCAGCGCCGCACCGACGGGCAGGGCGGCGTGAACGCGCCGTGGTACGTGGGGGTAGACAAGTGGGGGAATGTGGTCTAAAGTGGGGCATCGTGGGAGATACCCACAGAGGGATTTCATGTTCTTCGGCGAGCACGAGCACACCATCGACGACAAGAACCGGCTCACGTTGCCGGCGCGGTTTCGCAGCGCCTTCGCAGGCGGCGTCGTGCTCACCCGTGGTCTGGACACCTGCCTCGACGTCTATACGCGCGCCGACTGGGACGCGCTCGTCGCAGCGCGGCTCGCGCCGCTCGACCCATTCTCGCGGGAGGCGCGCGACCTGAAGAGGTTCTTCTTCGCCGCCGCCGCCGACGCCGAGCTCGACCGGCAGGGCCGCGTGCTCGTGCCGCCGGCTCTCACCCGGCACGCGAAGCTCGGCCGCGACGTCGTCGTCGCGGGCGTGCACGACCACCTCGAGATCTGGGATCGGACGGCGTGGGCTGCCAACGTGAGCGAGGTCGAAGGGAGCGCAGACGATGTTGCCGAACGTCTTGCACAGAAGCGCGGTTGATCACGTCCCCGTGCTCGCCGACGAGGTGCGCCAGCTCCTCGCGGTGCGCCCGGGCGAGACGGTCGTGGATGCGACGTTCGGCGCCGGCGGGCACGCCCGCCTGCTGGCGGCCGATCTCGACGGGCAGGGCAAGTACGTGGCGATCGACCGCGACCCCGACGTGCGCACGTACTTCGACCGCTTCAAGGGCCAGGCCGGCCCGCTCCAGACACGGCTCCTGCGCGGCGAGTTCTCGATCGTCCTCGGCCAGCTCGCCGCGAACGACGTGAAGGCCGACGCGATCCTGCTCGACCTCGGAGTCTCCTCGATGCAGGTCGACCGCCCCGAGCGCGGGTTCTCCTATGCGACCGACGCGCCGCTCGACATGCGGATGGACTCGACCGCGGAGCTGTCCGCACGCAACCTCGTCAACGAGGCGGACGAGCGCGAGCTGGAGCTGATCTTCCGCCGGTTCGGCGAGGAGCGGTACGCGCGCCCCATCGCCCGCGCGATCGTCCGCCGCCGCGCCGGGCAGCCGTTCGAGCGAACCGGCGAGCTCGTCGACACGATCAAGCAGGCGATCCCGACGCCGGCCCGCTTCGGCGACGGCCATCCGGCCAAGCGCGTCTTCCAGGCGCTGCGCATCGCGGTCAACGACGAGCTCGGCGCGCTCGAAGCCGCCCTGCCCGCGGCGCTGCAGATGCTGCGCCCGGGCGGCCGGATGGCCGTCATCAGCTTCCACTCCCTCGAGGACCGGATCGTCAAGCGCTTCTTCCGCGAGCAAGCCCGAGGCTGCACCTGCCCGCCCGAGTTCCCGATCTGCGTGTGCGGCAAGCAGCCGACGCTACGGGATCTGACGCGCAGGCCCGTTCGCCCGAGCGCCCGCGAGGCTCGGGAGAACCCGCGCGCCACGTCGGCGAAGCTGCGCGCGGCGATCAAGGTGGCCGAGTAATGGCATCCTGGGCCGAGCCGGCCCGCGTCGAGGCGCCGAAAGCGCGCCCGCAGCCTGCCCGGCGGGCCGCGGCGAAGCCGAAGCCGAGGTCCCGGGTCGCTGCGAAGCCGCGCCCCCTCGCGGGCAGCGTCCTCTGGATCGTCGTGCTCGGCGTCCTGCTCGCCGGGGTCGTCGCGGTCAACGTCGCCGTACTCCAGCTCAACCTCTCCCTCGACCGGCTTGGCCGCGAGCGCGTGCAGCTCCGGGCCGACAACGCGACCCTTTCGGCACGGCTTTCGAGCGCCTCCGCCGCGGCCAGGATCGAGACGCAGGCGCGAGGAAGGCTCGGGCTCGTTCCGGCAGACCCCGGCACGACGTCCTACGTGCAACTCGCCAAGTGAGCGAGCGGGTCGCCAACCGCCGCATCCGCCTGCTGCTCGTCTTCTTCGCGCTCGTCTTCGCCGGCACGCTGGCCCGGGCCGTGTGGCTGCAGGGCGTTCAGGCGTCCTCGCTCGAGCGGATGGCGCTGCGCCAGCAGCAGGAGACGATCGTCATCCCGGCGGGACGCGGCACGATCTTCGACCGCACGGGGAAGCCGCTCGCGATCGGCGAGCAGGCGACGACGGTGTACGCGGACCCAAGCCGGATCGAGGACGCGCGGGCCGTCGCGCTCGCCGCCGGCAAAGACCTCGGCGTCGATCCGGAGGCCCTCTACCCCCAACTCGCGGACCGGGCGCGCGCATTCGTCTATGTCCAGCGCAAGGCGGATCCGGACAAGGCCGCCGCCCTGCAGAAGCGGGGCCTCCCCGGACTCGGCTTCTACCCCGAGGAGCTGCGCACCTACCCGCAGCGCAGCGTCGCGGCGCAGGTGCTTGGTTATGCCGGCGTGGACAACCAGGGGCTCGAGGGGATCGAGCGCTCGCTCGATGCCGAGCTCGTCGGCAAGCCCGGTCGCGAGACGGTGGTCAAGGATCCGTTCGGCCGCGTGATCGACGTGATGAGCTCGACGGTGGAGGAGCGCGGCGCCGACATCACGCTCACCCTCGACAGCCAGATCCAGGCGAGCGCCGAGGCCGTGCTCCGCGACACCGTCCGCCGCTGGAGCGCGAAGGCGGCGACGGCGGTCGTGCTCGACCCGAAGACGGGTGCCGTGCTCGCGATGGCCGTTGCTCCCGGCTACGACGCGAATCGCTTCCCCGCGACACCAGCCGACCGCCGCCGCAACCGGGCGGTCACCGACACGTACGAGCCGGGCTCGACGTTCAAGCTGGTCACGGTCGCCGGTGCGCTGTCCGAGGGGCTGGTGGCGCCCTCGACGAAATTCACGCTGCGGAGCTCGATCCAGGTCGCCGACCGCGTGATCAACGAGCACGCGCCCCGGCCGACGCAGCGGATGAGCGTGGCGCAGATCCTCTCCCAATCGTCCAACGTCGGGACGATCACGCTGGCGCAGCTGCTGGGTAAGAACCGACTGTACTCGTGGGTCGACAGGTTCGGCTTCGGGAGGCCGACGAGGCTCGATTTCCCCGGCGAGAGCCGCGGCATCGTGGAGACGCCCGACCTCTGGTCGGGCTCGACGATCGGCAACATCCCGATCGGGCAGGGCATCGCTGTCACGCCCGTGCAGATGGCGGCGGCGTACGCCGCGGTGGCGAATCGGGGCGTGATGCGGGAGCCCTACCTCGTCGAGCGCGTCGGCACCGCGGGCAGGGCTCCGAAGCACGGGAGGCGGGTCGTGTCCACTGCCGTTGCAGCGCAGCTGATGGCGATGCTGCGCGACGTCGTCTCCGCCGAGGGCGGCACCGGCGCCGCCGCGGCCGTGCGGGGCTACACCGTGGCCGGGAAGACGGGCACGGCGGCGAAGCCGGACTCGCGCGGCGGCTACTCGGACTCCCGGTACGTCGCCTCGTTCGTCGGAATCGTTCCCGCCTCGAGCCCGCGGCTCGTCGTCCTCGTCGCGGTGGACGAGCCGAGAGGCACCATCTGGGGCGGTGTAGTCGCCGCGCCCGCGTTTGCCGAGATCGCCCGCCTCGCGCTCCAGCAGCTCGAGGTCGATCCCGACAAGCGGCCGGTAGCGTAGCCGGCTCCGGTAGATTGCGCGCCGATGGAGCTCGAGCGCCTGATCGCTGCGCTCGCGCCGAGCGAGGTCATCGGCCGGAGGGACGTCGAGGTGCTCGATCTCGCCTACGACGCGCGAGCCGCGACCTCCGGCGCGCTCTTCTTCTGCGTTCCCGGTGCCCGCTTCGACGGTCATGAGTTCGCGGCGGCCGCGGTTTCGAACGGCGCGGCCGGGCTGGTCGTCGAGCGTGAGCTCGAGCTCGCCGTGCCGCAGCTCGTCGTACCCGACGCGCGCGCCGCGATGGCGGTCGCCGCCGACGTCTTCTTCGGGGAGCCGACGGTCGCGCTCGAGGTCGCGGGGGTCACCGGCACGAACGGGAAGACGACGACGGCGTTCCTGCTGTACGCGATGCTCGAGGCGGCGGGCAGGCGGCCGGGGCTGCTCGGCACGATCGAGAGCCGCATCGGCGGTGAGGTGCGCCCGGTCGTCCGCACGACGCCCGAGGCGATCGACCTCCAGCGCACGTTCCGCGAGCTGCTCGACGCCGGCGACCGGAGCGTCGCGCTCGAGGCCTCCTCGCACGCCTCCGTCCTGCACCGGCTCGACCGTGTGCGCTTCGACGCGCTCGTGTTCACGAACCTGAGCCAGGACCATCTCGACTTCCACGCGACGATGGAGGACTACTACGGCGCCAAGCGCCGGCTCTTCGTCGGCGCGGCGCCGCCGCCCGCGGCCGTGAACGTGGGCGATCCCTACGGGCGCCTGCTCGCCGACGAGCTGCTGACCGCGGGGCGGGCGCCGCTCGTCACCTTCGGCCTCGCCGCCGATGCCGAGGTGCGCCCGGACCGGCTCGAGCTGGGCACCGGCGGAACGAGCTTCACCGCGGCGGGGATCGAGATCGCGAGCCGGCTGCGCGGCCGCTTCAACGTCGAGAACGTGCTCGGCGCGATCGCGGCCGGCCTGCTCCTGGGCATCGACGCCGAGGAGATCAAGGCCGGCGTCGAGTCGGTGGCGGGGGTCCCCGGTCGCTTCGAGCCGGTGGACGAGGGCCAGGAGTTCGCGGTGCTCGTCGACTACGCCCACACACCCGACTCGCTCGACAACGTCTTGCACGCGGCGCGGGATCTCGTGGACGGCGGCCGCCTGATCTGCGTCTTCGGCTGCGGTGGTGACCGCGACCGCGGTAAGCGGCCGCTGATGGGGCGGATCGCATCCGAGCTCGCCGATATCGTGGTTGTCACATCTGACAACCCGCGTAGCGAGGAGCCGCTTGCGATCATCGAGGACATCCTCCAGGGTGCCGGCCTCGGCGTCGAGGTCGACCCCGACCGCCGCTCGGCGATCGGGCGAGCGCTCTCGCTCGCCTCCCGCGGCGACGTGGTCGTCGTCGCCGGCAAGGGCCACGAGCAGGGGCAGGAGATCGGCGACCTGAAGCTCCCGTTCGACGATCGCGAGGTCGTCCGCGAGGTGCTGCGCTCGTGATCCCGCTCGCGCTCGCGGAGGTTCGGGAGCTCGTCGCCGGCGAGCTCGACGGCGAGGGGCCGATCACGGGGGTTCAGATCGACTCGCGCCGGATCCGGCCGGGCGACCTCTTCGTGGCTGTGGGACGCGGAGCGGAGTACCTCGCGGACGCCCGCACCGCCGGCGCGGCCGCAACGCTGGTGCCGGGCGACGAGCACGCCGCGCTCGCCGCGCTCGGAGGTGCTGTGCGCGGGCGGAGCGCCGCCGCGGTCGTCGGGATCACGGGCTCGACCGGCAAGACGTCGACCAAGGACATCCTCGCGGCGCTCTGCGCCCCCCACCGGCGCACGGTCGCGGCCGAGGCGAGCTTCAACAACGAGCTCGGCGTCCCGCTCACGCTCTGCCGCCTCGAGCCGGACACGGAGGTCTGCATCGTCGAGCTGGGGATGCGCGGCTTCGGCCAGATCGCGGCGCTCTGCGCGTTCGCGAAGCCCGACATCGGGCTGATCACGCACGTGGGACCCGTTCACCTCGAGCTCGTCGGCTCCGTCGAGGGTGTCGCGCGCGCCAAGGCGGAGGTCGTCGCCTGCCTGCCGCCCGGCGGGATCGCGATCGCCCCGGTCTCACCGGTGCTCGACCCGTTCCTCGCCCGGGACGATCTGGACGTGCGCCGCTTCGACCCCGCAGGGGTCGAACTCACCGGCAGCCGCGTCCTCTTCGACGTGAGGGGCACGCGCGTCGAGCTCGAGCTGCCGTTCACGGCGCGTCACCAGGTCGGGAACACCCTCGCTGCCCTGTATGTCTACGAGGCGCTCGGGCTGCCCCTGGAACGGGCGCAGGAAGGCGCGGCCGGGATCGCGCTCTCGCCCTGGCGCGGCGAGGAGCTTCCGCTCGCCGGCGGCGGCTTCGTCGTCAACGACGCCTACAACGCCAACCCGACCTCGATGCGTGCCGCGCTCCTCCACCTCGTCGAACGGGCGGCCGGCCGCCGGCGCGTTGCGATTCTCGGCGAGATGGCCGAGCTGGGGGAGCACGGGCCCGGCTACCACGCCGAGATCGGGGCACTCCTCCACGAGCTCGGGATCGAGGTGCTCGTCGCGATCGGCCCGCTCGCGCGCGGGTACATGGCTCCCGGGGTGGAGACGATGCGCTGGCTCGAGCGCCCCGCAGGATTCGAGGACCTTCTCCGGCCCGGCGACGCGGTGCTCGTGAAGGCCTCGCGCGCGGCCGGGCTCGAAGGCATCGCGCCTGCCCTGGCGAACGAGGCTGTCGGATGACACGCGTCCTGATCGCGGGCCTGATCGCGATGGTGATCTCGATCGTGATCGGCCCGAAGTTCATCGAGTTCCTTCGCCGCAACTCGTTCGGGCAGCCGATCCGCGCCGAGGGGCCGGCCGGCCACGTCGTCAAGCAGGGAACCCCGGTGATGGGTGGCCTGCTGATCCTGCTCTGCACGGTGCTGCCCTTCCTCGCGCTCAGCAAGTACACGCTCTCGGCGTTCACCGTCCTCTTCATCACGCTCGGCTGCGGGCTGATCGGCTTCGTGGACGACTTCACGAAGCTGCGCCGCCGCCGGTCACTCGGGCTCCCTGGGCGCGTGAAGATGCTGCTGCTCGGCGCGATCACGGTCGCCGTCGGCTTCGCCGTCCACCGGATGGACGCGCTCGACAACTCCGTCTACATCCCGATCCTCGACGTGGACGTGCCGCTCTCCTGGGCGTACTACCCGTTCCTGTTCGTCGTGATCGCGGGCGCCGCGAACGGCGTCAATCTCACCGACGGCCTCGACGGCCTCGCCGCCGGAACGGGGATCATCGCGCTGCTCACCTTCACGTCGATCAACGTCATCGCGTACATCCGCTCGGGACCGGTCGGCGAGCGCAGCGCCGTCTCGCTCGACCTCGCCATTCTCGGCGCGGCCTTGATCGGCGGCACCATCGGATTCCTCTGGTACAACGCCTTCCCAGCCGAGGTCTTCATGGGCGACACGGGCTCGATGGCGATCGGAGGGGCGCTCGCCGGCTTCGCGATCATGACCGGAACGGAGGCGTTGCTGCTCCTGATCGGCGGCATCTTCGTCGTCGAGGCGCTCTCCGTGATGATCCAGGTCTTCACGTTCCGGTACATGGGCCGGCGCGTCTTCCTGATGACGCCGATCCACCACCACTTCGAGATGAAGGCGTGGTCGGAGACGAAGATCATGGTGCGCTTCGTGATCGTCGCGGCAATCCTCTGCGGCGTCGGGTTCGTCCTGTACTACCGCTACTACCTCCAGTTCCGGCTCTAGTGGAGCTGCCGCCCAGAGTGCTCGTCGTCGGGCTCGCGCGCTCTGGCCGCGCGGCTGCCGCGGCGCTCGCGCGGCGCGGGGTGGAGGTCGTCGCGGCCGACCGGGCCGCGACCGCGGATCCGGGAGACCTGGCCGCGCTCGGGGTGGACGTGCGCCTCGGCAGCGAAGACGAGTCGCTCCTGGACGGAGCCGGGATCGTCGTCAAGAGCCCGGGCGTGCCCGCGGAGTCGCCGCTGCCCGCCGCGGCCCGTGCTCGCGGGATTCCGGTGTGGAGCGAGGTCGAGCTCGCTGCCCGGCTCATCTCCAACCCGCTGCTGGGCGTGACCGGCACGAACGGCAAGACGACGACGTCGGAGCTGCTCGGCGCCGTCTTCCGCGCAGCCGGAAGGCCCGTGGAGGTGGCCGGCAACGTCGGCCGGGCCGTCTGCGACCTCGACGGCGCGATCGCCGAGGACGCGTGGATCGTCTGCGAGCTGTCGAGCTTCCAGCTCGAGGACATCGTCACGCTGCGGCCGCGAATCGCCGTCCTGCTCAACCTCGAGCCCGACCACCTCGACCGGCACGGAACCGTGGAGGCCTACCGCGACGCGAAGCTGCGCATCTTCGAGAACCAGGCCGCCGGCGACACGGCGGTCGTCCCGCGCGGGTTCCCGCCGGTGCCGGGGGACGCCCGCCGGGCCGAGTTCCGCTGGGACGACCCCCTGCCCGCTGAGCCGCTCATCCCCGGGCAGCACAACCGCGAGAACGCAGCCGCGGCGGTCGCCGCTGCGAGGGCGGCGGGCATCCCGGACGAGGCGATCGCCGAGGGCCTGCGGACGTTCCCCGGCGTTCCACACCGGCTGGAGACCGTGGCTGAGACGGCGGGGGTGCGCTGGGTGAACGACTCGAAGGCGACGAACGCGGCCGCCGCCCGCCGGGGGATCGCGGCGTACGCCGGTGCACCGCTACGGCTGATCCTCGGAGGGTCGCGCAAGGGCGAGAGCTTCGACGAGCTGGCCGCCGGGCTGCCCGGGTCGCTTCAGGGCGTGTACCTCATCGGCGAGACGGCGGAGGAGCTCGCGGCGTCGCTCGACCGTGCCGGAGTCCGCTACGAGCGCTGCGGCGACCTCACGGGTGCGGTCGCGGCGGCAGCGGCCTCGGCCCGGGCCGGCGACGTCGTCCTGCTCTCCCCGGCGTGCGCGAGCTTCGACCAGTTCGCGAACTTCGAGGAGCGGGGGGAGGAGTTCAGGAGGCTGGTGCAGAAGCTCCACCGGTGAGCCGCGGTCAGCTCGAGCAGCGCCTGCTCGTCCTCGTCACTCTCTCCTTGGTCGCGTTCGGCCTGGTGATGGTCTACAGCGCGACGTCCGCGCCGGCCGCCCTCGGCAACGGCGACCCGATGCGCTACCTCGAGCGGCAGTCGGTCTACGCCGTGCTCGGGCTCGCGCTGATGATCGCCGGCTCGCGCTTCGACTACCACCGGCTGCGCCTGCTCGCGCCCGGGCTCGTGCTCATGGCGCTCGGCCTCTGCCTCGCCGTGCTCGTCGTCGCACAGCCGATCAACGGCGCCCGCCGCTGGTTCACGTACGGGCCCGCCTCCTTTCAGCCGTCGGAGCTGGCGAAGCTCGCGCTCTGCGTCTGGGCAGCCGTTTGGCTTGCGAAGCACCGGGCGCCGCGCACGCTCGGCGAGTTGTGGCGCCCCGTCGGGCTGCTCACGCTCGTCTTCTGCGGGTTGATCATCGTCGAGCCCGACCTCGGCTCGACGATCGCGCTCGTCCTCTGTGTCGGCGCGATCCTCCTCGTCTCCGGTACGCCGCTCCGCGTGCTCGGCTCGGCCGGCACGGCGCTCGCGGGACTCGGCCTGCTTGCGATCTGGATCGAGCCGTACCGCCGCGAGCGCGTCTTCGCGTTTCTCGACCCGTGGAAGGATTCCCAGGGAACAGGGTTCCAATCGGTGCAGGCCATGATCGGCCTGGGCTCCGGCGGGCTCACGGGCGAGGGTCTCGGCCAGGGCGTGTCGAAGGTCTTCTATCTACCGGAGGCGCACACGGACATGATCTACGCCATCGTCGGCGAGGAGCTCGGGCTGATCGGCTCGACGGCTTTGATCGCAGCCTTCGGCCTGTTCGCGTACGCGGGCTACCGGGTCGCCCTGAGCTGCCGCGATCCCTTCGGCAAGCGGCTGGCCGCCGGGATGACGACGCTCGTCTCCGCCCAGGCGGCGGTCAACCTGGCGGCGGTGCTCGGCGTCGCGCCGCTGACCGGGATTCCGCTCCCATTCGTCTCGTACGGAGGCTCGAGTCTCGTCATGCTGCTCGCTGGGGTGGGAATCCTCCTTAACATCGCGGTGAACGATGTCGTCGTCGCCCCCCAACGAGCTCGCATGCCTGATCGCAGCCGGGGGCACAGCCGGGCACGTCCGGCCGGCGCTCGCGGTGGCGGAAGCCCTGCGCGCGCGCGGCGTGCGGGTGACGTTCGCGGGGTCGCCGGACCGCGTGGAAGCACGGCTCGTTCCTGAAGCAGGCTTCGAGCTCGACACGTTCAGCATCGCCGGCCTGCCGCGCCGGCCTGGTCTCGCGCTCCTGCGCGCGCTCGCGCGGGCCGCGGCAGCGCCGCTCGCCTGCTCGCGCATCCTCGGGCGGCGGCGCCCCGACGTCGTCTTCGGCGCCGGCGGCTACGTCGCCGGGCCGATGGTGCTTGCGGCGCGGCTCCGGGGAATCCCAACCGCGCTCGCCGAGGCCGATGCCCACTTGGGTCTCGCGAACCGGCTCGCCGCGCCGTTCGCGCGCCGCGTCTTCCTGGCGTACGCGATCTCCGGCCGGGACGGACGCAAGTTCCGTGTGACAGGACGGCCGATCCCGCTGCTCTCGCGTCCGGTGGCGCGCGACGAGGCGCGGGCGCTCTTCGGCCTGCCGGCCGAGGGGCCCGTGGTCTCGGTGTTCGGCGCCCTTGCGGGCGCGCGCAGTGTCAACGAGATGGCGCTCGCGGCGTGGGGCGGAGGCGGCCCGGCGGTGCTGCATATCGCCGGTGAACGGGACTTCGAATCGCTGCGGGGGCGCGTGACCCGTCCGGGCTACGTGCTCGTGCCGTCGACAAATGAGTTCGGCGCCGCGCTTTCGGCCGCCGACGTCGCCGTCTCTCGTGCCGGCGGCACCGTGTGGGAGCTCGCAGCGGCGGGCACGCCCGCCGTGCTCGTGCCGTACCCGCACGCAACCGCCGATCACCAGGCGCTGAACGCGAGCTACTTCGAGCGCGGCGGTGGCGCCGTCGTCGTACCGGACGCCGAGGTCGCGCGCGTCCCCGCGCTCGTCGACGAGCTGCTCGCGGCTCCCGAGCGGCTGGCCGCGATGAGGGCCGCGATGCTGCGGCTCGCGCGCCCGGAGGCCGCCGGGGAGATTGCGGAGGAGCTGATCGCGCTTGCAGCCGCTCGCGGGTAGGCGGGTCTACTTCGTCGGGATCGGCGGCGCCGGCCTGTCTGCGTACGCATTTCTCGCGCGCGCATGGGGCGCCGAGGTGCGCGGCTGGGATCGGACCGAGACGCCGTACCTGCGGGCGCTCGAGGGCGTGCGCGTTGATCTCGGGGGAGAACCTGCGCCGCCCGAGGGGTGGGAGGCGGTTGTGTCGACTGCGTTTGCCGGCTCGGTTCCGGGGCGCAGCCGGGCGGAGTTCCTCGCAGAGCTCGTCTCGCTCGCGCCGGGCCGCGCGCTCGTCGTGTCAGGTACGCACGGGAAGACCACGACGACTGCGATGATCGCCTTCGTGCTGCGCGAGCTCGGCCGCGATCCGAGCTGGCTCGTCGGCGGCGAGATTCCCCAGCTCGGTGGCAACGCGGGCGCCGGCGCGGGGTGGCTCGTCGTCGAGGGGGACGAGTCCGACCGGACAGTCGAGGTGTTGCAGCCCGAGATCGCGGTCGTCACGAACGTCGAGCTCGACCACCACGCGACGTTCGCCTCAGTGGCCGAGGTGGAGGAGCTGTTCGACCGCTGGCTCGCGGGGGTGCCGCACGCTGTGCGCGGCTGGGAGCTCGAGCCCGTCTCGTTCGAGCTCGCGGTACCAGGCGAGCACAACCGTCAGAACGCCGCGACCGCGCTCGCCGCGCTCGAGCTGGCCGGCGTGCCGCGCACCGACGCCGAGCCCGTGCTCGCGAAGTTCGCGGGTGCCGGCCGCCGCTTCGAGCCGGTCGGCGAGGCGGGAGGCGTCACCGTCGTCGACGACTACGCCCACCATCCCAGCGAGCTCGCCGCAACCCTCGCCGCCGCGCGGCTGCGCGGAGGCCGCGTGCTCGTGCTCTTCCAGCCGCATCTACCGTCGCGCACGCGCCATCTCTGGCGGGAGCTCGGGCAGACCCTGACTGCCGCGGACGCAGCTTGCGTGACCGATGTCTATGCCGCCCGGGAGCGACCGCTTGTGGGCGTGACGGGGAAGCTTGTCGTCGAGGCCGCCTCGGAGGCCCGTCCCGGCATGCCGGTCGGGTGGGCGCCGACGGTCGAGGAGGGCGCTCGCCTCGTCGCCGCCTGGGCGCGGCCCGGCGACCTCGTGCTGACCGTCGGCGCCGGTGACGTGAACCGCGCCGGACCGCTCATCCTGGAGGCCCTGCGGTGAGGATCGAGGAAGGGGTGCCGCTCTCCCGGTTCACCACGATCGGGACCGGCGGGCCGGCGCGCGCCCTCGCGCGCCCGGAGACGATCGCCGAGCTCGAGGAGTCGCTCACGTGGGCGCTCGAGCGGGGACTGCCCGTCTACACGGTCGGGCTCGGCTCGAACCTGCTCGTGGCCGATGCCGGCGTGGAGGGCCTCGTCGTCCGGCTCGCAGGCGAGCTGGCCGCGGTCGAGGTGGATGACGAGCTGCTCGCCGCCGGCGGAGGCGCGGCGAACGCGGTCTGCCTTCATCGCGCGCGCGAGGCCGGTCTCGGCGGCTTCGAGTTCGCATGCGCGATCCCCGGCACGGCGGGTGGCGGCGTGTGGATGAACGCCGGCGCATATGGGCGCGAGTGGTCGGATGTGGTCACGCGCGCGCTCGTCGTGACGGCCGCGGGCCCCGGATGGCTCACACCGGGTGAGCTCGGGCTCTCCTATCGCCACTCGGATCTGCGCCACGGCCAGGTCGTCGCGCGGGTCGAATACCGGCTCGAGCGCCGTCCGCCTGACGAGGTGAAAGCGCTCGTGGCCGACCTGAACGCACGTCGCAAGGGGAGCCAGCCCACGAACAAGCGCACCTTCGGCAGCGTCTGGAAGAACCCGCCCGGGGACATCGGCGCCGGCCGGATGCTCGAGGAGTGCGGCCTCAAGGGCTTCCGGCTCGGCGGTGCCGTCGTCTCGCCGATGCACGCGAACTTCATCGAGAACGCCGGCGGGGCGACGACGGCAGACTGCCTCGCGCTGATGGCGGAGTCGCGGCGGCGAGCCCGCGAGCGCTTCGGCGTCGAGCTCGAGCACGAGGTCGTCTTCCTCGGCGGGATCGACCAGCCGCACGGCTGAGCCCAGCCACCGCGCAGGACACGGCACGCTCTCGCCACACCTCCGTGCCGGTGTCAGGCACCGTCACGTGTGTGTCACGGACCGTGCCGAGTGTGTGACTTCTCGTCCACAGGGCAAACGCGCTTCGGTAGGAGCGCGGCGCGCGGCGGCGAACATCGCGTCGTGGCCGGACGGGGACGTTCGCAGGGAAGCACGCGCCCGCGCGCGCGGGTGGATGCCGCCGTCGTACCCTTCCCGCGCAAGCGCACGTCCAAGGGCAGTCGGCTCGCGCTCTCCCGCCTCGCTCCGTCCGGCCGCTCCCTGCTCGTCGGCTTCGCGCTGCTTGCCGCGACCGCCGGCGGCTACGCGGCGGCCCGCGAGACATCCGTGTTCGCGGTGCGAGCGCTCGAGGTGAGCGGCGCGCGTCCTGCGGTCGCAGCGCAGATCGAGCGGGAGCTCGCGCCGGCCCTCGGCCAGAGCCTGCTCGCGGTCGATCTCGATCGCCTGCGCCGCCGCGCCGAGGCCCTGCCCACCGTCCTCGCCGTCTCCCTTGATCGCGCGTTTCCGAACACCCTGCGCATCGTCGTGACTCCGGAGCGCCCCGTCGCCGTCGCCCGCCAGGGCGCGGGAGCGTGGCTCGTGTCGGCGCGCGGCCGGGTGATGGGCGGCCTCCAACCCGGTAAGCGGCGCGGGCTGCCCCGACTCTGGCTCAAACGGGACGTCAAGCTCCAGACCGGCGCTCTGCTGCTCGGCGACGCCGCGTCGGCGGTGCGCGCGGTCGCGCCGCTCGTCCGCACACCGTTGCCCGGGCGCGTCTCGTCGGTGCGTTTCGCACCGGACGAACTGACGCTCGTGCAGCGTTCGGGGCTCGAAGTGCGGCTCGGCGACGCATCGGACCTCGCGCTCAAGCTCGCCGTCGCTCGGCGTATCCTGCCGGCGCTCGCCGGGTTGGGCGGGTACCTCGACGTGAGCGTCCCCGAGCGTCCGGTCGCCGGATCAGGTCTCAACTCTCAGGTTGAGGTTGAGATTCAACCCTCGACTAGTACTTGAGTTTTCCGTTGACAGTGCCGAAAAGGAAACGTACCCTGAGCGCGGAATGAGCGCTTCGACACGACTTCTCCTCGACTGGAGGTTCAGGTCGAGACTACCTGAGGGATTGAGATGAGAGACCAGACCGGGAACTACCTCGCAGTGATCAAGGTCGTCGGCGTTGGCGGAGGCGGCACGAACGCGGTCAGCCGGATGGTCGAGGCCGGTCTCGTCGGCGTCGAGTTCATTGCCGTCAACACCGACGCGCAGGCACTCCTCATGTGCGATGCGGACGTCAAGATCCACATCGGTGCGAAGGCCACGCGCGGGCTCGGCGCGGGAGCGGACCCTGCGGTCGGCTACGCGGCCGGGATGGAGAGCCGCGACGAGCTGAAGGAGGCGCTGAAGGGCGCCGACATGATCTTCGTCACCGCCGGTGAGGGCGGCGGCACGGGCACGGGCGCAGCACCGATCATCGCCGAGCTCGGCCGCGAGCTGGAGGCGCTCACCGTGGGCGTCGTCACGCGCCCGTTCGCGTTCGAGGGGCGCAGGCGCTCGGAGGCCGCCGAGATGGGGATCCAGAACCTGCGCGACCGCGTGGACACGCTGATCGTGATCGAGAACGACCGGCTGCTGCAGGTCGTCGAGAAGCGGACGCCGGTGACCGAGGCGTTCCGCATGGCCGACGACATCCTTCGCCAGGGCGTGCAGGGGATCACCGATCTGATCACCGTCCCCGGGCTCGTCAACCTCGACTTCGCCGACGTGCGCACGATCATGCGCGACGCCGGCTCGGCGCTGATGGGCATCGGCATCGCTTCGGGCGAGAACCGCTCGGCCGAGGCCGCGCGTATCGCCGTCTCGTCGCCGCTGCTCGAGGCCTCGATCGACGGCGCGACCGGCGTGCTGCTCAACATCACCGGCGGCCCGGAGATCGGCCTCTTCGAGGTGAACGAGGCGGCCGAGGTCGTGACGAGCGCCGCCGACGCGAACGCGAACGTCATCTTCGGCGCGGTGATCGACGAGGCCATGGGCGAGAGCGTGCGCGTGACCGTCATCGCCACCGGGTTCGGCGGCCGGCCGCGCCGCCGTCGCGTCGAGACCGCGATGGCTTCGGCCGGCGGCTCGCGTACGAGCGAGGCGAGCGACGCCGAGCTCGAGATCCCGAGCTTCCTGCGGGAGGACTAGAACGGTCGGCTCACTGCACCTGACTCGCTAGAGTCAGGTGCAGTGCAGACGTTGCTGCGAACGCCGCTGTACGAGCGCCATGTGGCGCTGGCGGCGCGCATCGTTCCGTTCGCCGGCTGGGAGATGCCCGTCCAGTACGAGGGCGTGATCCCCGAGCACCGCGCCGTCCGCACCGACTCGGGCGCGTTCGACGTCTCACACATGGGCGAGCTGCACGTCGAGGGGCCTTCGGCGCACGCGTTCCTGCAGTCCATGCTGTCGAACGATCTCGACCGGATCGGGGACGGTGAGGCCCAGTACACGCTGCTGACGAACGAGCACGGCGGCATCGTGGACGACCTGATCGCCTACCGGATCACGCCGTTCCACTATCTGCTCGTCGTCAACGCCGGGAACCGCGAGACGGCGTACGCGTGGCTCAAGCAGCGCGAGCTACGCGGCTGCGAGGTGCGCGACGCCTCCGACGAATACGCCCTTGTCGCCGTCCAGGGGCCGCGCGCGCTCGAGCGGCTCGGCCTGCCGGCCGCGCGACCGTTCACGCATGGGCTCGCTCTGCTCGACGGGATCGAGGCGATGGTCTGCCGTACAGGCTACACGGGCGAAGCCGGCTGCGAGCTGATGTGCGCCGCCGAGGATGCGCCCGCGCTCTGGGACGCCGTGCTCGCACGCGGGGTGAAGCCCTGCGGGCTCGGCGCGCGCGACACACTGCGGCTCGAGGCGTGCTATCCGCTGCACGGGAACGACATCACGCCGGAGACCGACGCGATCTCGGCCGGGCTCGGCTGGGCGTGCGCGCTCGAGAAGGAGTTCACGGGCGCCGCTGCACTGCGCCGGATCAAGGAGCAGGGGCCGACGCTCCGGCTCGTCCCATTTGTGATGGAGGAGAAGGCGATCCCGCGCCACGGGATGCCGATCGAGGGCGGGGGCGAGGTGACCTCCGGGACGCACTCGCCGATGCTCGACGTCGGCATCGGCATGGGCTACGTGCCGGCCGGAAGCTCGGCACCGGGCTCCGAGATCACGATCGACGTCCGTGGCAAGCCACGGCGAGCCCGCCTCGTCGAGAAACCCATCTACCGCAGGAGGAAGACATAGTGGCTGCGCCGGAGAGCTATCCCGAGGGACTCAAGTACCACGCCGAGCACGACTGGGCGCGCGTCGACGGCGACGAGGCCGTCCTCGGCATCACCTGGTTCGCGCAGGACGCGCTCGGCGAGCTCGTCCACTACGAGGCGCCCGCCGTGGGTGCGACGATCGCCAAGGACGCCCCCTACGGCGAGGTCGAGTCGGTGAAGGCCGTCTCCGACGTGATCGCGCCGCTCTCGGGCGAGGTGCTCGAGGTCAACCAGAAGGCCGTGGACGCACCGGAGGTGGTCAACGACGACCCCTACGGCGGCGGCTGGCTCGTCCGCATCCGCCTGAGCGACCCGTCCGAGCTCGACGCGCTGCTCGACGTCGACGCCTACAAGGCCCTCCTGGCGGAGGAGTAGATGGCGTTTCTCTCGCTGACCGACGCCGACCGCGCGGAGATGCTCGCCGCGATCGGCGTCGGCTCGATCGACGAGCTGTTCGAGCAGATCCCCCGGGGCGTCCGCCTCGGCCGCGAGCTCGACCTCGAGCCCGCTCTCTCCGAGGCCGAGCTGATGCGCCACCTCGAGGAGCTTGCGGCCCGCAACGTCCACACGGGAGCCGAGCTCTCCTTCCTCGGCGCGGGGATCTACGACCACTACGTCCCCGCCGTCGTGGACGCGATCCTCTCGCGCGGCGAGTTCTTGACCGCCTACACGCCGTACCAGCCGGAGATGAGCCAGGGCGTGCTCCAGTCGATCTTCGAGTACCAGACGGCGATCTGCGAGCTGACGGGAATGGACGTCTCGAACGCCTCGGGCTACGACGGCACGACGGTCGCCGCCGACGCGTGCTTCATCGCGAAGCACACGACCGAGCGGACGAAGGTCGTGCTCGCCGAGGCGCTCAACCCCCAGGTGCGCCGCGTGGTGAAGACGTACGCGCCGGGCTTCGGCCTCGACGTCGTCGAGGTGCCCCACCGGGGCGGCACGACCGACCCTGGCGAGTGGCGCACCGCGTGCGCCGACGCCGCGATCGCGATCTTCCAGCAGCCGAACTTCTTCGGCTGCCTCGAGCCCGCGCCGGAGCTCGCGGCGGCTGCGGAGAGCGTCGGCGCTCTCGCCGTCGCCCACGTCGACCTGCTCTCGCTCGGCGTGCTCGAGGCGCCCGGTGCCTACGGCTGCGCGATGGCGATCGGCGAGGGCCAGAGCGCCGGCACGTTCATGTCGTACGGCGGCCCGAACTTCGGCTTCCTCGCCGCGCGGGACGAGTTCATCCGGCGCATGCCGGGACGGATCGTCGGCGAGACGACGGACTTGAAGGGCGAGCGTGCGTTCTGCCTGACGCTGCAGACACGCGAGCAGCACATCCGTCGCGAGAAGGCGACCTCGAACATCACCACCAACCAGACGCTGCTCGCGCTCGCAGGCCTCGTCTACCTCTCCTGGCTCGGCCCGCAGGGTCTGCGGGAGCTGGGGGAGACCTGCATGGCGCTCGGCGATTACACCAAGGCAAGGCTCGGGGCCCAGCTGGCGTTTCCCGATAAGGCAACATTCAAGGAGATTGCCATCCGCACCGGACGGAACGCGGGCGAGGTGATCGCGGCCGCCCGCGAGCGCGGCGTCCACCCGGGCTACGCGCTCGGCCGCGACTACGAGGGACTGGACGACGTACTGCTCGTCGCTGTCACCGAGAGGCGCACCCCGACCGAGATCGATCGCCTCGCCGAGGTGCTGGCGGAGGTGACCGGCTGATGGAGCTCATCTTCGAGAAGTCGAGGCCGGGCCGGCGCGCGGGCACCGTGCCGAGCTACGGGCTGACCGCGCCCGACGTGCCCGCCGAGCTGCGCCGCGCCCATCCGCCGCGCCTGCCGGAGATCTCCGAGCCGGAGCTCGTGCGCCACTTCACCGCCCTCGCCGACCGTAACTTCGGCGTGGACACGGGCTTCTACCCGCTTGGCTCCTGCACGATGAAGCACAACCCGCGCGCCAACGAGCGCGCGGTCGGGATCCCGGGCTTTCGCGACCTCCACCCGCACCAGGAGGAGGACGGCGCCCAGGGCGCGCTCGAGCTGATGTGGCGGCTGCAGGAGATCCTCGCCGAGGTGGCGGGCCTGCCCGCGGTCTCGCTCCAGCCGGCTGCGGGCTCGCAGGGCGAGCTGACCGGGCTGATGCTCATGCGCGCGTACTTCGCCGACCGGGGCGAGGACCGTGACACGATCGTGACGCCGGACACGGCCCATGGCACGAACCCGGCGAGCGTGACGATGGCGGGCTACAAGCTCGTCAAGGTCGGGACCGACGCGCGGGGCAACCTCGACCTCGACGACCTGCGCGCGAAGGTGGACGGCCGCACCGCCGGCCTCATGCTCACGAACCCCTCGACGCTCGGGCTCTTCGACGAGGGAATCGAGGAGGTCGCCCGCATCTTCAAGGGCGCCGGGGCGCTCATGTACTACGACGGCGCGAACCTGAACGCCGTCTGCGGCCTCTCGCGGCCGGGCGACATGGGTTTCGATATCGTCCACATCAACCTCCACAAGACGTTCTCGCAGCCGCACGGCGGCGGTGGGCCGGGCGGCGGGCCGGTGGCCGTGCGCGACATGCTCGAGCCGTTCCTGCCGAGCCCGCAGGTCGTCCGGGACGGCGACCGCTTCCGGCTCGACTCCGACCGGCCGAAGTCGATCGGCAAGGTGCGCGGCTTCGCGGGGCCGTTCGGCGTCTTCGTCCGCTCCTACGCCTACATCCGCCGCTACGGACCGGGCCTGAAGGAGATGTCGGAGGCCGCCGTGCTGAACGCGAACTACCTGCTCGCGAAGCTGCGGGATGCCTACGACGTGCCCTACGACCGCCACTGCATGCACGAGTTCGTGCTCTCGGCGCGGAACATCAAGCGCGACCATGGTGTCTCGGCGCTCGACGTCGCCAAGCGGCTGATGGACTTCGGGATCCATCCACCGACGGTCTACTTCCCGCTCGTCGTGCCCGAGGCGCTGATGATCGAGCCGACCGAGACGGAGACGAAGGAGCGTTTGGACGAGTTCGTCGCGGCGATGCTCCAGATCGCACGTGAGGCGGCCGAGAGCCCCGAGCTGCTGCACGACGCGCCGCACGTGCGGCCGGTCGTCCGGCTCGACGAGGTGAAGGCGGCCAAGCGCGCGATCGTCAAGTACGGCTTCGAGCAGCATCCGGACCTTGCGGCCGAGATGGCCGGCACTTTCTAAGAGCTCGTTTCAGAATGAAGCCTTGTGTCGCCGGGACGCGCTGTGCGGGCACGCTGCTTCGTCCTCGGTCGCCCCGATAGCGCTGCTATCGGGGCTCCTTGCGTCCTCGCATCGCACCTGCCCATCACGCCCCGTCGACGAAGCGTCATTCTGAAACGAGCTCTAAGTCCGATCTCGCGAACCGGTGCTCTCAGGCCGGAGTTCGCGGCGAGATAGCCGCGCCTGTCAGGAGCGGATCGGGCGGCGAGGTTGTCTCGGCGCGTGCGCGTGAGTTAGCGTTCCCTGTGGCCGCGACCGAACGAGTCTCCGCCGTTGCCCCGGATGGCCTGAGCGCCGCCGCCTCGACCCCGGGCGTCGTGCGCGAGGTTGCTTTCGAGACCGGTCGCGCCACTCTCATTCGTGCACGCGCCGAGGCCGGCGCGGTCTCGGGCTGGCATCACCACGGTGGCCGTGACGTCCTGGGACACGTTGTGCGAGGACGCGCCCGCTTCGAGTTCGGCCGCGGCGGGACGGAGAGCACGGAGGTCGAGGAAGGCGGGTTCTTCCATGTCCCTGCCGGGCTGATTCACCGGGACGTCAACCCGCTCGATCAGCCCCAGGAGATCATTCTCGCGGTCGTCGGAGAAGGCCCGCTCGTCATCAACGTCGACGGCCCGCGGCCCGCGTAACGAGGCGGCCGGAGCAAAGCAGGCGACACGGCCCGTCTGCCACCGCACGGCGACTCGAGCGAACGCACGATTGCCGCGACTCGGCATCACGTCGTCGCGGCCAACTGGCCGCAGGCGGCGGCGATGTCGCGGCCGCGGGTCAGGCGCACGGTCGCGGGCAGGCGCGCCCGGTCGAGCACGTGCTTGAAGGCCGCGATCGCATCGCGCGACGAGCCCTCGAACTGTCCCGTCGGGTTGTACGGGATCAGGTTGACCTTGAAGGCCTTCGGGTCGAGCAGCGCAGCGAGCTGCCGCGCCTGCTCGGGCGAGTCGTTGACGCCCGCGAGCATGACGTACTCGACGTAGACCTTGCGGTGGCGCAGCTCGACGTGGCGGCGGCACTCGGCGAGCACGTCGGCGAGCGGGTAGCGGTCGTTCACCGGCATCAGCTGGGAGCGCAGCTTCGGGTCGGCGGCGTGGAGGGAGAGCGCGAGCCGGATCGGCTCCTCGACCTCGTCCACGAAGCGCTTGAGGCCGGGCAGCCAGCCGACGGTGGAGATCGTCGTGCGGCGATGCGTGATGCCGACGTCGGGCAGCCGTCGCGCGGCGGCGATCACCTCGTCGACGTTCAGGAACGGCTCGCCCATCCCCATGAACACCGCGTGGTCGACGGCCTCGACGCGCCGGAAGTGGAGCGCCTGGTCGAGCATCTCCGAGGCCGTCAGGTTGCGGCCGAACCTCATCTGCCCCGTCGCGCAGAATGTGCACGTGAGCGGGCAGCCGGACTGGCTCGACAGGCAGAGCGAGCGGCGGCCGTCGCGGTAGCGCATCAGCACCGCCTCGACCGGATGGCCGTCGTGGGTGCGGAAGAGGGCTTTCACGGTGCCGTCCTTCGAGCGCGCCTCCGTCTCGAGCGAGAGCGTCGTGAACGGCACCTCCTCGGCGAGCGCCGCCCGCAGGCGCGCCGGCACGTTCGTCATCGCGTCGTACCCCGCGACCCCACGCGCGGCCCACTCCCACACCTGTGCGGCGCGGTACGCGGGCTCGCCGCGCGCGGAGAGCACCTGCTGGAGCAGAGCGAGATCCATTCAGCGAGGGTAGCTGCGCGCGGCTGTTGCCTCCCCCGGCGCCGCTCGTTACAGTCGTCACGGAGAGATGGAAACGTGAACCCGGCACGGACACTGTGGCGCTGCTCGCTGCTCGGCCTCGTGGTCGGCCTCGTCGTCGGTGGCGGCGGCTCCCGCGTGGCGATGCGGATCGTCGCCCTCATGAACGGTGAGCTCACCGGCGCGCTCACGGACGCGGGCGAGCGGGTCGGAGAGATCTCTGCGGGAGGCACGCTCTTCCTCCTGTTCGTCGGCAGCCTCTTCGGCACGTTCGGCGGCGCCGCGTACGCGCTTCTGCGCGCGTGGCTGCCCCGGCAGGCGCTGTTGCGCGGCCTCGTCTTCGGGCTCGGCCTGCTCGCGTTCACCGCGTTCTTTCAGGGACTCGTCGACGCGGATGGAGTCGACTTCGAGCTGTTCCAGCCGGTCGAGCTGTCGATCGCGATGTTCGCGGCCCTACCGCTGCTGTACGCGCTCGCGCTCACGTTCCTGGCCGACCGCCTCGCTTCGGGCCAGTTCGGCCCGCTGCGGCGCTCGACCGCTCTCGCCGGCAGCGCGGCGATCGCTGTCTTCATCGCCGCCGGTCTTGCCCAATTCGGCGCGACCGTCGCCGAGCTCGTCTAGCCGCGCCGGTCGGGGTCGCGGGTTACGCTCTCCCCGTGATCGACCTGCGCTCGGACACCGCGACGAGACCGACTCCCGGCATGCGCCACGCGATCGCGCAGGCCGACGTGGGTGACGAGCAGCGGCGCGAGGACCCGACGGTGAACGAGCTCGAGCGCCGCGCGGCCGCGCTGCTCGGCCAGGAGGAGGCGGTCTTCCTGCCGACGGCCACGATGGCGAACCAGATCGCGCTCCGCGTGCTCACCGAGCCGGGCGACGAGCTGCTCGCCCATGAGGACTCGCACGTCCTCATCTCGGAGGTCGGCGGGCCGGCGATCTTCCACGGTGTGATGACGCGTGGACTTTCCGGCGAGGCGGGCCGCTTCACGCCCGACCAGGTGCGGGCGGCGGTGCGCGAGCCGTCCATGCACTCGCCGCGGACGAGGGTCGTCTGGGTCGAGAACACGCACAACCAGTCCGGCGGGCGCGTGTGGCCGCTCGCTCAGATCGACGCCCTCGCCGCGTGCTGTCTCGAGCGCGACCTCGCGTTTCACCTCGACGGGGCGCGCCTGCTCCACGCAGCCGTCGCGAGCGGCCAGCCGGCCGCGATGATCGGCGCCCGTTTCGACACCGTCACGCTCTGCCTCTCGAAGGGCCTCGGTTGCCCCCTCGGCGCGCTCGTCGCGGGCTCGGCCGAGCGGATGATGCGGGCACGCCGCTTCAAGCACCTGTTCGGCGGGGCGATGCGCCAGGCGGGGATCGTCGCCGCAGCCGGGGTCTACGCGCTCGACCACCACGTCGAGCGCCTCGCCGACGATCACGTACGGGCCCGCCGTCTCGCCGAGGGCTGGCAGGCCGCAGGAGTCCCCGTGGAGCTCGAGCAGGTGGAGACGAACTTCGTGCAGGTCGACGTCGCTCCGCTCGGGCTGACCAAGGCCGAGGCGCTGAGCCGGCTCGCGGAGGCGGGGGTCGGTCTCTCGGCGACGATCCACCCGACGCGGCTGCGCGCCGTCACGCACCTCGACGTCTCAGACGACGATGTCGAGCGTGCCCTCGAGCTCGTCCCGCGCGCGCTGGGGGCCTCTGTCGGCGCCTGAGGAGCTGCGCGCCGGCCGAACAGCGGATGCCCTCGGTCAGCGCGGCGGTCTTCCGCGCCGGCGAGGTCGTCTGGGCGGACGCGCTCGGCCTCGCCGACGTCGAGAGCGGCCGGGAGGCGACGCCGGACACGCAGTACCGCATCGGCTCGATCACGAAGACATTCACGGCGGTCTGCGTCATGCAGCTGCGCGACGCCGGCCGCGTCGAGCTGGACGCGCCGCTGCGCGAGTACATACCGGAGGTGCGGCCCGGCCCGACCGTGCGGCACGCGCTCGCCCATCTCACCGGCCTCCAGCGCGAGCCGGCCGGGGAGATCTGGGAGACGATGCAGATGCCGACGCGGGAGACCCTGCTCGCCGGGCTCGAGGACGTCGAGCAGGTTCTCGTCCCCGGGGAGCGCTGGCACTACTCGAACCTCGCCTTCAGCCTGCTCGGCGAGCTCGTCGTTCGTCGCTCCGGAACGCCGTACTGGACGTACCTCCGCGAGCGCGTGCTCGAGCCGCTCGCGCTCGCGCGCACGACCTTCACCGGGAGCGAGCCCACGGCACGCGCGTACTTCGTCGAGCCCTACTCCGACGGTGTCCGGCCGGAGGCGCACGTCGCGATCCCCGAGCCGCCCGCCGCGATGGGCCAGCTCTGGAGCACCACCGGCGACCTCGCCCGCTGGGGTGCCTTCCTCGCCGCCGGCGATCCGGCTGTGCTCGCGAAGCAGACACTCGACGAGATGGCGCTCGTGCAGGCGATGGTGGATCAGGCCCGCTGGGCGCTCGGGTGGGGGCTCGGCCTGCAGCTCGTGCGCAAGGGCGACCGTGTGTACGCCGGCCACGGCGGCGCGATGCCGGGCTTTCTGGCCTTTGTCTGCGTCTCGCGGGAGGACGGTATCGGCGCTGTCGCGCTCACGAACACGAGTGCCCGAGCGGCACCGGACGTGCTCGCGCTCGAGCTGGCCGAGGTCGCGATCGAAGCGCTTCCCCTCGAGCCCGAGCCGTGGCGCCCGGACGAGGGTGCGCCCGCCGAGGTCGAGCCGCTGCTCGGCCGCTGGTGGTCGGAGGGTGACGAGCTCGTCGTCCGTTGGCGCAAGGGGCGGCTCGAGGCCCAGCTCGTCGGCGGGCCCGCGGGACGCGACACGTCGTACCTCGAGCCGGAAGGCGACGACCGCTGGCGGATCGTCGAGGGCCGGGAGCGCGGCGAGCTCGTCCGCGCCGTGCGCGACGCGAACGGCGCGATCGAGAAGCTGTACATGGCGACCTACCCGCTGACGCGGGCTCCGGCCACGTTCGGCTAGCGGTCTCCGGCGATCCCGAAGGCGACGGCGACCGCGGCGTAGGCGGCGAGCAGCGCGAGGCCGCGCGCGCGGCTCGAGCGGCCGTCGCGCAGGACGATCGCGGTGAAAGCGACCGCAGCGCCGAGAGCGCCGATCTCGACGGGCCGGAACGAGAGCGCGAGCGGGTCGATCAGCCAGGCGAGGAGTGTCACGGCCGGGATCAGAAACACCGCGACCTGGGCACTCGACGCCAGCGCGATCTCGGCTGCAAGCGTGATCTTGCCGCGGTGGGCGACCACGACGGCGCCGCCGTGCTCGGCGGCGTTGCCGACGATCGCGACGATCACGGCGGCGACGAAGAAGTCGGAGAGGTGCGCCTTCTCGGCGAACGCCTCCAGCGAGCCGACCAGGATCTCCGCGACGAACGCCGTGAGCACGGTAGCGACGCCGAGTGTCACGAGCGCGGCGCGGAACGACCACGACTCGATGTCCGGGTCGGCGCCGTCGTGCGCCGCCCGGTGGCGGCGCAGGCTCCTGCCCGTGACGAGGAGGTAGACCGCGAGCAGCGCGACGGAGACCGGGGTGGAGACGCCGTCGAGCGACGCGCGCTCGGGGTCGCCCGACCAGCCAGGCACGGCGGGAATCAGGAAGAGCGCGACCGCGAAGCCCACGAGGCCGAGCGAGACGAAGCTCGACCTGCGGTCGACCGCCCCGTCCCCGCCGAAGAGCAGCGAGAAGCCGAGCACGAGCAGGACGTTGCCGACGACCGAGCCGATCAGCGACCCGCGGACGACCTCGGTCAGGCCCTCGTTGACGGCGATCAGCGCGATGATCAGCTCGGGCGCGTTGCCGAAGGTGGCGTTGAGGAAGCCGCCGACTCCGGGGCCGGTGTGCTCTGCTGCGTGCTCGGTCGCTTCGCCGATCAGCCAGGCGAGTGGAACGAGCGCGACGGCGGCGAGCACGAACTCCCATGTTTCGCCGGGCGAGGCGACGTAGTGGAGGAGGATCGTGAGCGGCGCGAGAGCGAGTGAGGCGAAGAGGATCCGGCGGATCACGGCGAGGGTTACCCTACCCACCGCTTCGGCGAGGGGAGACCGGCTCCGGCGCGCCGTCGCCCGTGCCTGAAAACGGCGCACTTGTCAAGTCTTGCGGGACCGGTCCCGGATGCACACAATCGCGGCGTGCAGCAGCCGACGCAGGCCCCGGCCGAGCTCCCGCTCCACCCTCAGGACGAGGTGGAGTGCCGTCGCTGCGCGGTGCATTGCGACAAGGTCGTCTACCCCGGAGCGTGCGTCGAGCGGGCGTGCCCGTTCGTGTACGCGTACGAGGCGTGGGGGCACACCTGGATCGGCTGCATGCAGAAGATCTACGAGGTAGAGATCGACGTGGACCTGCTGGCCGCCGCGGAGTCGCACCGCGACGGCTTCGGGGCCGTGAAGGCGATGCGGCCGCCGCTGCCGATGTGCCGCGTCGAGGTTGCGGAGTGCTACGAGGCGCGCGGCGACGAGCTCGGCTGCCGGAACCCCGAGTTCCACGAGATCCCGCTCGCCGAGCCGAGCTTCCGCGTCTTCGCGCGGCTCGCCCCGGGCGCCTGACACTGGACGTCGAGCGCGCCTTCGACCTCTGGCTCGCTCACCGGCGGCCGCCCGTCGCGAAAGGCAGGGCGGCGGCGGTCGTGCGCGCATTTCAGCAAGAGGCCGGGCTCGAGCCCGACGGCGTCGTCGGCCCGGGCACCCGGGCTGCACTCGAAGCTGTCGTCCAGGCGGTGTCACCGCGACTGCGAGCGGCGCTCCCCGCCGCCGTGAGCTTCCCCGCTGACGCCTATCCAGCCGCGGCGGGATGGCTCGGCCTGCAGCCGTGGATCGCGCCGCAGGTGCGCGCGATCTGCGACCGCTTCGAGCTGCGCCTGCGCGCCGGCTGGGGCGGGCATCCGCCGCACGCCCGCCGCTCCGACCATCGCTGGGGCGGTGCCTGCGACCTCGTGGGCGCGCGAGCGGCGATGGTCGCCTGCACGCTCTGGGCCGATGGCCTGCGCGCCGACCCGTGGCACCCCGGCGCCGTCTTCCGCTGGGTGGGCGGCCCGGCGGGTGACGCCGACGGCCCCGAGCCCGGCCACCACCGGCATCTCCACCTCTCGTGGTTCCGCGAGGGTCCGGCGACGACGGTCTTCGGCACTCCCGGCTTCTCCTAGCGCCGCGTGCGCAGGCCGCGGCGGTGGAGGTCGCGCAGCCGCCCGAGTTCCTCGGCGTCCGGGCCGTGGCCTTCGGGGCCCGGCGTCTCGAGGATCGCCGGAAGGTGCTGGAGCGCGGGGTGGGAGAGGAAGACGGCGAGGCGCTCTCCGATCAGGCCCTCGCCGGTCGAGGCATGACGGTCGCGGTTCGAGCCGAGCGGTGCCGCGCTGTCGTTGACGTGGAGGGCGCGCAGCCGGTCGAGCCCGACGAGGCGGTCGAGGTCGTCGAGGCTGGCGTCGAGCGCCGCCGGGTCGCCAACGTCTACGCCCGAGGCGAAGAGGTGGGCGGTGTCGAGACAGACCCCGAGCCGGGGATGGCCGTCGAGGCGGTCCATGATCGCGGCGAGCTCCTCGACGGAGCGGCCGATCGTGCCGCCCGCCCCGGCCGTGTTCTCGAGCAGGAGCCACGTGCGGTCGCTCGTCAGCTCGAGTGCCTGCGCGAGCGCCGGGGCGAGCCGGTCGAGGCCGGTCTCGAGCCCGGCGCCGAGGTGCGAGCCGGGATGGAAGATCACGCCCTCGGACTGGATGGCGACGGCGACCTCGAGCGTCGCCTCGAGGGCGGCCACGGACTTCCCGTAGATCTCGTCGTCGGGCGCGGCGAGGTTGCAGAGGTAGAGGGCATGGCAGACGACGCTGCCGATCCCCGCCGCGGCGCGGCGCTCGCGGAAGCGGGCGAGGTCATCGGGGGAGTGGGCGGTGGGCCGCCACATGCGCGGGCTCTGCGTGAAGACCTGCACGGCGTCACCGCCGAGCTCCTCGATCCGGTCGATCGCCTTGAAGATGCCGCCGGAGGAGGACACGTGGGCGCCGAAGAGCACGGGGACTGACCATACCGGCCGTGCCTTCTCCGGCCGCGTCCGAGGGACAGTCCCTCGGACAGTGTCCTTAACCGACACCGCCGCTCAGGTCACGTCCAGGGGTCTGACCCTTGCAGGACGTGCCGGGCCTCGGAGGTACTGCGACTAGCATGCCCTCGTGTCCGTCCGCGTTCGCATGGCCCCGAGCCCGACCGGCTTCCTCCACATCGGCGGGGTGCGCACGTTCCTCTTCAACTGGCTCTTCGCCCGCGGGCGCGGCGGCGAGTGCCTGCTGCGGATCGAGAACACCGACACGGGGCGCGAGGTCGCCGAGTCGGTCGAGCAGATCCAGCGCTCGCTTGCCTGGCTCGGGATCGACTGGGACGGGGAGGTCAGCTTCCAGCTCGACGCGATGGAGCGCTGCCGCGAGCTGGCCGCCCGGCTCGTCACCGACGGGGCCGCCTACGAGGACGAGGGCGCGATCCGCTTCCGCATGCCGAACGAGGGCACGACGGCCTGGGAGGACGCGGTCCGCGGCCGGATCGAGTTCCCGAACGAGCAGCTCGAGGACCTCGTCATCGTCCGCTCCGACGGCCGCGCGACGTACAACTTCGCCTCCCCCGTGGAGGACATGGACGACGCGATCACCCATGTGATCCGCGGGAACGATCACGTCTCGAACACGCCGAAGCAGCTCCAGATCCTGCGCGCGCTCGGCCATGAGCCGCCGGTCTACGCGCACGTCCCGGACGTCCTCGGCGACGATGGCAAGAAGCTCTCCAAGCGCCACGGCGCCGTGTCGGTGGACGAGTTCCGGACAGCCGGCTACCTGCCCGAGACGCTGCTCAACTTCCTCGCGCTGCTGGGCTGGGCCCCCGACGGCGAGACCACGATCATGTCGCGGGCCGAGCTGGTCGAGCGCTTCTCGCTCGAGCGCGTGGGCGCGAGCCCCGCGACGCTCGACTACGCCAAGCTCGACTGGCTGAACGGGATGTACCTGCGCGCCCTGCCCGCGGACGAGTACGCGGGCCGGCTCGCCGCGTACCTCCGGGAGCAGGGCTACACGTGGCCGGAGGAGCGCATCCGCTCGTCCGCGCCGCTCGTGCAGGAGAAGATCGTCCGTCTCGGCGAGTTCCCCGCGTTCGCCGGCTTCCTGTTCGGCCCGGTCGAGCCGGATCCGGCCCTGCTCGACGGCGGCCTGCTGCAGGAGGCGGAGACGGCGCTCGCCGCCGTGGAGCCGTTCACGGCCGCGGGGCTCGAGGTGGCGCTGAGAGCGCTGTGCGACCGGCTCGGACGCAAGCCACGGGACGTCTTCGCGCCGATCCGGGTCGCCGTCACCGGCTCGAAGGTCTCCCCGGGGCTCTACGAGAGCCTGGAGCTGCTCGGGAAGGACGAGTCGCTGGCGCGGATCAGGGCAGCTCTCGCGCGCTGAGCGCGCCGGCCACGACGGCGAGCACGCCCGCCGCCCACAGCGGCCACTCGGCGGCGAGCGCGCCGCCGAGCGTGAGCACCAGTCCGAGCGCGAGCAGCCCGGAGGCGAGGAGCGCGGGTGCCGCGCGGCGCGGGAGCACCGGCTCCGGGGCGGCGGGCTCGGCGCGCTCGGCGATGCGCCGCCATGCGATCCGCACGGCGAAGAGCGCTCCACGCCACTCCCAAACGAGCGGTGCGGCCGCCTCGACGCCGCCGTGGGCGAGCAACTCGACGACCTCGGCGGTCGCCTCGCGCGCCTCGGCAAGCGTCTGCTCGAGCTCGTCGTCGATGGCGAGCGCGTGCTCGGTCGCCTCGTGCAGGCCGTACTGGAGGGCCGCGAGCTCCGCGCCGGCTCCGGGCTGGGCGAGGTGGGCCTCGGGCTCGCCGGCGATGCGGTCGAGTTCGGCCAGGGTCGGCGCCAGGCGGACCCACACCTCGCGCAGAGTCGGGCTCTCGGGGGCGCCGGTGCGGACGGGCGGCCTCACCGTTACGAGTCTAGCGCCGTCCGGCCTCAGGTACCCTCCGCGGCGATGAGCGTCACCGCGGTGCTGAGTCCGTCCGAGTTCGAGCAGCAGCTCTCCCGCTACCTGTTCGAGCGCTCCGAGGAGGCCCGCGCCGTCCGCGTCGGCGAGAAGGAGACCTCCGAGCAGGCTGCGATCGTCGCGCGCTACCGCGGTCTCTTCTCCCGCGCCCAGCTCGACGCGCTGCACGAGGCGGAGGCGAGCGCGGGCCCGGACGACCGCGAGCGGCTCTTCCGCCTGCGCAAGACGTGCGAGTCGAGCATCGTCTCAGCCGAGCTGGCGGAGCGCGAGGACGCCCTCGAGAACGAGCTCCTCGCCGCGCGCGTGTCCTGGCATGGGGAGGAGCTGCCGCTGCGCTCCGCGCAGGCGAAGCTCGCCGTGCTGCCCGGCTACCGGGACCGGGACGAGCTGGGCAGCCTCCACAACGCGGTGTCGGCCGGGTTCAACGAGGAGCGGCGCGAGCTGCTGGTCGCCGGCGAGGGGCTGGAGGCCGAGCTCTCCGGGGAGCCGGACCCCGTCGCGCGCGCCGAGGCGGAGAAGGGCATCTCACTCCGCGAGCTGGAGCGCGCGCTCGTCGCTGCGAGAGACGCTGCGACGCCCGCCTACGACCGCCTGCGCGAGCGCTGGTTCGAGAAGCTGCTCGGTCCAGAACGGGAGCCGCTGCCGACGTCGAACCATACGAGCTACCTCCGCCGCCTCTCCCCGCTCGAAGCGACCTACACGCGGGAGCGGGGGGTCCCGGTCGGCATGGCGACGCTCCAGGCGCTCGGCTTCGATCTGGAGCGGGAGCCGAACATCCGGCTCGATCTCGAAGACCGGCCGCAGAAGTCGCCGCGTGCCTGCGTGATCGCCTCCGACCCGCCGACCGTCGTGCACCTGATCACACGCGCCCAGGGCGGCCTGCACGACTACCAGTCCTTCCTCCACGAGGCCGGCCACGCGCTCCACTACGCGGGCTGCGACCCGTCCCTGCCGTACACCTTCCGCAAGCTCAGCCGCGACCATGCGCTGACCGAGATCTACTCGTACATCCTCGAGGCGATCTCCCGCGAGCCCGGCTGGCACGAGCTGCACTTCGGGCTCTCCCGCGAGCAGGCGGCCGAGAACGCCGAGGCGACGACGTTCCTCGAGGCGCTCCTCTTCCGGCGCTACAGCGCCAAACTCTCCTTCGAGCTCGGGTTCTGGTCGCGCTTTGCCGCCGACCGCGGCACGCCCGCCGGCTACTCCGAGGGCCTCACCGCCGCCACCGGCATCTCCTACCCGGCTGAGAACTTCCTCTCCGACATGGACGCGGGCTTCTACTCCGCCGACTACCTGCGCGCCTGGATCCGCTCCGCCCAGCTCCGTGCCCATCTCATGCGCGAGGTCGGGGAGGACTGGTGGCGCTCGCCCGGAACCGGCGAGATCCTGCGCGCGCTCTTCCGCGAGGGGACACGGCCGACGAGCGAGGAGATCGCCGTGCGGCTCGGCTTCGACCCGCTCGACACGGCGCCGCTGCTCGAAGAGCTGGGCGTATGAGCGACCTGCGCGACCTCGTCGGGACCGAGCTGGGGCCGACGCCGTGGGTCGAGATCACCCAGGACCGGATCAACCTCTTCGCCGAGGCGACGGGGGACCATCAGTGGATCCACATGGATCGCGAGGCCGCCGCGGCGGGGCCGTTCGGGACGACGATCGCGCACGGCTTCCTCTCGCTTTCGCTGCTCGTGCCGTTCCTCGCCGAGGTGCTGCCGGCGCGCGAGGGCTTCGCGATGGGGATCAACTACGGCCTCAACAAGGTGCGGTTCATCTCGCCGCTGCCGGTCGGCAGCCGGATCCGCGCCCGCTTCAAGGTCGAGTCGGCCGAGGAGGTCGCGGGCGGCGAGCAGGTGGCCTTCGCGGCGACGGTGGAGCGCGAGGGCGCGGAGAAGCCGGTCTGCGTCGCCGAGTGGCTCGTCCGCTACGTGCGCTGACGCCGCTCGAGCCGGCGCCGCCCGGGCTCGTGCCGGGGCGCGAGGTCTGGCTCAAGCGGGAGGACGGCCACGAGCTCGGGGCGTTCAAGTGGCGCGGCGCGCTGCCGGCGCTCGAGGGCTACCGGGCAGCGGGGGCGGCAGCCGTCGTCACCGCCTCGACCGGAAACCACGGCGCCGCGACCGCCTGGGCGGCGGCGCGGCTCGGCCTGCGGGCCGTCGTCCACGTGCCCGAGGGCGCGAGCGGAGCCAAGACGGCGCTGATCGAGGCGCAGGGGGCCGAGCTGCGGCGGTCCGGCGCGGACCTGGACGAGGCGAAAGAGCTCGGGCAGGCGTACGCCGCCGAGCGCGGGCTCCCGTTCTTCGAAGACGGCGCCGAGCCGGCGCAGGTCGACGGCTACCGCGCGATCGGCGAGGAGATCCTCGCGCAGCTGTCGTCGCCCCCCGCCGCGGTCGTCGTCCCTGTCGGGAACGGCGCGCTGATCGCGGGGGTCGGCGCGGGCGTTGACGGCCGCGCGGAGATCGTCGCCGTCGCCGCGAAGGACGCGCCGGTGATGGCGCTCTCGTACCACCTCGGGCGCGTGGCCGAGTGCAACCGGTCGGCGACGTTCGCCGACGGGCTCGCCGTGCGCGTCGCGATCCCGTTGGCGGTCGAGCTCGTGAACCGCGTGACCGACCGCTTCCTGCTCGTCACCGAGCGGGAGCTGGCGGCGGCGACGGCCGCGTACTTCCGCGCCGGGATCCGGGCCGAGGGGGCGGCCGCGGCCGCGCTCGCCGCGCTCGCCCGTCTCGACCTGGACGGCCCCCTCGTACTCGTCGTCACCGGCCGCAACATCGACGACGAGCTCCTGCGGCGCGCCCTCGACGAGCCCGCATCGTTCCCGAACTAGGGGATACTTCGCGTCGTGAGCGAGATCCGGGCAGCCGTTGTCGGCACGGGCTTCATCGGCGTCGTCCACGTCGAGGCCCTGCGCCGGCTGGGCATCGAGGTCACCGGCGTCGTCGGCTCGAGCCCCGAGCGCGCGCGCCTGAAGCCCGGCCTGCCGGAGCCGTACGAGAGCTTCGAGGCGATGCTCGCGGACGAGCGCGTCGACGTCGTCCACCTGACGACGCCGAACCACCTCCATTTCGACCAGGCGCGGGCGGCGCTCGAGGCGGGCAAGCACGTCGTCTGCGAGAAGCCGCTGGCGCTGGACTCCGGCGAGTCCGGCGCGCTCGTGAAGCTCGCGCAGGAAAGCGGTCTCGTCAACTGCACGAACTACAACCTCCGCTTCTACCCGCTGTGCTGGGAGGCCCGGGCGCGCGTTGCGCGCGGCGACCTCGGCACCGTCTGGAACGCGCACGGCTGTTACGTCCAGGACTGGCTGCTCTACGACACCGACTGGAACTGGCGCCTCGATCCCCTGCTCGGGGGCACGCTGCGCGCCGTCGCCGACATCGGCACGCACTGGCTCGACCTGACGAGCTTCGTCACGGGCCGCCGCGTGGCGTCGCTCTTCGCCGACCTCGCGACCGTCCACCCGGTGCGGCGCGTGCCGACCGGGCCGGTCGAGACCTTCTCGGGCGGCGGCGACGACGTCGAGCACGTCGAGCGGGCGATCGAGACGGAGGATCTCGCCCACGTGCTCGTCCGCTACGAGGACGGCACGCGCGGCTCGCTCGTCATCTCGCAGGTCAGCGCGGGGCGGCGGAACCGGATCTTCTTCGAGGTGGACGGCTCCCAGGGGTCGCTCGCGTGGAACGCCGAGCGGCACGAGGAGCTCTGGCTCGGCCACCGTGACGCGCCGAACGAGGTCCTGCTGCGCGACCCCTCGCTCATGGACGAGTCGGCGCGCGGCTTCACCGACGTTCCCGGCGGCCACGCCGAGGGCTATCCCGACACGTTCAAGATGCTCTACCGCGCCGTCTACCGCGCGGTCGCAGCCGGCGGGATGCCCGCCGACCCGGACTTCCCGACCTTCGCCGACGGGCACGAGCAGATCCTGAACTGCGAGGCGATCGCGGCGAGCGCGCGCGACGGCTGTTGGGTGGAGGTGGCGCGGTGAAACTCGGACTGATGACCGCACCGTTCCCGGACCTGACGCTCGACCAGGTGGCGGAGTGGTCGGCGGCCAACGGCTTCTCCACGCTCGAGGTCGCCTGCTGGCCGGCCGCCGGCGGGCAGAAGCGCCGCTACGCCGGCACCTGCCACATCGACGTGGACGCGCTCGACCCCGGCGCCGTGCTCGCCGTCCTCGACCGGCACGGGCTCGGGATCTCCTCGCTCGCCTACTACCCGAACAACCTCCATCCCGACGACGCCCACCGCGAGGAGGCGAACGGGCACCTGCGCAAGGTGATCGACGCGGCGGCCGCGCTCGGCGTCCCGATCGTCGGCACCTTCGCCGGCAACGACCAGCACCGGCCGTTCCCCGAGAACCTCGAGCACTTCAAGGGAGTCTGGCCGCCGCTCGTGGCCTACGCGCGGGAGCGCGGCGTGAAGATCGCGATCGAGAACTGCCCGATGATCTTCTCCTTCGACGAGTGGCCCGGCGGGCAGAACCTCGCCTGGTGCCCGGCGCACTGGGACGCGATGTTCGAGGCGATCCCCGACGAGGGGTTCGGCCTCAACCTCGACCCGTCGCACCTCGTCTGGCTGATGATCGACTACGAGCGGGTGGTCTACGACTACGCCTCGCGGATCCTGCACGTGCACGCGAAGGACCTCGAGATCCGACGCGACGGCCTCCACCGGCACGGGACGCTCTCGGCGGGGATGGGCCGGCAGGTGCCGCGGATCCCGGGTCTCGGCGAGGTGGACTGGGCGCGCTTCGTCGCAGCGCTCTATGCGGTCGGCTACGACTCCGTGATCTCGGTCGAGCACGAGGACCGGACGTTCGAGGGCAGCGAGGAGCTCGTGAAACGGGGCTTCCTCGTGGCGCGGAACACGCTCGCGCCGCTCATCGTCTAGCCTCCGCGCGGGCAATTGCAAGGAGCCCGTACCGGGTACGGTGAAGATCACGGTGCCGGGAAGCCTGCCGGCGGTGATTCCCCGTCGGCGTTAGGCTTCTGCGATGAGCAGGGCGCCTGACGTGAACGTCGTCGGCGGCGAGCTGCTGCCGTGCTCGACCGAGCCGCTGACGGGCTTCTTCCGGGACGGCTGCTGCTCGACCGGCCCAGAGGACGCCGGCAGCCACACGGTCTGCGCGGTGATGACCGCGGAGTTCCTCGAGTTCAGTCGCCTGGCCGGGAACGATCTCTCGACGCCGCGCCCGGAGTGGGGGTTCGAGGGGATTCAGCCGGGCGACCGCTGGTGCCTGTGCGCGTCGCGCTGGCTCGAGGCGTACGCGGCCGGGCAGGCGCCCGAGGTCGTGCTCGGCGCGACGCACGTCCGGGCGCTCGAGGTCGTGCCGATTGAGGCGTTGACGGCGCACGCCGTCGCGCCCGATCTCGTCTGAGGGCTCCCGGGCAGCCACGGCTCGGCCGCCGTTAGAGGCTCTAAGCTGCGGGGATGCGAACCCGCCCCCTCGGCAGCTCCGGCCTCGAGGTGACGGTCGTCGGCCTCGGCTGCAACAACTTCGGCGGCCGGATCGACGAGGAGGCATCGCGCGCGGTGATCGACGCCGCGCTCGACGCGGGCGTCACCTTCTTCGACACCGCGGACCTCTACGGGAACAACGGCGGCAGCGAGGAGATCATCGGCCGCGCACTCGCGGGGCGGCGCGACAGGGTGGTGCTCGCGACGAAGTTCGGCTTCGACCTCGGCGACGGCGAGACCGCGCGCGGCGCGCGCCGCTACATCCGCAAGGCGGTCGCGGCGTCGCTCCGCCGGCTGCAGACCGACTGGATCGACCTCTACCAGTACCACCGCCCCGACGGTGTCACGCCGGTCGAGGAGACGCTCGGCGCGCTCGACGAGCTCGTCCAGGAGGGGACGGTGCGGGCGATCGGCTCGTCGAACTTCACCGCCCAGCTGGTCGAGGAGGCGCACGCCGTCGCCGGCCGGCGCGGGCTCGCGCCGTTCGTCACCGAGCAGAGTGAGTACTCGTGGCTCGTCCGGCGGGCCGAGGAGGAGCTCCTGCCCGCCTGCGAGCGCCTCGGTGTCGGCTTCATCCCGTTCTTCCCGCTCGCGAGCGGGCTCCTGACCGGGAAGTACCGGCGTGGCGAGCCCGCTCCCGAGGGGACGCGGCTGCACGGCCGTCAGTTCGAGGACGCCCGCCTCGACCGCGTCGAGCGGCTGGAGGCGTTCGCAGCGGAGCGGGGCATCACGCTCCTCGACGTCGCGATCGGCGGCCTCGCGGCCGTGCCCGGCGTCACGTCCGTGATCGCCGGCGCCACGAAGCCCGAGCAGGTACGCGCGAACGCGGTGGCCGGGGCGTGGGAGCCGGCGCCGGAGGAGCTCGCGGCGCTGCGCGCGCTGTAGCGGTTCGCGCGGCAAGCGCAGCCGCCGCGCCCCGAGCGTCTAGGCTTGCCCGATGGAGTACCGCACGCTCGGACGTACGGGAGTCGAGGTGAGCCCGCTCTGCCTCGGCGCGATGATGTTCGGCGCCTGGGGCAACACCGACCACGAGGACTCGATCCGGATCATCCATAGGGCGCTCGACGCGGGGATCAACTTCGTCGACGTCGCCGATGTCTACTCGGCCGGGGAGTGTGAGGAGATCGTCGGCAAGGCGCTCGCGGGCGGCAGGCGCGACAGCGTCGTGCTCGCGACGAAGTTCCACTTCAGGATGGGCGACGACCCGAACCGGCAGGGAAACTCCCGCCGCTGGATCATGCAGGCGGTCGACGACAGCCTCCGGCGGCTCGGAACCGACTGGATCGATCTCTACCAGGTGCACCGGCCCGAGGGGGGCACCGACATCGACGAGACGCTGGGCGCCCTGAGCGACCTCGTCCACGCGGGCAAGATCCGCTACTTCGGGTCATCCACGTTCCCCGCGTCGCAGATCGTGGAGGCGCAGTGGGCCGCGGAGCGGCGCTTCCGAGAGCGGTTCGTCTGCGAGCAGCCGCCCTACTCGATCCTCGCCCGCGGGATCGAGGCCGAGGTGCTGCCCGTCTGCCAGAGGTACGGCATGGGCACGATCACGTGGAGCCCGCTTGCCGGCGGCTGGCTCAGCGGCAGCTTCCGCAAGGGCACGGAGATCCCGGACTCGCGGCGCGCCACGCGGCTCCCGGACCGCTACAACCTCTCGCTGCCGGGCAACCAGGCCAAGCTCGACGCAGCCGAGGAGCTCGCCCAGCTCGCCGAGGAGGTCGGCGTCAGCCTCGTCCACCTGGCGCTCGCGTTCGTGCTCGAGCATCCGGCGGTCACGGCGCCGATCATCGGGCCGCGCACGATGGAGCAGCTCGAGACGCAACTCGGCGCCGCCGAGCTACGGCTCGACACGGCCACGCTCGACCGCATCGACGAGATCGTCCCGCCGGGCACGAACCTCAACGCCGCCGACGCCGGCTGGACACCGCCGGCGCTTGCAGACCCGTCGCTGCGCCGCCGCTAGGTTCCCGGCTCATCGGCTGTCCTCCGGTCGTGTCCCGGAGGGGAATCCTATTGTGGCGAGGGCTCCCCCGCAGGCGTCGGCGCCGCGGGCGGCGGGAACGCGGCCCAGCCGCGTTCGGCCAGCGTGGCGAGGCTGCTCGACTTGACGCCCGCGTCCGAGACCGTCAGCACGCTGTCGCGCACGACCAACGAGCGGCGGATGCCCGGGGCCCAGGTCAGCTTCCCCGCCTCGTGCTCGATCCGGCCGGCCAGGTCGATCCCACGCGCGCGGCTGACCCGGTAGCCCACCGCCCGCTGTTCGAACGGAATCACCATGAGCCCCGTGCGCGGCCAGTAGAGGAAAGCGTGGTGGTCGGACTCCGCCTCCGACCAGCCGAGGCCGAGCGACTCCTTGTGCAGGCGCGTCGGGTGGAGGAGATCGGAGACGTCGAAGAGCGAGATCTGCGTGCCGAGCGGGCGGCCCTCTTCGCTCACGTCCTGGCCGACGCCGAGGAGCAGGTCCTCGCCGATCGGGTGCAGGTACGCGGAGTAGCCCGGGATCTTCAGCTCCCCGAGCACGCGCGGGCGCTCGGGGACGGCGAGGTCGACCGTGTAGAGCGGGTCGATCTGCCGGAACGTGACGACATAGCCGGTGTCGCCGGCGAAGCGCACCGCGTAGACGCGCTCGCCCTTGCCGAGCCCGCCGATCCGGCCGGCCTGGACGAGCGCACCGTCGCGGTTGCGGAGAGTCGTCAGGAACGACTCGCTCTCGCCGCGCCCGTCGCCCCACCAGGCGGGGCTCTCGGTGCTGACGACGCGCAGGACGCCCTTGTGCTCGGAGAGCGACCACTGGTTGAGCAGGTACCCGGAGACGTTGCCGCTGCCCCGGTAGTGCGTCCGCTGCGGGCTCGAGATGTCGAACTTGTGGATCGCGGTGAGGACGCCGTTCTTGTCGGACGTCGGCGTGGTGGGGTCGGGCCGGTCGGCCCAGCGCTCGGTCGCGACGTAGAGGCTCTCCGGCGACGCGTAGACGATCCGGCCGTCCGTCATCACCGCGACGGAGTCGACGGGCTCGAGCCCCTTCGTGAGGTCGATCGTCAGCACGGTGAGCATGCCGAGGCCGGAGAAGGCGGCGGCCCGGCGCACATGACGGCACTGGACGAGCGGGCGCGGCGCCCCGGCCTTGCGCCCGGCCTGCTTGATGCGGTAGCTCGGGAGCCAGCTCGCCACGCGGGACGAGGCGAGGACGGAGCGGTTGCGCTTGGTCGTGGCGGCGAGATCCTCCTTCGTCCCGGTCTTCGGCTGCGCGAACGGCAGGGCGACCGGCACCTGCGACGCGGCGACGATGCGCGCGCTGCCGCCGACGAGCCGCGCGGCCACGTACGAGCCGTCGAGTGAGAGCGTGCGCACGAGGCGGAGACGGCTCGGATCGGCGACGTTCACCTCGGAGAGCACCGACTGCGCCGGCTGGTACGGCGCGAACCGGGCGGCGAGGGCGGGCAGCGGCTCGATCCAGTAGCCGCCGCGCGAGAGGACGAGCAGCCGGTCGCCGTGCAGGAGCAGCTCGTGGCTCATGTTCGGATCGAGCGCGAGCGTGTCGAGGAGGCGCGGCTTCGGGCCCCTGACGTCGACGGCGTTCAGCCTCCCGTTCGCGACGGCGAAGAGCGTGTTGCCGTCCGTCTTGACGATGTCGGGCTCGTCGACGCCCTCCTCCTGGACGTTCGTGCCGGAGTAGTCGACGCCCTCCTGCTGGGGCGCCGCATCGCGTGTCGCCTCGACGATCCCGCCCCGGCCGAGCGGCGAGCCGAGACCGTAGGGGCCGACGAAGCGGCCTGCGTTCGACTTCGCATAGTCGAGCAGCTGGCCGCACGAGCCGAACGCGGCGAGACGCGGCGTCTGCGCCGTCTGGGCTGCCGAGCGGTCGGCAGTCCCGCCCAGCGCGGCGGCCACGAGCAGCGCGAGCGCCGCGAGAAACGCGACGCGTCTGGAGAAGTGCATCACTCTTGTTATACGCCACACGTGCCCGAACCGTCACTCGGGCGACGGCCAGGTCAGGCGCCGCACACGTCCGCCGCCTCGATCCCGGGGCCGCTTCGACCTCCTGTCAGAATGTCAGGCCTGACCCGGCGTACCCGGACGCTCGCGTCGCTCCGCGGCAGCCCGCGCCGCGTCGCGCTGGGCTCGGCCGCCGTGGCGGCGCTTCTCGCCGCCGTCGTCGGCACGGTCGTCGTCACGACCGCGGGCACCGGGACCGCGTCGGCGGCCGAGGTGGGAGCGAAGGTCGCTGCGGGCCTCGCGCTCGAGCAGACGGTGAGCGGCGAGTTCTCGGTGCGAACGCGGAAGCCGGCGCCGCGGCCGCGGCGCGGTCCCGGCTGCGTCAACTGCACGCCGATCGTGCCGCTGCCGTCGCGTTTCGTCGTCGGCGTGGACGGGAGCTATGTGAGCCTGACGCTCCCGCGCGATGCGCCAGTCCGCTACGACGTCGCCTACGACGCTCGCAGCGGCGTCCTGACGTTCTCCGGGGGTCTCCTCTACATCCGGGGCAGGAACCTCGATCCGGCGGCCCCGAACGTTCACCCCTACGCGCGGCTCGGCGCCTGGGTGCAGCGGGCACTCGCCGAGCGGAGCCCGCGGATCCGCGAGACGACGCTCGCCGGGCGGCCTGCCTGGAAGCTCACCGTCGACTTCACGCGCGGCGAGAACCTGTACGACGCCTACGGCGCGCGCGTCGAGGTCGTCGTCGACCGCGAGACTGGACTCGTTCTTCAGCTTACCCAGTACGCCGACGATCCCGGCCGCTGGACGTCGATCGCCACCGTCCGCAACCTGCGGATCGGCGCGCCGACGACCGCCGGCACGTTCACCGTGCCGCGGCCTCCAGGCGTGCGTGTCGTCGAGCACGATTTCGGCTTCCATCGCGTCGCCGTCCCCGACGCCGCGGCGGTTGTCGGCTACAGCCCGCTGCTGCCGACGGAGACGGGCGGGCCGGCCCTGAGCGACTTCGCAGTCGCAAAGACAACGACACCGCCTCTCGCACCACGCGACTTCCCGGGGGCCCACCGCAACGTCGTCAGCGCCCGCTACGGAGACTGGCCGGACGCGGTCGCCGTGACGACCCGGCGCGGCCCGGTCACCGATCTCCCCGAGGAGCTCTCTGGAGTCAGCGCCGAGACGGTGCACCTTACGCGCGGACCGCTCGCCGGCGACCAGGCGATGGTGAGCACTTCGCCGCTCGACCCCGGTCTGCTGGTGGCCTTCCACGACGGGCTGATCGTGCGCGTCGCCGCACCGTCCCCGGAGGACGCAGTCGCGGTGGCGAGCTCGCTTCGCTAGGCGGCTGCGGCGCAGACAAACATTCGGCGCGGCGGCTTCCGGGCCGGAGCGGGCGTGACCAGCCGCGACTCGCGAACCCGCCACACCTTGCCGTCGTCGAAGCTGATCTCGTCACCCGCGCGCGGGATCGTCTCCAGTTGCCGCTCGGCGACGTCCCAGCGCCCATCGGGGAACTCGAGCATGAACATGTAGCTCTGTGGCGCGAGTCGCTGCGCGGCGGGTGAGCCCTCCACGACCGTTGCGGCCGGCAGCAGCGCCCGCAGGAGCGCGGCATACGCCATGAGATGCCCGACGGCCTCCCGGTTTACATCCTGGGCATCGCCCGCGATGTTGTCGAGTGTGCGACGTTGCGACGCAAGCAGTCGGTCGAGCTGGTCGGCGTTGTACGGCGTGACGTCCGGCTCCACGTTCCTCACCATCGACCGCGGCGACGTGTTCGCCTGACCCTCGCACGAGGGAACGCAAGTCCCGCCCGATCGCGGCATCCTTGACGGTGTGACCCGCGCCGCGCTCCTTGTGTTCCTCGCGCTTGCGCTCGCCGGCGCCGTGCCCGGAGGCGCCTCCCGCCTGCCGCAGGCTCCCGGCTGCCCGGTCTTTCCGGCCTCGAGCCCGTGGAACCAGCGCGTCGACAGGCTGCCGGTCGCTCCCGACTCGGCCAGGGTCGTCGCCGCGATCGGCGCCGACGGCAACCTGCACGCCGACTTCGGCTCCGGCCTCTGGGAGGGCGGGCCGATCGGGATCCCGATCACCGTCGTCCGCGGCACGCAGGCGAGGGCCCGCGTCGCGTTCGAGTACGCGGACGAGTCGGACCAGGGGCCGTACCCGATCCCCGCGAACGTCGCGATCGAGGGCGGCCGCGGCTCGGACGGCGACCGGCATGCGCTGATCGTCGACCGCGACCGCTGCCTGCTCTACGAGCTCTTCGCCCTCTACCCGGCGGGCGGGGGCGGCTGGCGCGCCGGCTCGGGCGCGATCTTCGATCTCCGCTCGAACGAGCTGCGCCCCGCCGGCTGGACGTCCGCCGACGCGGCCGGCCTCCCGATCCTGCCCGGCCTCGCCCGCTACGAGGAGGTCGCCCGCGGCCGGATCGACCACGCCCTCCGCTTCACGGCGAGCGAGACGCGCCGCGCCTACGTCTGGCCGGCACGACACTTCGCCAGCGACGCGACGGACCCCGCGCTGCCGCCGATGGGCCTCCGGCTGCGGCTGAAGCGGAGCTACCCGATCGCGGGGTTCCCGCGGCAGGCGCGAATCGTGCTCCAGGCGCTGAAGGAGTACGGGATGATCCTGGCCGACAACGGCTCCGACTGGTACGTGAGCGGCGCGCCGCACCCGAAGTGGTCGAACGACCAGCTGCACACGCTGCACCGGGTCCCCGGCTCGGCCTTCGAGGTCGTTGATGGGACGGTCTTTAGGCGCTGAGCCAGCCGTGGCGTGTGCGGCAACGAGCGGCGCTCGATCTTCCTTGGGGCGATCGCCCGTGCCCACCGCAAAGACGACTTCAGGACGCGCGAGATCGCCGCTGCGCTCGGTTGCCGCTACGCGACGGTCAGCCGCCGGCTGCGCGCCTTCGAAAGGACGGGTGTCGTAGTGCAGGACCTGACCCTGGCTTCCCCTCGTTGGCGCGCTCTCGACATCGCTAGGTGTTTTCTACCGCTGTCATAAGGAGCTGGCGCTGGAGGCCGGTCGCCAGAGTGGCGAGATCTCGATCGCCGGGATGCTTCTCGGCTCCGGTCTTCACGAGAGTGAGAGCGCGACTTAGCTCCGCACGCTTCTCCTCGACGGAGAGAGGTGCTCGGTGGACCCACCCAAGCATCTGGCTGCCGTAGACATGGTAGGCATGTCTGTCCGATGCCCCCAGACTTTCGATCTGGCCAAGTAGGATCGCTCGCGCTTCCTCAACCAGATCTGCAGCGTCATCGGCTCCGGGATCCAAAGATGCCTTCCGCATGAGCAGGTGAGCCCACTCGGTTTCGACCCGGAAGTCCCCCGCTCCGAGTTGGCGCGCCTGTTGAAGGTAGTTTGTGGCCAGGGAGAGGCTGCCGTCGGTAGCGTCGAGTTCGTAGCTGCCGCGCTGAAGATGAAAGTGGTAGTCGTCGGCGAGGAACTCCTCGAGCTCCTGGTAGAGGCGCCGCGCCTGATGGCCGTCGAAGAACCGGTTGACCCGGCTATGGCTGATGAGCTGGATCAAGAGCCTCCCGGTGCGGGATGTTCTGTCTCCAGGTCGGTGCTTGGCAGCGAGCACGCTTGCTAGGCCAAGATACGCGGGGAGGAGACTGCCGGTCTTGCGGAGGTCGGTTGTGGCGATCTCGGCGACAACGCGGTGTCGGAGCTCGTAGCAATCGCCGTTTTCGGTTACGAGTCGGTGCGCTACGAGGCGGACCAGAGCGTGCATTCCTTCATTCGAAAGCGCGTCGGCGGCGCTCAGTACCTCGTCGCGGGTGATCCCGCTGCGGAGGTCGGTAGAGATAGCAAGGACGCTGTAGATGAGCTTCTGCGAAGGATCGAGTCCGTTCATTTCGCTGATGACCTTGTCCTCGAGCTCTTCGCCGGACGTGGCCTTGATCATCGCCACCAGCAACTGTCTATTTGCCTCGCGAGCGAATACGGCGCGCTGACGGTTTTGCGGCATTGCCTTCAGCAGGCCAAGCTTGTTGTCCCGGTCGAGCGCGCTGATCAGTCGATCGATGTCCGAGTCTTCGAGGCCTGGAATGGCGAGTCGTTGGGCACCGGCTTCGTCCGGTCGCCAGGCCCCGAGAACCTCATCGAGTCGGCCTGACCGCATCCCGAGGACCAGATTCAGGTTGGGCTGTTTGCCGGCTGCTTTGATCAGGCCTTCGAGCCCGCGGCCGAGCGAGTCCGCGTCGTCAATGAAGACGATCGCGTCATCGCCGAGACGAACGAGTGTGCGCTCGACCTCGTGAGTGGGGCAATTACGGGCGCCTAGCCAGAGTGCGTTCTTCCCGGAGGTAGCTGCTCTGAGGGCAAGTTGCATCAGGGTGGTTGACGTTCCAGCACCCGCTGTTCCGGTGACTACGAGACACGCGGGCAGGTCGTGAAGGTCAACGAGTCCCTCAAACTCTCTCTGGACGGCACGGCCAGAAGTGATGTCTCCCCATGTGGGGCGAGCTCCGAGGAGATACTGGGAAACCGGCTCGGAGGGGAGGCTCGCCAGCTCAGGTACGGAGTCGAGCTTCACGCGCTGCCGGTCATCACTTGCCCGAGCGTTGATTACGGCGAGGCCGCGGTTCTTCTCGCCGTCCAGCTGTCCGAGAACCTCGATTGCGAACTGTTCCGCACTCATATTGAGCCACGCGATATTGAACCCGTCGAGAAGATCGGCCCGTTCCGGGGGTATTGACGGCGTTACAAGGAAGGATCTGGGGCGGCGCTCATCGACACCGCGCGGCCCCTTCTTGCCCCGCAGCCCGATGTATGTCCAAAGCGGAGACTCCCTGAGCTCAGTCCCGACGAAGACGACAGGAAAGCTGAGAAGGTCGGAGGCGAGTTGCCCGTAGAGTGGCTCAGGGACGGCGTTACGCGCGCCGTACTGAAGTGGTCCGATCGTGACATCAGGGATCTCGTCGCGCGTCCCGTTGATGTGGACGGTCACGAGCTCGTGGCCGCCGCCGAGCGTCAGACCGTCGCGCAGTGCGGAAACAGTCTTGATCGGTCGAGGAAGTTCGAATGCTCGTTGAGCCGCGTCTTCGAGGTTGTCGATGTTCACCGTGTAGACGATGCGCCAAGGCATCGAATACCAGGTCTCGTAAAAGGGGGGCAGGGAGTCAGGGTCGACGTCGAAACGAGCCTTGAGGTGATATGTCAGAGATCGCCGAGACTGGCGAAGAGCGACCTCGTAGAGGTCGCCGAGGTCGGCGCCTTCCTTCGGATACTCCGTGTCGGGGTAGACGATCGTCCAGAGTTCCGCGGTGAGCTGACGTACGCCTGGGATCGCACGATCTGCCACGTCCCGGGCGTCGTACGAGAAGCCAGCCCCTGTGAACAGCACAACCTGGCCGCGACTGAACCATTCGCGAAGGCGGGCAACGGGATCAGAGGTCAGTTTCGGCATGCTCCAGTGTGAGCCAGACTACTGAACGAGTCGGCTAACTCTGAATCGACCGCGTGGTCGTGAAGTCGGCGTAGGTCTTGCTGTCATCCCAACGCGTGTTCGGAACTCTTCGGACTTCCACGCAACTGCTGTGACGTTCGCCGACGCTCGCCGCGCTAGCTTGGTCTCATGGCGCGTCCGCTGCGGCTTGAGCTCCCCGGCGGCATCTACCACGTCACCGCGCGCGGCAACGAGCGCCCCTCGGTCGTCCGCGAGGCGATCGCCTCTCTGCCGACCGCGAATGCGACTGCAGGATGCGCGAGATCGCCGGTGCGCTCGGTTGCCACTACGCGACGATCAGCCGCCGGCTGCGCGCCTTCGAGCAGGACGGGGTGTCGCAGCAAGACCTGACTGCAGTCACACGCTCCGGTCTAGAGCGTGCATAGTGCGTACTAGGCGTTCGTCTGACGTCGGGGGCTGGTAGCGCCAGCTAGCGCGTCTCGGGGGGAGCGCCAGCGTCCTTCTTAACGTAGACGACGATCTTCGGGTCGGGCTTCGGTGGCTTCGCTTCGCCTTCTCCTCCCTGACTTCCACGCGTAGTGGTCGGCTCCGCCACTAGCGCTTCCTTCCAGTGATCACGTTCAGCTTCGGCGACTCATCCCCGGCTGTGACGGTCTTCAACAGTTTTGGATCAGGCGACGGAGGCTTCACGTCCGCAGGCGGGGGCGAGGCTGGCGAGGCGGGTTTCGAACCTGGGCGCTTACCTGTCGGTGCCATGTCCGCAGAGTAGCTGCAAGATCGGCCGGATCAGTTGAAGAGCCTGACGACCACGAGCGCGACGAGGACGACGAATCCCGCCGCCAGGATCCAGGAGGCATCGCGGATCCACGCCCGCTTCCGGGCTATTACGCCGTCGTTTTCCCTGATCGCCGCGAAACGGTTACCGATAATTTGGTCCCGCATAGCCAACTCGCCCGAGTGGCGGTAGTGAGAGTAGAGCTGCTCAGGGTGCGGGTCGTCCCGATATGTGTGGAAGCGCCATGCCGCGAAACAAAGAGCAGCGGCAACAGAGAAAAGCGCGACGTCCGTGATTACGAGCGCCTGCACCCAGCAGCTCGCCTGATTGGCGTTCAGAGAACCGACAACTGAGACGATTATCGCCGCGAAGCCGAGCAGCTGCGCCGAGCGGTTCGTCAGGCTTTCAACCAGCTCAAACTGCTGATCGATCGTCCGCCGCGTCTCCTCATAAAGGACGGTGAGGGTGCCGGGGTCGCTGCCCTCGACCGGTTGATCTGAAGCGCTGGACACACATTCGATCTTGTGCCTTGCATCGGACGAATGCCCAGTGAAAGCGAGTGTTGCGTTCCAACATTCGGGCCGCAGCGGCTTCCGGCGATGGAGGAAGGGCGTATCGGAGCGCCGGGTGTGGCGTCGCAATGCGGGGCTGAACCCGCCTCCAAACTAGGACCGAGTCTCGCCGCCGGTGCGCAAGTAGGCGAACGGGTCGTACGGCCGTTCGCCCGCGGCGATCTCGCGGTTCAGCTCGAGCAGACGGCGGTTCGACTCGTCCGGGTCGTGGGCGACGCTGTGCGGCCAGCCGTACGCGGCGGCGATAGCTTCGTCGAGCTTGCGGTGGAGGTCGCGGAGATCCTGCCAGGCGCCGTCGTCCATCTGGTTGTAGAGCTTCGTAAGGCCGATCTGCCGCTCGAGGCAGATCTCGGAGCGGCGGGCGTAGAGGCAACGAGTGATGTCGGCGACCTCGCCGTGGTTGCCGGTTGGCCAGGGAAAGGTCTCGAACGCCGAGGTCGGCGTGTAGCGGATGTCGACGCGCAAGGTTGAGGATTCGCGCCAGGCCCAACCGGCATGGATCGACGAAGTGAGCACACCCATGGAGAAGTCATCGTCGAGAGCGAAGACGTTCGTGGAATTGCTCGGGCAGACATCGAGCAAACACCAGCAGAACAGGATCCTCTTCGCGGTTGCCGTTCCTGCGATGAATCGACTCAGCTCGGTGGTCGCCTGGCGAAACACCGGGCGCGGCCAAAGGAACTGCCACCATCGCGGGTTCCGTCCGTACGAACGGCTCTCTTCGCGTGCCTTCCGCGCTTGGGCGCGGACTACCGCCAACGCCTCCGGAAAGAGCATGGCTTCCTCAAGTGGGGCGACGCCGAAATCGACGATGTAGCGACGCGGCCTCTGGAGAGGGTCGGTCGTGATGTCACTACCGCTCAGATAGGGCCGTATGACGGCTGCGTACGGCGGGCTCGAGATCGCTCGCAGCCGCTCGGCGAGTTCTGCGTCGATGAGGAAGTCGGCACCAGGCAACATCCCCTGGAAGGCGAGCCCGCGGTTGGGATTGAGTACGCGGACGGACGATTCGTCCCCAGGTCTCAAACTCGAGGTGATCGCCAAAACGTCCTGTCCATCGAGAACCGCACGGGCAGGCGGAGCTGCAGGTTTCTTAACCCAGTTCACGATGCTCACGTTTACGACCGCTTCGCCCGGCCATGGCTGCTTCGAAACCGCGGCTGTGATCACGCCGCCGTTGTCGACGATGTACTCGAGACTCGCTACCCGAGCCCGATTCTGGCTCACCGAGTTCGTCCCGACGAGCCCGGCGCGACCGCCCGGCGCGAGGTGGTCATGGGCCTTGCGGAACCAGTAGACGCAGTAGTCCTTCACGCCGACGCCGAACTCCCGCTTGAGCCACTCGATGTAGTCGTCGCCGAGCACGCCGCGCAGGTTCCGGTCGCCGTGGAACGGCGGGTTGCCGATGATCGCGTCCGCGCGCGGCCACTCGATCTTGAGCGCGTCGCCGATCCGGATCCCCGACAGGTCGCCGAGCGGCAGCGTGGACTCGGAGAGGCCGAGCTCGTCCACGGCGAGCTTGTGGCCCATCCAGAGCGTCACCCGCGCGAGCGCGACGGCGAAGCCCTCGATCTCGATCCCCTGGATGTTCTGGAGCGGGAAGTGGAGGCTGAGCGAGCCCTGCTCCTTCAGCCCCGCCTTCTTCCTCAGCTCGACCTCGCGCTCGTGCAGCCGCTTCTCCAGCCGCCGCAGCTCGCGGTAGGCGACGTACAGGAAATTGCCCGAGCCGCAGGCGGGGTCGAGCACGACGTAGCCAAGTAGATCGTTCTGGGCGGCGACCGCCTCGGCGTGGGACTCGATGTTCTCGATCCGCTCGCGCCACGGCTCGACGATCGTCGGCTGGACGACCTTCTGGATGTCGGCCTCGTGCGTGTAGTGAGCGCCGAGGCGCCACTGCTGGTCGTGCCCGAGGCCGCCCTCGAGCAGCGAGCCGAAGATGGACGGCTGCACGTCGCGCCACCCGAAGCCGGCCGCCGCGTGCAGGTGCTCGAGCTCGTCGCGTTCGAGATGGACGCGCGCCGGAGTTTCGAAGAGGCCGCCGTTCGCGTACGGCGTGCCCGCGTAGAGCCCGTGCTCGGGACCGCCGCCCGGCGTGTTGAGCCAGACGAAGAGGTTTCCGAGCTCGTCCGCGCTCGAGCGATGCGACTGCGCGATCAGCTCCTCGAGGATCTTCGTGAAGCGGTGCTCGGGGATCTGCCCGAGATCCTCGGCGAACAGGCACCACACGCACTGGAGGAGGAAGTCCCGCAGGACGTCCGGTCCGGCCGCGCGCCGCTCGCTGAGGCGCTCGTAGAGGTCCACGAGGTGGACGACGGCCTCGCGGGTGAGGAGCGCCTGGCCTCCGGCGAAGACCGGCTCGCGACCTGCGAGGAAGAGCAGCGCGTCGTACTGGTCGGGAAGGTCGATCAGATCGAGCACGACTCGGGGCCCGCCGGGAAAGGCGCCCGGCTCCCAGATCTCCAGCTTGCGGAAGGCGCAGATGACGACCCAGCGCACGGCCGGGATTCCACGCTCGGAGTCGGCGGAGGCCGCCCAGTAGCGGAGCGCCTGCTCGCGGTGGGTCGCGAGTCGCTTCGCCTCGGCCGGCGCCTTCATCTCGATCACACAGACACCCGGCCAGATCAGGTCCATGAATCCGCCCGGGCCGTGCTCCTCGAAGCTCGCCACGTCGGACCGGTCCGTCCCGTAGCAGTCGAAGAGCTCCTTGAGGAAGGTCTGCGCCTCGGCGCGCTCGGTCCCGTCGTAGACGCTCCACCGCGCGGCGAAGGCGGTCAGCCTCGCGCGGATCTCCTCGCCCGTGAGGGCCACGCTAGGAGAGCGTTAGCTCTTCTTGGGGCTCGAGCGAGAGCTGTTCCTTGGGAACGGCGAAGTACGTCTGCTGCATGAGCTTGCGGCCGAGGGCCTCGAGCTCGCGCTCGGCCTCCTCGAGCGCGGCGATCAGGTGAGACTCGGCGTCGTCGCGGCGGAGCGCCGCCGCTGCCTTCTCGGCGCGCTGGCGCGCCTCGGAGATGTAGAGGAGGGCCTTCTCGATCTCCGCGAAGTGGGCCTCGACCATCAGGACACGATCCTAGCCGGGAACCCGGACGGCGATCGAGCCGCCTCTGTGCCGGTTTTCACACGCGTGTGCCCCCGTCTCCGCAGCGTCAACCATCGCCAAGAGCAGTCCAGCGTCCGTCAGGCGAGTCTGGCAGTTACTCCAAGGCGGCGCTCTCGCGGCAGCATGTGGTCTTGTCGTCGGCCATCCCGGACAGTCGGTACGCGGCGTCGCCGACGTGCGCGCCACATCAGCTTGTGCGACTTTCGTGGCACGCCTGACCCACGGCTTTGAGCCGGTTCCGTGGGGTCAAGCTCGAAAGGAAGGCCCATACGGGATTCGAACCCGTGCCGCCGCCGTGAGAGGGCGGTGTCCTAGGCCACTAGACGAATGGGCCGTGCGAGGCGGAAGTCTAGCGGCACTCGGTCGCGTCGAGCGCGGTGAAGGGGAAGAGGCCGCCGGCGGAGCGCAGCGCCTGCGGTAGCGTTGGCACCGATGCTGCGCGTCTACCGGATCCCGTTCTCCACGAACGTCGAGCGCGTCGCGCTCGCGGCCGGGCACAAGGGGCTCGCGATCGAGTGGGTGGACGTCGATCCGGACGACCGCTCGGCGGTGTGGGCTGTCAGCGGACAGGACTACGTGCCCGTCCTCGACGACGACGGAACGGTCGTTTTCGACTCCTCGGCGATCCTCGAGCACCTCGAGCGCCGCTTTCCCGAGCCGCCGCTTTACCCGCCGGACCCGCGCGGCGCCGAGGTGCGGGTCTTCGTCGACTGGTTCAACAAGGTCTGGAAGCGGCCGCCGAACCTGATCGCCGCCGAGCTGGAGAAGCCCGATCCCGACCGCGCGCAGATCGAGGAGTGGCAGGGTCAGATGCGCGCCTCGCTCAACGTCTTCGAGGCCCTGCTCGCCGGCCGCGACCACCTCTACGGCGACTTCTCGATCGCGGACGTGACCGCCTTCCCGTTCCTCAAGTTCGCGACGCTCTGGCCCGAGGGCGACAGCCACCCGTTCCACGTGATCCTGCGCGACAACCTAGGGATCGGCGGTCACCCGCTGGTCGAAGGATGGATCCAGCGGGTGGACGAGCGCCCGCGGGCGTGACAGTCCGTGACAATTCGGCCGCGCTGCGCGCGCCCGAATTCTCTAGAGGTGCAACGACGGGACGGCGCGGTGGGAGCTTCGAAGCTCGAGCCTAGCCGTGGGCAGGGCGGCCGCTTGGGTCGAACGCCGAAGCTCGAGCTAAGGCTGCTTCTCTAGAGATTCTCGAAGGCGGAGCCTTCGAGAATGTCCCTCGCGTCGAGCCTGTCCTCGAAGCTGCGCCGCAACTCCTCGCCGCTCGCGAGCACCTCGTAGCGGGGCCGGCGCGGGGGCAGCTGCACGATCCGCACCTGGTCGTAGCGCTCGCCGTGGCAGCGCGCGTACGCCTCCGCCTCGCTCAGCGGCTTCAGTCTGGGGGTACGGCGACCGAGCACGAGCACCTGGCTACGTACCACGCTCGTCCGGCGATGTGAACCCCGCCCGCCGCGGCCGCTCCGCAATTTGCGCCAGAAAGCTGCGGGGCAAGGATTCGAACCTTGACTACCCGGTCCAGAGCCGGGCGTCCTACCGTTAGACGACCCCGCAACGGGTCCATCCGGCGGCGAAGTCTACCGCCTGTCAGATCTCGAGCCGGTAGGTCGGGACGAGGCTCTTCTCCGCCTCGGTGTCGATGTGGGCGACCACCTCGACGTACGGCTCGAGCCCCGAGCCCTTCAGCTTCGCCTTCAGCAGCTCGTCCACCTGGAAGATCCCCGACGAGTTGTTCATCGTGATCGCGATCTTCACCGGCCGCGAGTCGCCGGCCTCGATCGAGACGGACTCGATCGCCGCCGCCGAGAGCGAGTGCATCGAGACGCGCCCGTGCTCGAACGGGATCCGCGAGCGGCCCTTGGCCATGTCGAGGGCGTCGGCGACGCGCAGGATCCCCGCCTCGAGCGCGAGCGGCTGCCCGTCGGCGCGGTGGCTGATGATCGCCTGTAGCACCTCGGAGACGATCACCGTCAGGTCGGGCTCCTCGTACACGCCGGCGAGCAGCTCGCGCAGCTTCGGCTCGGCGAGGAAGAGGGAGAAGTCCTCGTGCTGCTTGCGGTGGACGGACATGCCGATGTCGTGCAGGAGCGCGGAGAGCGCGACGACGACCTCGGAGTCGTCGGCGGTCAGCTCGTAGTCGCGCTGCAGCGACGGCTCGACGCCGCTCTTGACGAGCTGGCGGAGCAGCTTGAGCGCGATGTTCGTGACGATCTGGATGTGCACCCAGGAGTGGTCGTTGATCCCCAGGCGCGCGATCGCGTTCACGTTCTGCACGTGCCACCAGCCCTTCAGCTGGTCGTCGTTGTTGACGCGGTCGAGCACCGTGCGCAGCTTGCGGTTCCCGCGCACCGGCAGCCTGATCCGCATCTGCGCGACGGCCTGCGCCGGCGTCAGCCGCGCTTCCTGCTGAGGAGCGGGAACGTCCGTCACGTCTTCTCGCTGAGCCTGAAGTACATCACCGTCCAGGAGAGTGCCACGAACGGCGCCACGAAGCTGTCCGCGATCGTGCCACCGGCCCAGTTGGCGGCAAAGTCGGGGAGGAAGGAGAACGTCGTCACGAGGATGCTGTGGGCGACGACGGCGATCAGCAGCGTCGCGATGATGACGCCGAACACGGTCCAGCCGTTCCCGCGCACGAGCTCGGTCGAGCGCAGGAAGGACGGGCCCGCCGGGCGGCCCTCGATCACGATCACAGGCGCGACGAGCGCCCAGCGTGTGAGCAGCAGGAGCCCGGGGACGATGAACAGGACGAGGCCGAGGGCGATGAAGAGGCCGCCGAAGAGCCCGGCCCCGATCAGCGCCGGCAGCCGGGGCCGCACGCGGTCGTAGACGTCGCCGATCGTCGTGTCCACGGCGCCGGTGCGGATGTTCTGCACGGTCGCGACGAGCGTTCCCTGCACCCAGAACGCGCCGATCACGCCGACGAGCAGGCCGACGATGCCCCACGCCGCCGCGACGCCCGTGCTCTCGCCGCGGGCGTCGATCGCGATCGCGCCGAGCAGATCCACGAACACGAAGACGGCCGCCGCCGTGAGGACGAAGCGGCCGAGGAAGCGGAGGTAGAGGTCGAGAGCCTCGCGGAGGACGCTGCCGATCGTCATCGGGCAAGCGTATCGGGGGTTCGCGTGCCGACCGCGGGCGACGGGATAATCGCTCTCGCGTGCGACGCCGGCCCCTCATGGCAGCGCTCCCGCTGGTCGCGGCCGGAGTGTGGGTCGCGGCTGCGGCCCTCCTCTGGCGCTCGTCGGTGCCGCACGGGTTGCGCCTGCCGGACGTCGACCTGGGCGCGGTCTTCACCGAGGCGCAGCTCTCGCGCGCCGCCCGCTTCGCCCGCTTCGAGCGGGTGTTCTGGGTGCTCTCGCAGGTCACGCTCGTCACGGTGCTCGCCGTGTACGCGGTCCGCGGCGGCCGCTTCGCGCGCGAGTCCGCCGCGGGCCCGATCGGCACCGGGATGCTGCTCGGCATGCTCGGCTTCGCGCTCGTGTGGCTCGCGCAGGTGCCGTTCCAGCTCGTCTCCCTGTGGTGGGAGCGGCGCTACGGCATCTCGTCGGCCGGGTACCTCGACTCGCTCGTCGGAGGCTGGTTCGGGCTCGGCGCCGAGTTCCTCTTCCTCTGCCTGGCGCTGCTGATCGTGATGGGGCTTGCGCGTGTGATGAGCGATCGCTGGTGGCTCGCCGGCGGGCCGGTGTTCGTCGGGCTCGCGGCGCTCTTCCTGCTCGTCTCGCCGTACCTGCAGCCGGACACACACCGGCTCGACGACCCGGCGCTGCTCGCGGACGCCCGCCTGTACGAGCAGGCCGAAGGGACCGGCCCGATCCGGATCGACGTCCAGGTCGTGAGCCCCGACACCAAGGCGGCGAACGCGATGGCGCTCGGGCTCGGCCCGACCCGCAGGATCGTCCTCTGGGACACGCTGCTCGAGTTCCCGCACGCCGAGGCAAGCTTCGTGCTCGCGCACGAGATCGCGCACCACTCCCGCAACCACCTGCCGAAGGGGCTCGCCTGGTACGCGCTCTTCGCGGTGCCGGGAGCCTGGGCGATCGCCCGCACGACCCGGCGCCGCGGCGGGATGCGAGACCCGCTCGCGGTGCCGCTCTCGCTGCTCGTGCTCGTCGTGCTCCAGCTCGCCGCGCTCCCCCTCGAGAACGCGATCGGCCGCCGGATCGAGGCGGAGGCCGACTGGGTCGCGCTCGAGCGGGCCCGCAATCCCGACGCGGCCCGCGGCGCGTTCCGCCACTTCACGATCGACTCCCTCTCGGACCCGAGCCCGCCGAGTTGGGCGTACGTCCTGTTCGCCGGCCACCCGACGATCGAGCAGCGGCTCGGGATGATCGAGGCGTGGCGCCTTCGTCAGGCCACGTCGGCGGCCCAATCGCCGTAGAGCGAGGCGTAGAGCCCCTGCGCGGCGACGAGCTCGTCGTGGGTGCCCTGCTCGACGATCCGGCCGTGCTCGAGCACGACGATCAGGTCGGCGTCGCGGATCGTCGAGAGCCGGTGGGCGATCACGAACGCCGTCCGCCCCGCGAGCAGCTTCCGCAGCGCGCTCTCGATCTGGCGTTCCGTGCCGATGTCCACCGAGGAGGTCGCCTCGTCGAGGATGAGGATGCGCGGGTCGGCGAGCAGCGCGCGGGCGAAGGCGACGAGCTGCCGCTGCCCGAGCGAGAGCCGGAAGCCGCGCTCGCCGAGCTCGGTGTCGTAGCCCGCCTCGAGCTCGGAGACGAAGGGGTGCGCGCCCACGGCGCGGGCCGCCGCCTCGACCTCGGCGCGGGGCGCCCCGGGGCGGCCGG
>Ga0082335_1000506_pt1 | contig 98905 bp, 86 predicted proteins | sample Subgrocontami58m_FD_72375 | JGI IMG/M metagenome (GOLD analysis project Ga0082335, IMG submission 72375) | Subsurface groundwater microbial communities from S. Glens Falls, New York, USA - GMW37 contaminated, 5.8 m (SPADES assembly) (version 2) ... | reverse complement strand
ATCTTCCTCCCTTCGGGGCTGAGCCTCAGGGTCGAAGACGGGACGGTGAGTTTATCGAACCGTAGGATGGATCTAAGGTTCGACCTTGAGGCTCACCTCGAAAGGTGATCTCTTTTATCGCCGGACCTCTTCCAGGCGGGGCGTGAGACTCTTCCCATAGGCCCCAAGTGTTGGAGGACAAGGTGCATTTTACGCATGTGCTGTTTTCGGAAGCCTGATGTAACGCGCTAACAAAAAGAGGCATGGTCACATCAAAGTATCTTCAGGCTCTCACTGAAGCCGTCGAACCGGGAAATGGCTGGAAACGCATTCTTGCCCATTGCGCAAATCCACGCAGACCATCCCACGCAGTGACAAGCGAGCCGCTGCTCCAATGACATCAGAGTCCTCCACCATCGCATTATCGCCGCATGGTGCGCTCTATCTCCTGCCCGCACAGCCAGCCGCGCCAGTATCCGAGCGCATACAAGCGGCCTTCGCAAAACGGTGCGGCGATGGCCTGATGCAACTCGGGCTTTCGGAGCTGGACTCAGAACTTCCACCCGATCTCGCTTATTGGCGAGACTTTGCGAGCTTCTATTTCTCCCGCCTCTGCGCTCTTCCCGGCTTGGCTGAGGCAGGCGCCAAGGAAGCCATTTCTTTACCGCCGCCACGGGATGAGCTGCCCGAGCGTGCCGCCACTGCCCCGCCTATGGTGGGCGGTGAGTATTTGAATGAACATGTTTTGGCTGGCCTCTGGGAAGTGCTCCATCTCGCCGTTCAAGAGGCGGTCCTCAATACTTCGGACAGTGTTCAAGAGTTTTTCGCGAGCCGTGGCAGTGCGTGGAATCTTGTTGGCCGAGTTTGTTTTCACCTCGCCGAAAACAAGGGAGACGAACACGCGCCCTTCGCGTTCCTTGCGACCTATAGCCATCGCCTATCAGCAAAGGGCAAGGCCCAGCATCTTCCGCTGGGTAAAGCGCTTCAGGAATACGCGGACGACAAGAACAAGGCTCAGCTCCTTCAACTTCTTCTCCCGGTACAAAAAGGGACCAAGGAAAGCCAGTTTCTTAAGGCGCTCGTCGAGTCCGGTGAGATTTTCCATCCTCTGGCGTGGACGCCGCAAGAGGCGCTCACCTTTCTGCGCGATATTCCCATTTTTGAATCGGCAGGCGTGATAGTCCGCGTTCCTGATTGGTGGAAGACCAAGAAGCCGCCGCGCCCGACAGTCTCCGTAACCGTGGGCGGGAAAAAGGCTTCGATTCTTGGGATTGACTCCATGCTCGAATTTTCAGTGAAGCTCACGCTCGATGGTGAGCAGCTCACTGAAAAAGAGCTGAGGCAAATCCTTTCATCGACCTCCGGGCTCGCGCTTATTCGCGGAAAGTGGGTCGAGATCGACCACGAGAAGCTCACGGAAGTACTCGATCACTGGAAATCTGTCGAACATGCGTCAGCCGATGGTGGCATTTCGTTCATCGAAGGAATGCGCCTTCTCTCAGGAGCCTCGATCGGAGGCGACGCAGCCGACGTTATACCCGGTGGCGCCTCGGACTGGGCGCAGGTCACTGCGGGCGACGCACTCTCAAAGCTCCTTGAACAGCTAAAAGACCCCGACGGAAAACTTAAGAGCCAGGCTGATCCTGGCAAACTACTTCAAGCCACGCTTCGCCCCTATCAACGGACCGGCGTGCGATGGCTCTGGTTTCTCAATCGCCTGGGACTCGGTGGGTGTCTGGCCGATGACATGGGATTGGGGAAAACGATCCAGGTCATTTCGCTTTTTCTCCTGCTCAAACGTGACGGGAGAAAGGATGCACCGCCCAGCCTCCTCGTGGTGCCGGCGTCGCTCATTGGCAACTGGAAGTCCGAGATTGAACGGTTCGCGCCGAGTCTTCGTTACAAGATTGCGCATCCATCTGCCAATTCGACTGCATCACGCGATATCGAAACGCCCACCGCCGATGCTCTCACGTCCACCGATGTCATCATCACGACCTACGGGTACCTCGGGCGCCTGTCCTGGCTGGCCGAGACCACCTGGAACTGCATCGTGATCGACGAAGCACAGGCCATAAAGAATTCCGGCTCCAAGCAGACCCGGGCAGTGAAGGCTCTGAAAGGACGTCACCGCCTCGCCCTGACAGGCACACCGGTTGAAAACCATCTTTCGGACCTCTGGTCGCTCTACGACTTCCTCGCCCCAGGGCTGCTAGGCACCGGAAAAGACTTCGAACGTTTCGTAAAGGGCGCGGAAAGGGATGAGTCTCACGGGCGCTATGCAGCGCTTCGAAATCTCGTCCGCCCGTACCTTCTGCGGCGGCTCAAAACCGACAAGCGCATTATCAGCGATCTTCCCGACAAGACCGAACTTTCGGCCTACTGCGCGCTATCGAAGACCCAGGCAGCACTCTATCAGCAATCGGTCGAGGAACTGGCAAAGAAGATCGAGACCGTTGATGGCATCCAGCGCCGGGGCATCGTGCTGTCTTACCTCATGCGCTTCAAACAGATTTGCAACCATCCTTCGCAATGGCTGGCCGACAATCGCTATCAGCCCGCCGACAGCGGAAAATTCGCGCGTCTCCGTGAAATCGTCGAGGAGATCGCCGCAAAACAGGAAAAGGTTCTCGTCTTTACGCAGTTTCGCGAGATGACAGACCCCCTATCGCGGTTCCTCACGGAGGTATTCGGGCGACCGGGCCTCGTGCTTCATGGCGGGACAGCCGTCAAAAACCGCAAAGAGCTGGTCGATGCCTTTCAAGATGAACGCGGCGCGCCGTTTTTCGTCCTATCGCTTAAAGCGGGCGGTACGGGCCTCAATCTGACCGCAGCGAGTCACGTCATCCACTTTGACCGCTGGTGGAATCCGGCGGTCGAAAACCAGGCCACTGACCGCGCGTACCGCATCGGGCAGAAGAACAATGTCCTGGTCCACAAGTTCATCTGCCGGGGCACGATCGAAGAGAAAATTGACGAGATGATTTCTTCAAAACAAAGCATGTCAAAAGAGGTTCTGGAGGGTAGCCACGAGGCCATCCTCACCGAGCTCTCGAACAACGATCTTCTTAAGCTCGTCTCACTTGACATCCGAGCTGCGACTGAGGAATCTTGAGCGCCAAATACGGAATGGGGAGGTAACGATTTATGGCAAGATACGGTGGGTATTACGGCGGATGGGCTCCCTATGTCTCCGTAGCCAAGCGTCGGCAAAAGGCGGCAAAGAAAGTCGCAGCCCTTCAAAAGAAGGGAAAAACGATCAGTCCCGTTCAAATCGACGGACGCACTATCGCACGGACATTTTGGGGAAAAGCCTGGTGCGACAATCTTGAAGCGTATAGCGACTTCTCCAATCGCTTGCCACGGGGCCGCACCTACGTGAGAAACGGCTCCGTCATTGATCTTCAAATCACCAAGGGCAAAATCGTCGCCATGGTGAGCGGATCATCGATCTATACGGTGAAAATCGCGATTCGCGCGCTGGAGCAGCCACGATGGAAGACCATTATTGGGCATTGCTCCGGTCAGATCGATTCGCTGATCGAATTACTTCAGGGCAAGTTCTCGCGGGGAGTCATGGAGATCATCACCTGCAAGGAACGTGGGCTTTTCCCGGCTCCGAAACAAATTTCGATGGATTGCTCCTGTCCGGATGGCGCCGTGATGTGCAAGCACGTCGCCGCTGTTCTTTATGGCGTTGGCGCTCGTCTGGATGAGAGACCCGAGCTATTTTTTCAGCTCCGAAACGTCGATCACTCCGAGCTGATCACGGCAGCCGGCACCGCGACGGCTGTTGCCCGTACCGCGAGGCCTGACAAGGTTCTCAAGTCGGCGGATCTCTCGGGTATCTTCGGGATCGACGTTGACACCGGCAGTACGGTGGACGATGTCGCTACAAAAACTACGACACCAAAGAAGAAGAGCGCTACTAAACGCCCGACTGTGAAAAAACCCAAGGCGAAGAAGCGGGGTACTCGTCGTGGCTGAGAAAGAAAGATTATCAATCACAAAACAAGAGTACGATGCGCTCAACCACATCAGAGGTCTCGGCTCAGACGTCAATTACATGGTGATTTGCGCTGAACCCACAAAAACTGGTCGCTGGGTTCTTGAAGGCAGTTCCGAAGCCTTTGACTCGCTCAGCTCGGATCTCTCGGACGAAAGCTATGAGGAACTTTCGCCACCATCCCACATCAGACATCTTGCGAAGCTTTACGCCCGTCTCAACCCAGACTCCGACCTCTGATACTGTAAATTCTGGGTAGAAAACGAATTGGGCAGGACAACGACATCGCCATCCTGCCCGGTAATCACTTCTTCTTGGTCTTTTTCTTGGTCGCCAAACTCGTGCCCCGTTTGATCGAAGTTCTGAGGTTTTACCTTGAACCGTTTCGCCTTCATGACGAACACACTTTGAATTACGTGCAGCAAACAATCGCGAGGTGCATCTTGGGACTTGTGGAGTCAAGCGGATAAGCCTTATGACGTGTCAACCAAAGCCTGGTTTTCAGGTAGGGCTGGACATCTGCCCCCAACTGGGGTAAGAGGCTTTTAAATCAACTGGCTATATGACGGGTCAAAAGTAATCTCTTAGATCCAAGAGCCGACCCCGGAACCGGGTTTGCCGGACGGGTGCAAGATAGTCGGGATATAGAAATCAGATCCCAAAGTTCGCACACGAGCGATGACGCGTCCTGGTCACAGTAACCAACACGCCCACGTCTCACCCTCACGATTCTAAGCGAAGCCGCTATGTCACTACGCTTTCCGTAACGGGAATTTTATCGAAACTTTCTCCTGCGCTTTTTTGGCAGATTGCTCTTGCTTCATGATCTTCTGTTTCCTAGTCTTGTCTTTATCCTTCTTCCCTTTGTCGCCCATCGCACACCTCCTCTCCGGGTCCCTGTCGTCGGGTCACAGTACTGAGTCCTCACTAGAACTGCGCCCCCGCAGAGCGATTAGCTCTTCTTCGACAGCTGCTTGGCGCAGGCATCGGCAACCCCGCTCTCGGGCTTCTCGTCGCTCGGCATGATCGCCCAACTCTACTTGTCAATATAGTGGCCCTGTTCCCAAGTATCTTTGTCCTTCATTCATCCGCCAAAGTTGAAACCGACATAGATGGTTACGAGCGCGCCGCCGACGCCGCTCCACAAACCGAGTTTAATCTTCTCCGAGTTCATCAGGCCACCCCCTTTACGTCCAAGTTCCGCACACGCCGATTCAACTCTCCGCAGCAGTGGCAGATCCAGAAGTCCGAATACTGTTTTGCCACGGAACATTCTTCACAAACCTGACAAGGGCGATGGCGGCAGTCGTCGCAAGGGACGCTCCCCATCCGTACCGGAGCCAACTTATCCTTTGGCCGTATTGCTTCCGCCAAACTCGGTTCGATCAGAGCAAAACGTTTGTGGGCCCCCGGTTTGTATACCTGTGTCATCCGCTGGATCTTGCCGTCGAGCACATCGACAGCCTCAGGTGCAAGTCGCCGGACGCTCATGCGGTCATCATGGACCCATTGGAGCGCAATAGCTATCTAACTCTGAACGAATATTGAAAAGGTTCATCGCGCGGGATCTCATCAAACGGCAAAGTGCGATCTCGAAATGATAAGAATTTGTTTTGAGGTACAACCACCGAGAACTCCGAAATTGCCTCCGTGACCGCGCGCCGAGCCCGGTTCAAGATCCCGATGCAGTTACCAAAGATGACGGACTAGCCAGGGATCGTGATTTTGGGGCGCGGCAGTATCCGATAAGGTAGCGTTACGTCAACAAGATAGGACAAAAACCGGTGGGCAGGAAATCCTAGAGGAGTTCCCTTAGTTCGGCCTCGTCGAAACCCAGAACCTTCTTTTTTCCTTTAATGATCACGGGTCTCTTGAGGAGGTTCTGCTCTTTGAGGATGAGCTTGATCGCTTCCTCCTTCGACGGGGGCTTCTGCTTCATGTTTATTTCCCGATAGAGAGAGTTCCTGGAGTTGAGAAAGCCGGTAATCGGGCCATCCCCGATAATTTCTCTGAGCTCGTTCTCGCTCAAAGGATTCTTCCCGTACTCTCTCTCTTCCAGCCTCACCCCTTTTGCCTGCAAGAAACTTCTTGCTTTGAGGCAGGTAGTTCAGGCGGCCTTGTAGTAGAACCTGATGCTGTCAGTCATTTTCGCCCACCAATCTAAGTGATAAGAATTTGAGCCTTGGCCACTGAGAACTCAATAGTCGCCTCCATGATCACTGCTCCTCCCCGAAATTTGTCCTTAGGGACGCATCTCGCAGACCACATCCACCAGCGCCGGCTTTCCATCCTTCACGACCCGAAGCGCCTCGCTGAGCACCTTCGACAACTCTCCGGGGACCGTGATCGGTCCCGTGCTCCAGATACCAAAGGAGCGCGCCGTGGTGGCGAAGTCCACGGCGGGCTCTTCGATACGGATCCCGTAGATCTTGTTCTCAACCGGCCTTCCCCTGAGCTGGGCCATCCGCTCCTGATGTTCCTCGTCGTTGTAGTAGGAGCGGTTGCTGAAGACGACGATGAGAAGCGGGATGCTGTAATGCGAGGCCGTCCAAAGGCCGCTGAGCGTAAAAAGGAGGTCTCCATCGGGCTGGAAATCAACGCAGATCTTTCCCCTGTTTTTCAGCGCAAGAGCGGCCCCCAATGACGCCGGAAGGCCGTAACCCAAGCCCCCCCCTTTGTACTTGCCTAAGATCTGGTTGAATTTGCCGGCGTCAAGGTACAGGTTCTCCGCTCCGTAGCGAGTGCTGTTCGTGTAGACCCAGTCCTCGTTTTTGAGAACAGCGTTAAGCTCGGTAAAGAGCCGGCTTAAGGCAATGGGTTTGTTATCCCAATTGGCCTTGGTCTGTTCGTCCCGCGCTTTGTTTCGTCCGTCATGGATTTTCAGCCACTCGGCTCTTCTCTTCCCGACCTCCACGTTGATCTTCGCGAGTGTTTTTTTCTCTTCCCGCAGCCGCCGGACCAGCTCGGGCAAAAAGACCGATGTATCAGCCAGCATGGAGACATCGGCCTGGCGCAGCTTGTTGAACTCGTGTGACCACGCGCGCACCAAAAGATCATCGAGGGCGACATTGATAATCTTCGCCCCGGACGGGAGCAAGTTGACGACCCCACGCTGGCCCTTCTCCTGGACCCGTCTTGAGACGGAGCTTTCCAGGTCCGGAACGTCCAGAGCCAGAACCAGATCGGCCTGCGGAAGGGCTGTTCTTTCCATGCCCGTCAGGTTGAGCGGATGCTGGCAGGGAAAATTAAACCGGCCGTTCTGATCGAAGACGGGGATGGCGAGAAGCTCGGCAAGATCTCTTAAGCTCCTGAAACCCGCTTCATTCCTCCCCACCCAATCCGTTATGATCACCGGTCTTTTGGCCTCGAGAAGCCACCGGACTGTTTTTTCAAGACCCTCCTCGGGGGCCTGCACCGGAAGAGGCGCCGGATAACGATCCAGGGAAGGAAGGTAAGTATCGCCGTTGAGCTTTTTTTCCTGGACGTCCGCATCGTAGCAAACGTAGACAGGCCCCATGGGATCCGTCGTGGCTAGCCGATAGGCGCGAATGAAAGATTCAGGGATAGCTTCGACGCTGGCCGGCTGGTCATCCCATTTTACGAAGTCTCGGACGAGATTCCCCTGCACGACCGCGGTATGAACCCAATCGATCCGGGGCCGGCGATGCGCCGTGTCGGTCGGACCCGTTCCGCCCAGAACGATGACAGGAAGACGATCACACCAGGCGTTGTATATGGCCATAGAAGCATGCTGAAGTCCGACAACGTTATGGACCGCTGCCGCCATCGGTTTCCCTTTGGCCCTGGCATAGCCGTGGGCGACGCCTACGGCGATCTCCTCATGGGGGCAGAGGATCACCTCCGGCATGAGATTGCCGCCGTAATTAATCAAGGAGTCATGCAGGCCGCGATACGAAGATCCCGGATTCAAGGATACATATTCGATCTCAAAAGCCTTGAGCATCTCCACGATGACATCCGACCCCCACTCGGGCCGAGGTTTTTCGGCAACGCGCGCTGTTTTACTCATCATTCACCCCTCGGTTCAATGCTTCCCTGATTTGGGAACCGCGTTTATTCTATTCGGAAGATCTCTCGATACTCATTGGCGTATTGCTTCAGGTTATTCAAAACCTCGTCTGGAACAGATTTTAGTTTGAGCCTTGACTGATCCATTTTGGCGACGAGAGGTTCCACATCCTTCCTCGATGGGGTCCGCTGAGCTCCCCGCACGACCCGCTGGCCTTCCTTTGAGAGGACGAAATCAATGAAGAGCTTGGCCGCGTTGGGGTTCTTTGCCTTGGCGCCGAGACCAATCCCGCCTACCTCCACGACAATAGGGCTTAAAGTATCGACCCATTCTATGGGCGCACCCTCCTTTTTCATTGTCTCTATGCGGAAATCATAGACCCATCCCAGGGGCATCTCTCCCGCAACCACGAGCTGAGCGATCAAGGCATGGCCGCTGCGGAACTGAGGTTCCTGTTGCGCCAACTGCTTCATGTAACGACCGGCTTTCTCCCTGCCCCAGACTTTTACCAGGGTGCCATACCAGGTGTAGTCCCGTTGATCCATCAATATCTTTCCTTTCCACTTGGGGTCCAGAAGATCGGGGTAATCCTTCGGCGCGTCCCTTTCCGAGACGAGTTTAGTGTTATAGGCAACCACAATGTTGTTGTGATAAACCCCGGTCCACAGGCCCTTGGGATCTTTGAAGTCGTCAAGGAAGGCTTCCCTTTCAGGCGACATGTAGGGAGCAAAGATATTTCTCTTTACCAAGGCGTCCATTCCCAAAACGGTGACCACGTCAAAATCCCACTTCCCTGCCAGAGTCTCGGTAATAACGCGGTTTATCATCTGCGCGGTTCCAACTCGAATATAGTTGACTTTGACAAAGGGATATTTTTTCTCAAAGGCATCCACCAGCGGTTTTGCCGTATCAATCGCCATGGCGGTATACCAGACCAGGGTCCCTTCCTTCTTTGCTGCCGCGCTGAGCTTCGCCTCATACACCGACTGGCCCCAAGCCGGGGTCCCTATGAAGCAGGCAACAAAAAACACGAGGATAAAGCCGATCCTTCCATGGTTTGGCTGCAATCTTCCTGGCACCTTTTTTATGCGCCTGAGCATTTCAATTTACCCCTTTCCATTGTGCTTCGAGTTACCGGCCATCCCTGCTTCGCGCCGCCCGGAAACTTAAGCTAAGTGATAGAGTTTGTTTTTGGGGCCAAGCCACGTCCGGGGACGCAAAGCGGCTCTCGGAGGGGGCGGGATCGTCCAGGATCACCATTTTTGGACGGAGGCTATCCGATGAGGCACTCTTAGGTCAAGCTGGGGTAAGCTTCCAGGTGGATCCGGCCATTTTCTCCGGCTTCTCGATTCAAGCCGGGAAAATTTACTTCTCGAAGGTCGCCTTTAGAATCGGTTCGAGCTCGCCTTTCTCGTGCATCTCGTGAAGGATGTCACACCCGCCGACGAACTTGCCGTTAATAAAGACCTGCGGGATCGTTGGCCAGTTGGAATAACGTTTGACCCCGTCTCGGATCTGGGGATCCGCGAGGACATCCTCGGAGTCAAACGGAAACCCATAAGATTTCAGGATATCTACCGTATGAGCCGAAAAGCCGCACTGGGGAGAATCCGGAGTCCCCTTCATGTAGAGAAGGATCTTGCTTTTCTTAACCCTCTCGTCAATCGTCGCCAATACTTCATCCGCCATAAGCACCTCTCCTTTCCTTTATGGTCTCAAGCGCCCAGATGCCGCCACTGCTCCGGGGTATAGGTTTTCAAAGCCAGGGCATGAATGCGTTCACTGCCCAGCGCCTCCCTGAGGGCGCCATAGACCATCTGATGCTGGTCCACCAGCCCTTTCCCTCCAAAGGACGCAGAGACTACCACAACCTGGAAGTGGTCCCCGCCGCCAGTGTAATCCTGGACCTCAACGGTGGAGCCGGGCAGCGCCTTCTCCAGGGTCGACTTAATCTCATCCGGGCTAATCATTTAAACAGAGTTTAATCGGTTAGTTTCGATCTTGCAAGCTCCTCGGGGGCAACTCTTCCGAGCGCAGGCTTACGCAGCCCGGAAGCGCCTTTCGGGCGCGATGCAATACGGAGGTCGGGGTCAGCCTGTCCCGGAACAGCGCTCACCGCCGAAGGCGTCTCTCAAGATCGATGCAATATAGTCGTGGTACGCTGTACCTGAAAATACGTTTGAACCTCCGCGTCTGGTGCATCGATCTTTCGATCCACCTCCGGCGGTTCACCCCGTAGTGAGGGGACTTGCCGAGCGAGCCGAAAGCACCAGTCGTGCAGCTTCAAAGAACCCACAACTCTATTGCTTTCGGGGAGCGAGGTAAGTCCCCTACGCCTGCGGGTCAAAATCAGTCCGGCATTTCTTCATCATCGCCCGCAAATCCTGCCGCAGTTCATCAATCGTCGGACGGCCCACATACCAGTAGCCGCAATAGATGTTGTGGACCGTAAGATCGGGCATCAAGGAAAAGGTGTACGGGATGGCAGTCTCGCCCCGCGACTTAGAGCTCTCGACCATGTCGAGCTGCTTGATCACAACGCGATCTTTATCGCTTAAAAACGGGAAACTAGCCCCCAACCCCTGATTCATTGGACCCTTTCTCCCCCCCTTCCTGGATTTTATGGCATCGTGGTACTATGCACATTATTCTGTTGACGAGTTACATTCTCTTGCTCTATGCTAAAATGGCAAGGAGGGCTTAAATGGACTGGACAACAATCATCCGGCGGGCTATTGGGGTCGTGTTAGTTCTTCCGGTATTGGCGCTGGTCTTCAACCCCATGGTAGAGGTCCTACGCAGGGCTACTCCTAACAAATGGGTCATCATGGCGGTTATTGCCGTGTATGTAGCTCTCTGTATCTGGGGCCTTCTGGCCTGGGGGAGAAGGCAAAGAAAATAATCGCCTATGCAATCTCGACGATAATCCTGCTGATCTCTCACGCCGAGCAGGACCTTATCCAGAGAGGCCCTACGGTAGTCCTAATTCCTACGGGTACCTCTTTCCCATTTCAGAGAAAAAGCTCTCTTTCTCTAATTCCTGGAGCAAACTCAAGTCTACGAATTGCTCCGGTCGGGCGTTTTTCGCCTGGGGCAATTTGCCCCCGATCTCATCAATAAGGAACTGAATGCCCTTGAGTGTAGGGTAGGGCTTTTTGGCAACATTCCTTATAAACCACGTGTAGGTCGCCTCCAGCACATCCGGGTCATTGCTGCGCATGTATTTGGCCGAGACCCTCTTCGTTTCTTCTTTGTTATGATGGATATAATAGAGCGCTTCAACGTATCCCTTCAGGGCCGCCTTGATTGTCTCGCGATTGCTCTTGATAAAGGAACGGGAGGTAGCAAAGCCGTTGCCCTGGACCTCAATACCCATTTCGCTCATGTTATAAATATCGACGAACCCTTGTTTTTTGGCCCGTGGTATCTCTGAAGGAGTAAGAAGGGTAGCATCGATTCTATCGCTTTCCATCCCGGCCAACCGCTCCGTCGTGGCGCCGGCAACCACAACAGCCACGTCTCTATTGGGCTCCAGATTGAACCGGCGCAGCAAGATGAGCGCGGCATTGTGCGATGCCGAACCGAACCCGCTTACGCCCAGCCTTTTACCCTTGAGCTGCTCAACCTTGGCGACCGCAGGCCGCGTGACAAGCGAATAGTAGTAGGTATTCTCTGAAGAGGCGATGAGCACCACATCGTGCCCTTGCAGACCAGGCTGCACCAGCGTACCGATATTGACGATGGGGGGATCACCTGCAACCAGCGCCTGGGTAGCCAGCTGCCCTCCCCTAAAGAAAACGAGCTCCGCGTCCAGACCGTACCTCTTAAAAAGGCCGGCATCTTTCGCCACCCAGATGTGAATCTGGTTGTACGAGATGGCGGGATAGCCGATTTTAATTTTTTTGAGTTCCTGACCTTCGAGGATCGCCGCAGTCGGGAACAACAGGAAAGCAACGAAAATAACGATGCGCTGGTATGCCTTCATTTCAGAATGCCTCCAACCCCGGATAGGGTCTTTACCTTTGAAGAGATTAACGGCCCTTCTTCTTTGCGGCCTTCTCTAACGCTTCCTTTAGCTCCGTATTTTCCTTTTCCAGATTGAGCTTTTCGTTAGCGACCTTTCCTAGATTGGACTCCAGGTCGCCGGTCTTTTTCTGCGTCTCGGCGATCTTGGCCTGAGCCGCCGTCAGTTCTTTTTCCACCTCCGGCAGCCTGGCAGCATTCGGACCCCAGATGCCGTAGCCAAGAAGGAGCCCTACGACCAGAGCCGCAGCCGCGATGGTAATCCAGTAAGAGTTTTTCATCTCAATACCTCCCTTGGTTGTCTAAGCTGCAATAAATTACCGTATTTTTATAGGAAATAGGCCCTTTCGTCAATGAAATTTCTTAAGCCAGTCACGGGCGTCAAAAGTTTTTCCCGTTACCTCCCGGGATTCAGCACCGGCAAGATAGAGAAAGACTCCCGTAATATCTTCCGGCACCGGGAGGGTCAGCGGCTCTTCGTCCGGATAGGCCTCGGCGCGCATTTCTGTCCTGGTGCCGCCGGGGTTCACGGCATTGACCCGGATGTTCCACTCTTTCACCTCATCCGCCAAAACCTGGGTAAAACCCTCAACTCCGAACTTGGAAGCGGCATACGCCCCCCATCTTGCCTTCCCGACACGCCCAACTCCTGAGGAAAGGTTGATAATCGATCCTTCCTTTTGCGGGATCATAATTTTTAAAACCTCCCGGGTCACAAGAAAAAGCGCTGTGAGGTTAACCTTCACAACCTCTTCCCAGGAAGATAACGGATAGCGCACTATCGGCTCTCGCGGCCCAAGGATGCTGGCGTTGTTAACCAAAACATGGATTGCACCGTAGGCGCGGCGCACCTCCCGGACAATACGTTTCACCTCCCTCACTTTGGAAATGTCAGCCGCGCACCAGCGCATCTCGCCGCCAATGGAGCGGATCTCCTTCGCCGCTTTTCTCAGCTCCGTTACCCCTCGCGCGCAGATGAACACCTTCGCCCCTTCGCGCGCATAGGCCATAGCAATCGCCTTGCCGATGCCCCGGCTCCCGCCGGTGATCAGCGCCACCTTTCCCTCTAGCATACCCACGACAATCCCCCTTCTATCCGTACCCCCTTTTTAACACTTGTCTTCCAGGCATGTCGAGGTATGATAAACAGATGAGAGTTACTGTCGTGATTCAAGACAAACTTGTTGCGAAGGCAAAGAAAATGTTCAGAAAGAAAACTCTGAGCGGGCTTCTCAATTCTTGCCTTGCTGACTGGATTGCCCAAATGAGTAAAAGGCAGCTCGAAGCGCGCCTCACAGAAAAGTACCGTAGAAGTAAAACGGGTCGGCGTCGAGTCAGCCGTGATTTTGCCGCCGTCGACAAACAAGGTTGGCCTTCATGGTGGAAGGAAGAAAGAAAAAGAATTCATAAGGAAGCTGATGGAGAAAGGGACCATGAAAGGGAAACGCAAATGGAAGCGCGAAGACCTTTATGAACGATAGGGTTGTAGTTTCATCCTCAACACGGGAGATCGAGTCCCGCCTCGCCGAGGAGTACCGTCAAACGAGATCCTTCGCTTTCGCTCAGGATGACAAGAAAATAGTGGCAACAGCAACAGCTCTTCCAACAATGTCTGTAAAGCCAAATCCCTTCCTTTAGATGCATCCAACATTACCACACCTCCGAACCCCTACCCACAGCCCCACCTTAAAGGTTCCCCGCCTCAAAAGGCGGGGTTAACCTTAAATCCAGTCTCCTCACATCTCCGAGGCGATCCAGTACCGGAGCTTGGATAGGAGGCTATAGCTCAAGGCCAGGCGTCTTCGAGCTGCTCGAAGCTCGATCCCAGGTCCACTCCAAGCACCTCAAAGAAATTCGGCGTTACCGTTAGGTAGCGTGCCGGGTTCTGGCCATCGAGATTAAAGAACTGATACTCAACCCCAAAGTTCTTGAGCGGCAAAGCAATGCAGTCTCCCTGCTCCCATTGATAGCGTGTCCCATCGACATCCACTGCTCCACTGCCGTCAAGGATGTAGTGCACTAATCCGCCAGGACATCGCTGGCGTCCCGATTTCCCGCCGGGAGGAATCTCCTGAATGTAGACCACCAGACTCCTGATAGCGGTGTCTTGTTTGCCAGGGTGCAAATACCATTTCATGATCCCCTGCCGGTTACGCTCCCAGGGAAGATCCGGCCCGCAAACAACCTTTAATCCGGTCTCGCTCTGTCTCCGATATTCATCCCGCAGCTTGAAAAGGGCATCGAGCAACGTCGTGCCCCCGGCCTCCTTTGCTTCTCCGACTATGGCGCGCGGAAAACCCGCGTTTTGAGATGATGCAGAATAATCTTGCCTTGTGCCGGGTTGGGCGTTCTCTTTGGCATTTTCAAGCGAAAGCCAGTCAGGAGAGGTCTCCAGCTGAACGACCTCACTGCTCAGGCACTCCTGGAAGGCCATCGGGATAAACGCCAGCCAGCGCGCCGGCCTGCTGGAGTGGCGGTTAAAGTGCTGATGAGCCACCCCACCCGGTTTAATCGGCAAGAGCAAGAGGTCGCCGGCCGTCCAATCGAACCGTTCCCCATCCACAATGGTATATCCTTCCCCCTCAAGAACGTAGATTGCCAGCCCGCCTTGATGGCGATGCATCCCTGAATGGCGATGGATGATCTGCTCAAAAACCGCCATTGTTTGTAAGGCGGTATCGGCCTTATAGGGAGGAAGCAGATAGTACCGCACCCTGCCCTGGCGATTTTGGTACCAGGGGGTTTCTCTGCCTTTGATGACGACCAGTCCACTCTCGGCGCAAAGACGGCGCTGGCGAAAATCCAGGATGAGTTTTTCGTACCATGGGTCGATAGGGACCCCTGCCTCAGCTCCAGGCAAAACCACATGCCCGCCAGGCTTCTTTATCATTTCTCTTTCCTCGGATGCGCCATAGTTTCCTTTAGATGACTGCTCCGTTAGCTGTCAAGCGGAGATGGACATTTTTTCGGTTATAAGGTATTGAGGGTTAAACTTGTGGAAGGATTTTTAAGGCCCAATGAAGGCGATTTGCACAGAAAAAAAGAAGCGAACAACTTTTGTCAGACTATCAGCTCTAGCCCTGTTTCTCGGACTTGCTGCGGGCTATTTCCCCGCCTCATCTCTTCTCTCGACTCAAGCCCGCAGTGCGAACGCCGGAGCCGTGCCTGCGCCATCCCCTTCGGCCACGCCCTTCTACCAAGGCAAGACCATCCGGATGATCGTCCCTGTCAGCGCGGGGGGATCATTCGACGTCTGGTCCCGCATTCTGGCCCGCCACATGGGCAAGCACCTCCCGGGCAACCCTTCTTTCGTCGTCCAGAACATGACGGGGGGTGGGGGTCTGATAGGCGCCAATTACTTATATGGGATAGCGAAGCCCGACGGACTGACTATCGGCACCATCAGTCCCAACGGATACCTCAATCAGCTCATGGGACAATCGGAAGTGAAGTATGACTGGGCCAAGTACAGTTGGATCGGGGCGACCGCCACCACCCATGAATTGCTTTACGTCCGGGCCGACACCGGTTACAGAACGCTCGACGATGTAATCAAGGCGGCCACGCCTCCGGTGTGCGGGTCCATTGGCGTGGGCACCACCGGCTCCTTTATTCCCCGGCTGCTCCAAGAGCTGTTCGGTGCCCGGTTCAAGATCGTGGAAGGTTATCCTGGAGGCGTTGAGAGTGACATGGCGGTGGGCCGAGGCGAGGTGAACTGCCGGGCCACTTCCATCACGACCTACTTCGGTCGGGAGCCTACCAAAGGCTGGCACGAGCAGGGATTTACCCGGGTTCTGATTCAGACAGGAGAGAAGCGTCATCCCGCGTTGCCGGAAGCGCCGAGCGTCTGGGAGTTGGCGGAGAGAAAGATGCTGCCCAATGGGGACCGGCGAGTTATGGAGGTGATCTTGGCCGGGGGAAGCTTTGGCGTTCCGTTCGTCGCCCCACCTGCTATCCCTGCGGAACATCTTAAGCTCCTTCGGGAAGCTTTTACGAAGACACTAGACGACGAGGAATTTCGCGCGGAGGTAGCGCGAGTCCACGGCTTCGAAGTTAGACCGGTCAACGGGCATGAGCTGGAAAAGCTGGCGCGCCGGATTATAGATTCGCCGCCAAACGTGGCCGCGCGCCTGCGGCAGTTTCTCTCCTCTTAAAGCCAGCGCAGGAGCGGCTTATCAGGCTGGTTCCTTTCTCTATAAGATTTTGGATTGCCGCAAAAAAAAGGAGGTGCAAGTGACAGAGTCGCCGGCACAAGAAAAAAGGGCCCAGGACCTCAGAGCCTTCCTCCAAACACTCGAAGCGCAGGGAGAGCTGGTCCGGATTCAAAGGCCGGTAGATCCCCATTATGAAATCGGCGCGATCTGTTTTACCGAGTTGCAGCAACGAGGTTTGGAACACAATCGAGCCCTTCTGTTCGACAAGGTAGTGGGTTGTAAGGCCCCTCTGGCTGTGAACCTGGTCGCTTCGCCGAAGCGCTTTTTCATGGCCTTGGAAGTAGACAACCGCCAGGAGTTTCGGACTCTGTGGAACCAGGCAAATCAGATGCTATTGCCTCCGGTTCTGGTAGGAAAAGAGGAAGCTTTATGCCAGCAAGAAGTGGTGGAGGGAGATGACATAGATCTGCTTCAGTTCTCGGCCCCTATTTGGAACGAGAAGGATGGAGGCCCCTTTTTTGATCTGCCCTGCGTTTTCTCCAAGGACCCGGAAAACGGCCAGCGGAACTGCGGCATCTACCGAATGATGGTCAATCCGGATCGGAAAAGCACCGGCCTCTCGGCAGCTCCTTATCGTCACGTGACTCGTCATTGGACCAAAGCCTTTGCTCAGGGAAAACCGCTCCCCGTCGCTGTAGCCATTGGCGTAGACCCTCTTCTCGTGATCGCCGCCGCAGCACCCATCCCCTCCGGAGCTGATGAAATGGCGTTAGCTGGAGCTCTTAAAGGGAAACCGATTACTATGGTTCCCTGCCGAACCATTCCTCTAGAGGTTCCAGCCTGCGCAGAGATCGTCTTTGAGGGCGAGATATCCTCGGAGAACTGGCAGGAGGAAGGGCCCTTCGGAGAGGTAAATGGCTATTACACAGGCACGTATCGGAGGCCGGTGTTTCAGGTTCGCTGCATCACTCACCGTCGAGATCCTATCAGCACGGGAACATATTTGGGGCGTCCTCCTCAGGAGAATGCCCTGATCATCGCCATGCTTATGGAAGCTGAGATCTTAAGACAGTGCTCTCTTCCTGGCGTCAGGGACATTCACTGCACGGTGTCTGGCGCTTTCCTCACCGCGGTGGTTTCCGTGGAGAAGCGGTTTGATGGGTACGGGAAGATGATGGCGATGGCTATTCTATCCACATGGGCGGGGCGGCCGATCAAGAACCTCATCGTGGTAGACGAAGAGATCGACCCCCATGACTGGGATCAAGTTGTTTGGGCGCTCAGCACTCGTCTCAACCCGGAGCGGGGGGTAGAAATTTTAAAGGATGTCCTAGGATCAGCCGTGGATACCACCATGGCGCCGGAGGAACGTCGCTCCGGAGCTTACCGTGTTTCCAAGCTGATCTTGGACGCTACCCGGCCCGTGAACCTGCCGTTTCCCGAAGTTTGCTCCCCTAAACCTGATGTCTTGGAGCGGATTCAAAAAGAGTGGAAATGATAGGACTTACTTCCGGGCGGAGAGTATCGGCCGGCGTTCCAGTTGCTCGATATGCCGGGCAAAGGTGAAGGTGGTCTCCGGCACTGAGGGCAATTCCTTCGTCCTCTTGTATTCCGGCTCGGTATCCACCTTGGCCACCACCATAGCCAGCTCGTTACCCTTCAGGAACCGTTCCACGGCCTCTCCGAAGTCCTCTAGGTTCCGCACCGTGCGGGCGTTCTCGATTCCGCACGCCAGCGCCACCGCCGTAAGGTCCACTTTGCCCGCAGTAGCCGTAGGCAGCCTGCCGGCGGATTCATAGCTCTCATTATCGAATACGACGATCCCCAGGTTTCCGGGGGCCTTGTTGGCTATATCCCCCAGGACCGCGAGATTGAGGAGGAGGTTGCCGTCACCATCCAGCGAGACAACCTTACGGTGAGGGAGCGCAAGGGCCAATCCAAGCGCTATGGCAGAGCAGGCCCCGAGTTGCGCCGAGTGCGGGGTAATCTGGGGGCGGCGGTATTCGGCTAGCTGGTAGGCGGTATTTCCAGTTCCGGTAATCACCAAAATGTCATCCGTGAGCTTCGGTCCCAGGATGGACATGCACTCATACCTTTTCACCCTTCCGCCTCCTGCCGCACTACTAACCTAAGACTTCGCCGGTGAGAAGCACAGCCGTGGTCTTTAACCAACTCCTGCCCGATGCCACGGCCGCCTTTATAGCCGGCTTCACATCCTCTATCTTACCCGCTATTTTGTACGGTATCCGGAGCTCGCGTAAGACCGGTTCTATGGTCAAGGTATAAACCCAGAACTGGGGCTGGGCATCCCCCACGTCCCCTCTGTAGGGTATCACCAGCAGGATGGGAACACCCCAGAGCAGGCAGACAGTAGTTAGGTGGAGGGCCGACGCCATTAAGCCGCAGGTGGGGATCAGCGCGACGGGAACTTTGCCGCCGAACCAGGCGCCCACGCAGGCCGAGACCCCGATACTCTCGTTACTCACCGGCACCACCTCAAAGCTTGGCTCTCTTCGCACAGCATCGAAGACCGGGCTGGATAGGCTATCGGGCAGATAGGCTACAAAGTCAACTCCAGCCTCCTTCAGTCCCTCGATAATGGCCGTGACGGCTTCCTTCTTCATAGGCATTGCCCCCCTGTCTAGCACAAAGCCGCCGTGAAATGAATCCGGAAAGGACAGAGCAAGATTCTTTGGCGATAAGAAGCTGGCGCGGACTAGCGGGGAATTCCCTGCAACTCGCCTAACTCCATCCGCTCCTTGGCGACAGGATCAGCAAAGTACTGAACGTAATTGAGCACCAGCGCTCTCTCTTCAGAGCTGAGGATATCCCTGAAGGGCGGCATTGCAGTATTGGGCTTACCGTCGGTGACGACGGAATAGAGATAGCTCTCCGTTTGCTTACTGAGCCAGAGGGCATCAGTGAAATCCCTGGGCTCGGGAGAGAGGATATGGCCTACGCGGCCCCCTCCGTTGCCCAATTCACCATGGCAGCCGATGCAGTAGGTTTGATATAGGCTTCGGGCCGCAAGGTACATCTTAGGGTTCCTGGGAATCTGAGGAACTTTCTCGCCCGCGACCGCCGGCCTGGCGGGCGCATCTTTGTTGAGTCGATGAAGAAACGCGATCAGAGCGTCGATCTCATCGTCAGACAGGTAGCCAAAGAAAGGCATCGGACTCCACGGCAGAACTGCCCGGGAATCGACAAAGTAGGCCCGGTACCAGTCCCGTGAGCGAGCAACAGTTTTCCGCAGGTTGGGGGCAAAGCCTCGGGGAACCTCCACATTCGCCAACGCAATGGTCAGGACATGGCAAGAGGTGCACGGCTCTCGCATAAAGACCGTTCGGCCTTTTTCCTCAAGGGCGCTCAGACGCTCCCCGCGCAAAAGCTCAGGCTTCTCGATGCAGCCACCCACAAGGCCGAACCCCAATAAAAAGAAAAGCGGGAAAGCGCGCTTCATGCTTGTCAATTTTGCTGCCACAAGGAGCGCCCTATCACTGGAGCGCGCTCAGATACGCGGCCAGCGTTTTTATTTGCTCATCATTCAGATAGAGCTGGGGCATCTTCCCTCCGGGTAAAACCTCTTCGGGATTCCTTAACAGGCGCTCCAACTCCTCGGTCTTTCGCTTTCGACCGATGTAGGTCAAGGCCGGCCCCACTTCTCCTCCCCTATTACCAATGGAATGACACAGACTGCAACCGGCCCCGTGGAAAAGAAGCCCTCCGTCGTACCGAAACTTTCCCGCAGTGGCGTTTTCCGGGAGGTTTTCTTTCTCTTTCTTTGCTTCCTCCTTCGGCTCTTCACCTTGATAGGATTTTGTCCTTTGCTCCGCCGCGGGCGGGGTGTTCCTGAATCGGTCGCGGCTGTCCAAGAGCGTCATCAAATAAATAGTGATGTCCTTGACCTCGGCTCGCGAAAGCAAAAAGACCGGCATGGTGGAACCCACAACTATTGCCTGAGGCCTTGCAAGGTGAGCATAAAGCCACAGCCAGCTGCGGTTGCTTCCAACCGCGCTTAGGTCCGGTCCTTCCTCGCCCCCTACCCCGCGGATCTGGTGACACCCAAGGCAAAGATAGCGGTTGACGAGCTGCCTGCCCCGGACCACCGCCGCAACGGCCTTTGGGGATAAGCTCGCCTCACCATGGCAGCTGTAACAAGCAGCTTGCATGTACTCTCCCCTCAACAAAGGCTTCGCGAGGATATTTCCCTGGCCATGACCCTCCAGAGTCGTCACGGCCCTGCCCTCACCGCCGTGGCACACGACACAACCAAACCGCTGGGCGGGATGACTGACCAAGAGGGAAGAATGCGCCCTGAACGGCTCGGGCGCATCCCGAAACATCGGATTGTCCACCGCCAAATGGCAAGTAATGCACCGTTCTACGCTTCTGTGCTCCTTGGGTTGCAATTGTTTTATCTCTACAGGTTGAGCCCGCACCCACTCTTTCTGGGCTTCGCTATTGGCACGGAGGAGCGCCAGCCGGTAGTAACTCTCCTGGTAGCCTTCCCACTCCTGAGTCGAAGCGTCCCACGCCGCCCATCCCAGTATGGCGGTCAAAAGAAGGCATGCCAGGATAACCCACCGCTCTATTTTCTCCACTTCATCCATCAGTCAGGTCCAGGCCATGCATTCCACGGCCAATAAAAGTTCCAGTTGGGCCCGCGAAAATACACTCCGATCAAAATTGTCACGACAGTCCCCGTTAGTAGCAAACTCCACAGAATGATCATGCCCAGGCGCTTGCGGGCAAACCATTCGCCGACTCCGTCCGGCCCGCGGTCGATATAAGGAAGCACCAATAAGAAGAGGGTCAGCACAGTGGGCACCATCACGCCGCCCCAGAAGGCTGAGTAGCTTACGAGCTCCTGTAGTCCCAGAAAATACCAGGGGGCCTTGGACGGATTGCTGGGTTGAAGCGGGTTAGCTTCTTCCTCAAGTGGAGCATTGAAGAGGAGCGAGACCACCAAGAGTCCAACCGTCAGCACGATGAAGACGAGGAGTTCCATATAGACGACCAGTGGAAAGGTAGGGACAACTCCGTCTGCGGACTGGGGCTCCTGCTGTGGGGGACGAGCCAGGCCGCCATCTTTTATGACCCGCCAGATGTGGTAGTTGATCAGCAGCGCAGCGACAGTGGGAACGGCAATCACATGCAAGGTATAGAAGCGTAAAAGGGCCTCGCTGCCTACGGTATCGCCTCCTAGAAGCAGGAATCGGAACTTTGGACCCAGAACAGGAGCATAGCTGGCAATATTTGTTCCCACCGTTACGGCCCAAAAGGAGAGTTGGTCCCACGGTAGGAGATAACCTGTAAAGCTGAGAGCCAGGGTGAGAAGAAGCAGGATCACGCCGAGAACCCAGTTAAACTCTCTAGGGGGTTTGTAAGCGCCGGTGTAAAAAACCCGGCACATGTGGAGGACGGCAAATACAACCATAGCTTCGGCGCCCCAGCGATGGACGTTACGCACCACCCGGCCAAAGGTCACGACAGAGTCGAGGTCCTGTATTCGCCCGTAGGCCGCGCTGACTGAAGGCTCGTAGTAGAACATGAGGTAGACGCCGGTAATCCATTCGATGACAAAAAGGTAGAAGCATATGAGGCCGAGTCCAAAGGTGCCGGCGGGTCTGATGCTGCGGCGGTAAACCCGCGTCGGATGAACATGAAGGACCAGGTTGTTGACCACGACGCCCAACTGTTGCCTGAGGGTTGCCGGATAGCTGCCGCGAAAAATAGACCGATAGATGTGATAAAGGGATCCTCGGAGCTCATGGAGAATCGTTTGGACTATTTCTCGCGGCGGCTTCAACGTTGTCTCATTCTCCCAGGCAACCGACAGGCTTGATCTTCCCCTCAGGCAGCGTAAGAAATGTCGTCGGGCTGGGACCGCCCCCATCCCCGTGCAAGCTGGCCCCCTTTCCATTCTCCTCCACCCAAAAAAAAGGACCACGGCGGCACATGTGGATGTCGGTAATTTTTCGCCATGGGCGAAGCGCAATTTTCTTTAGCTCGCGCGAACTTTTCTTTTCTATCCCAAGGAAAGCCGCATCGCGAAATTGGCCTTCCGACCACTCTTGCTGGCTGACCACTAGTTCCCTTTCGTCCGGGGACCAAGCGAAAGCGCTAAAGGCCGAACCCATCTTCTGAGCCCAAATAGTTTCCTCGCCCGTAGTTGGGTTCATCACGATAAGGACATTGCCGGGGGGCCGCCCCGGGTTTGGGGTATAATCTCGCGGCAAGGCATCGATCTTCGTAGCCAGATAAGCAAAAACATCTCCATCGGGCGAAAGGCGGGGGAGGCCTGCATACGAAGGCTCGGAAAGAACTCTCCGCAATCCGGAGCCATCAGGCTTCATAGCCCAGATGCCTTGGCTGACCATACCGCGAAACGGCAAGAGACGCTGAAGATAGATTTCCCGGCTCCTGTTCGACCAGGCAAAGGGAACGGGAATCCCCTCCTCCGGACGACCTTCATTACCCGACGCCATTAAAATATGGGTTTCCTGTTTCTCCAGGTCGGCAACTCCAGTGCGCCAGAAATTGCGTCGGCTGTTGCTCCAGCGCAAATTGATCTCTGAATAGAAAAGCTGTGATCCGCTCGACGATAGCGCGAACCCCAGGATTACGAACTCACTTGCCGGCTTGACGAGCTGACGGACTTTGCGGCGCAAATTTAGAATCTCCACGTAGTTATTCACGGGGTGGACGCCTTTACGCACAAGGTAGGCAATCTTATCTCCTGCGAAAGAGGCCACCAGCTCTCCTGTCTCCGCGGTCGCGAGGGGAGTCTGCGTTCCCGTCGTGACATTGAATGCAACCAGGCTTGTCGATCCCCAGCGGCTCAATGCCAGCACTATCCCTCTATCAGGAAGGGTAATATCAAGAACCCCTTCCTGATCCACAACCTTATCAGGAGCCGAACCGGATCCTTTTTCCCAAGAGGTCTTGGCGGGAGACAGCCCGGTTTCAGAAAAAGCCTGATCGGGAGATTTGGAGCCTGGCGAATTGCATCCAGGAAACAAAGCCAAGAACACTAGAACCAAATGGCCAAGAAGCCTTTTCAGCATGCTTCCTGTGTTTTCTATACGGGATTGAAAAAAGTTCCCCTCGGAACCGAGTGCCTCGTGTCAACAACCAGCTGGCTGTCCAGGCTTTGGAAGATCTTGAAGCGGGGCAAAGGCTTCGGGGCAGGCCCGGCCAGTACCCGGCCACTGGAATCAAACTTGCTTCCATGACAGGGACATTGGTAGCCCCATTCGACTTTACCGATAGTGCATCCAAGATGAGTGCACACAGCCGACATGGCGATAATTCCTTCCCGCATCGACACTACGAACAGCCGGTGGTCGGGAAGGAATATCTGGCTCCCCGGTGGAAAGCCCTCCGGCGTTCCAATACTGAACATCGTCGGCGGGCCACTGGTCAAGTTGGGAATGAGTAGCCTCGTGAAGCCTAACCCCATGAGCCCGGCCTGCATTCCTGTACTGCTCCAGGCTAACCAGGTGAGAAACTCCCGCCGCAATAACTTTTTCATGTTCCGCCCAACTACTCGCTTATTCCGGAGAAGGACTAACGCAAAGTCTATGCCATACACCGATGGGTACCGTTTGGCAAGTTTGGTGAAGCTGGCGAGGGATTACAGTTAAGGCAATGTTATGTCTTTCTAAAATTTGAGAAAGGGAGAAAGCGCTTTCCCATTTCCAAGAAAAGGCCATTAGTGTATGAACTCCGGGCGCAGTCCGGTGGAATTGGACAAAATACTTTGATATGGTTTTCACTTTAGCTTGTCGCGACCATAATAGCTAGGCAACTTTGATGCTGCTGACGTTAAGGCTCATTCACATCTTCTCCGCCGGAGTTCTGGTAGGTTCTGTCATCTTCAACTACTTCCTTTTGCGGCCCGCGCTCCGCCTGATTCCTCCGGCCCATGCCGTTGTCATTGCCCAAAGGGTCGGAACGCTCTTTACCTACACAGGGTGGAGCGCGTTAGTGCTCCTCTTCTTAAGCGGACTGACTCGTCTCTATCTGACCGGTGACTTGGGGATTCTAATTTCGCGTGAACTTTTTATCCACGGTCATGGACGCTCGCTTGCCCTGATGGTACTGTCATGGCTCACCGCCGTCGCGAGCTCTTCCATAATGACCTTCACCCTGCGCCCCAGGCTCATGAGGAAGCTACTCGTTGATTCGAATCCTACTCTTGCGAATGTGGAGAAGCGGAGAACGACGCAAATGGAGTCCTCCGTCTGGTTGGACCGGCTCCAACTCCTCAATGTGATCACCTCGATATTGGCGATGATCGCCGGGGCTTCCATCATCCACGGCGGACTGTTCTGAACCGCCCATGCGTCCGTTCAAGCAACTCCTCAGGTATGCCCTGGGCTCTCCTCTCTTTAAAAAGAAATTCGGCGGCCGGGCAACGGACATCGCCGGCTTCAAGGACTTCTCGGTGAAAATACCTCTGACGACACTGGAAGAATTGGTAGCGGAGAAAATGAGTAGCGGCGATCCCTATGCGTCAAGACTTTGTGAGAATGGCGCGGCGCTCGTTACGCTCCAGCTTGAATACGACACCGAAACACGCCTCTATATAGCCCTGAGCCGGCAAGACCTTAAGAGATACGCTGAAGCCTTAAGACGATGCTGGTCCCTATTGGGTCTCGGAAAAGGAGACGGCGTGGCTATCTTCGACTACGGGACGAGCCCGGTCTCTTATCTTGCCTCCTCAGCTTTTACTCCCTACCTCAGCCAAGGCGCTGCCGATGCCTTGGGATGCTTGCCCATATGTAACGACGGCGTTGCCAACATGAGCCAGAGGGCGGTTGAGATTCTGAAATTCATGCGCCCGCAAGCCCTTTTCATCCGCAGCGACTGTCTTGAGCCGTTCTCGATAGAGTCTGAAAGACAGCTCGGCCGCCTATCAGGTTACACCCGTGCGTTAGTTGTTACCGAGAACGAGGGTTGTCTACCCAAAGTGGAACAAGATGCATACGAGAAAAGGCTGGGGCTGCCTGTATACCGCCTGCTGCGAATTGACGCCGGGATGTTCCTTGCCATGGAGTGTCCGGAATGCCGCCTGTTTCATAGCTGGAAAGACCTTTATTATGTAGAGAGCGTCACCCGGGCTGGCGATGATGTAGATGAGGGCGGACAAAATTACCTGGCGATTACCAATTGGTTCGCCAGGGTGTGCCCTGCGGTCCGCTATCTCAGTCAAGTGAAGGGGTCCGTGTATTCGGCTGGATGCCGTAGAGGGCCGGTAGATATCAGGATTGCCGCATGAGAAAAGAAGTGGAACAAGGCCGGCCGGACGGGAAAGACACCTGGCCCGAAGAGCGGCTGAGGGGGTTTCAGTTCCGCAAGATCAAGCGCGTACTGAACCATGCTTACCAAGAGCTCCCCTTTTACCGACGACGCTTCGATGCGGCTCATCTTCACCCCGACTCGGTGAAAAGCTTCCATGACCTCGCGCGGGTGCCGACATTTACAAAAAAAGAAGTGCTCGACGAAATGAAGAAAAAGGGAACGTTCAGAACGGGAATGGAGACTTTTAACAGTGCGGATCAGGCTGTCCTGTGCATGACCTCGGGGACGCTGGGAACTTCTTTTCTCTACCTGCCTAAAAGGTGGCGCTCTCTTCGGGGAGACTCGCTCGCTCGGGCCTACTGGTGGGGCGGCCTGCGCGCCGGCATGCATATGCTCATGGCGGCTCCCGCGTGGCACAGCCTCGCGGTTCAGGAAAGCCGGGTTATCGAGCGTCTCGGGGCCACCTGTGTCATACCCTGGGGGACCTTCCTGCCGCGTTTTGCGGAAAATTTTTTGACTACGCTGGTGGACACAAGGCCCGATTTTGTCTCCATGTTTCTCCCTATGCTTTATGCGCTTCTGGCGGAGTGCCGGAGACGTAGGATGGAGGCGCGCCTGGCGTTTGACAGTGTCCAATATCTTCTAATAGTAGGCGCTCCCATGACCCCGCGCTCTCGAGAGCAGCTCAAGGAGGAGCTGGGCGTGCGCGACATCTTTGAAGGGCTGGGCAACCCCGAGGGGCTTACGGCCATGGAGTGTTCCTTTCACCGCGGGCACCATATCTTTGCGGATTGCTGTTATGTGGAGATCGTTGATCCCAAGACCGGCGCGCTGCTCCCGGCAGGAAAAAGAGGCAACGTGGTTATTACCTCCCTGATTCCTTACGGCACTCTCTACCTTCGCTACGACAGCGAAGACCTGGGCGAAATCCTTCCCCATGCCTGCGAGTGCGGCAGGACATGGCCCCTAATGGAAGTCTACGACCGGCGAACGAACACCGTAGAAGTGGCGGGAAAAGAAATCGTTCCCTACGACGTCCGCTTATGCCTGGACGATTTTCCTGAGCTTATCGGTGTTCCCTTTGCCGTCGTTCGTGGAGAGAAAAGCGCGCCTTACCTGAAATTGCTGATTCAAAGACCCTCCACCGGCGACCCTTACGGATTGGGAGCCCGACTAAGGACGCTGCTCAGGCAGAGATTGCAGATAGATGCCCGGGAAGAGTGGACCGAGGAACTGCCAGAGCGTTGGAAGGGAGTGGCCGTCATCGAAGAAAAAGACTGGGGGACACCTCGTGTCTAAGGGAGCAATTGGATTAACGGCAGGCTACTGGCCCGAAGATGTCTATCGGTACCTGGCGATTCCAGGAATCTCGCTGGACGAGGCCCTGATTACCCGGCCGGCCAAAAGAAATCCTGACCGACCCGCGCTGATCAGCCATAAGGGAACCGTCACGTACCGCGAACTTGCCGCAGAAATAGAGTCAACAATGAAGGGCCTCCTTTCTTATTCAGAAGGGAAATCAGTCCGGCTGGCCCTTGCCGTAGAAGAACCCATCGACCTTGTAAATCTCATATTCGCCGGACTCAGAGGACGATGCAGCCTTTTCCTTGTGAACCCCGAGCTCCCGGAAGAGGAGATGAAGATCCAGCTTGATCTATTTTGCCCGGACCTGGTCATTACTGACACCGCGCATCTCCGGCAAATGAAGTCGCTACCGCAGAGCCTCCAGATTATTCCATTTCAGGATCTTCAAGGAAAAGGCGACGCCATTTCCGTGCCTAAGGGACGGCTGGACCTCCAGGCCCCCAGCATTGCCCTCGCCATGGAAAACGGGAGTCTCGTTTATCACAGCCACAAATCACTTCTCGCCGGGGCTGTTTCCTGGAGCACCTTTGTGCCCTTGAAGGCAGAGGATCTGATGCTTTGCCTGCAGCCCCTGCACAAGTGGGAAGGTCTTTACAGCCTCTTGCCCATTTTTTTCCGCGGCGGGGCCTGCCTAATGGGGAGTCTGGATGATCCAGAGATGTCGGCTGAAGCGATACGAAAGCATCGGCCTATTTACACGATTCTTCCTCGCTTGGAGGCGAGAAAACTTTACCAATCGGCAAGCAGACCTTTGGTCCATGCTTTCCGGGAGAGCCTCTCCGGACTGTTCGTCTCAGTGGCCGGGCCATTTACGGCCATTGGCAGGAGACGTTTGAAAAATCTCCTGGACAGGCCTGCGTTGCTCATGTATGGCTCCGAAGAGTGCGGGCCTGTCTTATCCTCTCATCCCACCTGGTACCTCGATGCGGCTGTAGGCATCCCGATCACCAACGTCGATGCATGGCCTTTAAACCCCTCGACGGGAAAACCTCTCGAGGTGCCCTGGGAGGCGATAGAATACGGCGAGATCGGCGTGAAGTCGCCTATGACTGCGGTCGGCTACCAACCGGCTGAAGAGAAAGAGAAGCGCGTACGCGACGGCTGGGTGAGAACCAAGATTGTGGCCACCATGGACCCCAACGGCCTCTTTTATGTCCAGTCGAGGGTCCCCGATTAATCCCTCCTGCTCCTAGAAATACCCCGCCATCAATCTATCTATCCACTCTGGGTTTGTGGCATTGGGCGGGCAATCATGGGCTGGCAAGTAAGGCTTGATATCCAAAATAGGCGTGCCATCTATTGCATCTAATCCCTTCACCTTCAGGACATTTCCTTTAACCTCTATCAGGTGGACGGTCGTTATCCCAATCGGGTTGGGTCGATGCTTCGCGCGTTGAGCGAAGGCGCCGACCAAGGGCATGTCGGGGCGCTCGCGCGGCCTGCGAACCAGATCGGCCGCTAAATCGAACGTCGATTGATGCATGAAGAATATTACTATGATGTGAGAGAATTGTTCGATGCCTTGGAGTCCGGCAGCCAGGGACTCTTGAAGATGAATCTCGGAGACAACGCCGCCCCAGCCCTCGTCTACGGCCTCGGTAACCGGCGATTTCACGGTTCCGATAGGTTCGATGTTCACTGACGGTTTTTTGCCTTTCAATTCCCTGTCCGCCGCACCCCCTTTACGCTTCCGGCCTAGTGCCGGTGAACTTTTCTATTTGCACCAAGTTGCTGACATGAGGAGCGGTCACAGGGCTTTCAGCGTCAGTGAAGAAGATATTCGGCGTGCAGCCCCAGTCCACACCCTCTTTGTCCGGCTCGTAGTTGCCTCCATGATGGATAACGATCATTCCCGGAAGAATCCGGGATGTAACGTAGGCGGGTATGACCCCCACGCCTTTGTTGTTGTGAATCCGCACAAGATCTCCATCTTTGACTCCGCGCGCTTGAGCGTCGGCCGGATTCATCCAAACGGCGTGGCGGTAGCAATCACCCCGAAGCAAGGGCACATTCCAGAACGTGGTATGATTGCGATAGCGCGGATAAGCGCTCAGGAGAAACAGCGGGAAGCGTTTTACATCGTCGTGCTCCATGCCCCTGTACATGGGTTGATAGGCCGGTATGGGCGGCAGGTCACGCCAGTCATTGGGCAGGTTATCGATAATCCGTCCATCATCGTCGAGGTGGAACTGGCCCCTCTGCGACTCGTCACCGATTACGTAGCTGTAGAGCTCGATCTTGCCCGTCTTGGTACGGAGCGGCTTTCCTTGATCGATAAAGGATCGGTAGGCATGGAACGGTTCCTCGTTCAGCTCCTGCACATTGATCAGGCCGTCTTTCTTAAATTCTTCCCAGGTAGGCATTTTGGCCCCCTGCTCTACCAACTCCTCCGCCATGCGGTCGAACTCGTTGCGCAGATACTTTTCCCACCCCTCCCACCAGTTGCCGCCTTCTTCGCAGTATGTGTTGTACACCTCGCCGATGCCGAGCCTGCGCGCAATTTCCGTGTGGATCCAGTGAGCGGGCTTGGCCTCGCCGGGCGGCTCCACCACGCCCGGTACGTAGGTAATATTCACGAAGCCGCCGTATCCGGGGGTCCCACCGCCCCAGATACGGCGGTCTTCAAGGGACTGGTCGTTACATGGCAGGATCACATCGGAGATCCATAAGGCCGGGCTCATATGGCTGTGCATCCAAATTATAAAGTCCATCTTGTGGGCGGCTTTGATGTGGTCGTTGGTTGAGTCCGCGGCATTGATCACAGTTCTGGTATTGTGCAGCCAGGTCCCACCCCCCATGAGGATCTTGGGAGTAGGAAGGGGCAGATCGTTGGGAGCGCGCCAGCCGATAATGGCTTTATACTCATCCGCGCTCATTTCTCCGGAATCCACTTTTTCCTTGAGCAGCACCATCTGTGCCCACATATGGCTGCGGTACATCTTGGGGACCCTGACCTTGGGAATCTCTCCGTAGGGAAGCATTCTCGCCGGCTTCGGACGGGTACCCATGTCGATGGGAACCGAGCCTCCGGCCACGCCCCAGTTACCCGTAATGGCCTGGAGCGCACACGCAGCGCGTACGACATTCTCTCCGCGGCTCTTGCGCGGCGGACCCCAGCCCAGCCAGAGCCAAGTCGGCTTCGTCCGGGCATAGAGATCGGTGAATCCGCGAATGGTTTCTGCTGGAACGCCACAGATTTTTTCCGCCCATTCCGGAGTCTTGGGTATGCCGTCCTTCTCGCCCAAGAGATAGCTTCGCCACTCCTCGAAACCCCGGGGATCGACGTACTTCTGCACATACTCGCGGTCATACAGGTTCTTGCTCATCAGCAGAAAACCAATAGCGAGCATCATCGCGGCGTCCGTGCCGGGTTTGATGGGAATCCACTGATCGGCCAGCACCTCGGCCGCAACCGTGTATCTAGGCTCGATGCAGATGACCGGTGTTCCCCGCTCTCGGGCCATTTTCAGATAGTAGGCGACCTGGTGACCGGGACCAAAATGGTTGATGGTGGGCTCGAAGCCCCAGAGGACGATCAGCTTGCTGTTCAGCAACACGTCGGCAGTGTCATTTGAACTTTCGTTATAGGACCATCCTGGAACTCCGCCCATGAGATGGCCGGCGAGCCGCCCGGGATCCTTCGAGCACCAGCCCCACCCCTCAATGCCGGCGCCCCAAAGGGCGAAGAGACGCTCGAGGTGCGGGCTCGGCTGGTAGGCCGTGGTGATGGAGTAAGGGCCGTAATTGTCTACCGCTTCCTCCATCTTTTTCGCCACCAGGTCCAGAGCCTCGTCCCATGAGATGCGCTCGTATTTTCCCTCCATCCTCTTGCTGCCTTCCACGCGCTTCAGTGGGTAGAGAATCCGGTCCGGGGTCTCAATAAGCTTGTGAAACACCCAGGCCATGGGGCAGCCTCTGGTCTGCAGGCGGTTCTTCATCAGGTCGGTATCGTTCAGGACGGCGTCTTCCCGCCCCACACCACGGTTATAGTGGTCGTCCGGCTCGATGGCGGTAATCTTGCCGTTCTTGCGCCTGATCTTATGGACGCAGTGGCCCGCGCCGCAGTTGATGACGCAGCCCGAATAGACGATCTCCTCGTCGACGTGGAGCGCTTTGAGCTTGCCGACGACAGCCTCTCGTGAATTGATTGTACTGCTTTGTCCGGTTGGCATCGTTCTCTCCTTTGTGACTATTCGTCGTCGCGAGTTGCGGTCATCAGCTCTTCCACCGTTTTCGCCTTAAGCACCAGGCGGTCCCTTCCCCTGACGCCGGAAGGCGGATTCACGACGGCCTCTTTATCGTTAAATGTGGGCGGTAGATCCGCCGAGGCAAACGGCCCTCGCTGCTGCCACAGCTCCAGCGCCTTATTCCCATCCCAGGGAACAAGCTGCTTTTTCTCGTCTCGAGGTTTGAATACGGCTGATGGACGGGTGAGGCTGCCATCCGGCAGCTCCTCTAGCGTGTTGCAATCTCCGTACTTCTTTCTCAGTTCGTCAATCGGACCAAAGTCCAGGGCTCGTAAGGAACAGGAGTGGACGCAGATCGGGATTTCTTTCGCCTCCAGGCGGTCGACGCACATAGTGCATTTGTGAGCCTTTTCGCCCTTCTGGTCGCTGGCATAGACGATGGCGCCGTAAGGGCAGGCCTCCCAGCATTCCCGCTCGCCCTGGCATCGATCCTCATCAATCAGCACCGCGCCGTATTTCTCTTCCTTGAAGATGGCCTGATGGGGACAGGCATCTATACAAGCAGGCTTGTCGCAGTGGTAGCAGTTAACAGCGAGGAGCCCGAGACGGACATTAGGAAAGGTCCCCTGCTCCCACTGATAGACCCGCATGTATTTCAGTGGGCCGGGGGCGATGTCGTACCATTCCTTGCACGAGATACTACAGGCCCTGCAGCCGGTGCATCGGCTCTGATCGAAGAAAAATCCATATTGAGTCATATTTTTATTCTCCTTTTAAGATTTCCTTCTGCACTCATTAGCTCAAGCCCGAATAGTGCAAGGTCTGTGCCACTAAAAAAAGATGTGTCAATAAAGGGAAAAAAGGGAAATGTTTCCCAAATTCTGGAAAGCAGAAAACCAATTTCTCAAAACGGAGAGGGAGGAAAACTAGGCGGGACGCTATTGATTCCCATCGTGGAGTACCACGCGGTAACACCGCAGATTCACCCAGCCTCCACGGAGGTCGCGGATACAAGGAAATTCGCGGGCGGCTATTACCTCAGGAGAAAGATCACATGTCTCCGATGAACATGCGCGGGTCGTAGCCCGGCTCCTTCTCCCCTTCCTTTTCGGGCACGTACTTCTGGGGGTCACGCTGAAAACTACCACGACATTTCGGCGTGCAAAAGTAGAAGATCTTACCCCAGAACCGCGCTTTGCCCCCCGGAGCTGCTTTCTCGTCTACTTCCTTCTTGCATACGGGATCTGTAACCATGGGCCACCTCGTTGCTAATTTAGAGTTTGACTACTCGTTTGGAATTTGATCACAAATTGGGACCCTTTTCAATGGTCCCCTCTCTGCCTCCGTGGCCAAATCGAAGACGCGAAGGCTGAACCGGCAAGAAACTCACGATCTCAGGACCGTTCCACCTCTACCAGGTTGGTGACCGAAGGAGCTGTTACAGGGCTCTCCGAGTCGGTGAGAAAAATATTTGGCGTACAACCTCGGTCGACCCCGTTCTCATCAGGCTCATACCAGCCGCCATGGTGAATGACAACCACCCCCGGCAAGAGGCGCGATGTAACGTAAGCAGGAATAGCCGCCACTCCTTTATCGTTAAAGATGCGCACCAAGTCTCCATCCTTGATCCCCCTGGCCTGTGCGTCAGCCACATTCATCCAGATGGCATGGCGGTAGCAATCGCCCTTTAGCCACGGCACATTCCAGAACGTGCTGTGGATGCGATACCGGGGATAGGAGGTCAAAAGCATTAGCGGAAAACGCTTCACATCCGCGTGATCCATGCCCCGATGAATAGGTTGATAGGTGGCAAACGGAGCGAGGTCGCGCCAGTCGTTCGGGAGATTGTCTATGAGCTGGCCGTGGGTATCGAAGTGGAGCTTCCCCTTTTGCGACTCATCGCCGACAAGGTCGCTATAAAGCTCGATCTTGCCGCTTTTAGTCTTTAGCGGTTTTCCCCCTTCAATGAAATCTTTATATCCGTGATACGGCTCATCGAAGGCCTCATCGACATTGATCAGGCAGTCCTTTTTAAACTTTTTCCAGCTAGGCGGCTTAACCCCTTCCTTCTTTAGCTTTTGACTAAGGTCACGGTACTCATCTTCCAGATATTCCTCCCAACTCTGCTCCCAATTCTCACCGTTGTAGTACTGGTTGTACTGTTCGCCAATCCCCAGCCTTCGAGCCAGCTCTGAGTATACCCACTCGTCGTTCTTCGCCTCTCCCGGAGAATCAGCCACGCCGGGAAGATAGGTGTAATTGGCAAAGCCGCCATAGCCTGCCGTATTGATGTAACTGGTCTCCAGCGTCGTATCCTGGAGCGGCAACACCACGTCCGCATAGCGCGCGCTCGGACCCATCTGAGTTCCCGCCCAGACGACAAACTCGATCTTCTCCAACGCTTTTAGCTGATCATTGGTCGAGTCAGCATTATTATTGAGGGTGTTTGTCCCCGCCCCGTAGTAGGTCCCCCACATCAGCATCTTCGGATTCGGCAATACGTCCTCGTATTGGGTCGTCCCATTGTCTTCGATGGAGCTACCGACGCCACCACCCCCACCAGTGCCTCCTGCCCAAAATCTTGAGACGGGTCCTTTAGGCAGCGCGCCGACGCGCCAGCCGATAACCCGTTTGTATTCATCAAGGCTCATCTGCCCCGCGTTGACTTTGTCCAACAAGAGCACCATCTGCGCCCACTTGTGACTGCGGTACATCTTCGGAACCATACGCTTCGGGATATCCCCGTAAGGAAGCATCACGGATGGTTTATGGCGAAAACGAAGGTGCAACGGCACAGAACCACCGGCCACACCCCAGTTGCCCGTAATGGCTTGAAGGCTAGCAGCGCCTCTCGCCGTGTTTTCTCCACGGCTTTTCCTGTCAATACCATAGCCCTTCCAGAGCCAGGTGGGTTTCATCCGGGCATAGAGACGGGCAAATCCTCGAATCGTCTCTGCCGGCACAGCGCAGATCTTCTCTGCCCACTCAGGCGTCTTATCGACGCCGTCTTTTTCGCCGAGAACATGGCTGCGCCATTCCTCGAAGCCGTTCAGATCGACGTACTTCTCGACAAATTCCTTGTTGTAAAGATTTTCCTTGATGAGGACATTGGCCACTGCCAACATCATAGCGACATCCGTGCCGGGCTTGATGGGGATCCATTGGTCAGCGAGAACTTCCGCAGCCACGGTGTAACGCGGATCGATGCAGATAACGGGTATGCCCTTCTCACGAGCCATTTTTATGTAGTAAGCGAGTTGATGCCCCGGTCCGAAATGGGTGATCGTCGGCTCAAAGCCCCAAAGAACAATCATTTTGGTATTCATTAGAAAATCTGCCATGTCATTGGAGCCTTCACCGTAGGACCAGCCGGGATTGCCGGTCATAAGATGCATGGCGAGCCGCCCTGGATCCATGGAGCACCAACCCCAACCTTCCATTCCCGCGCCCCAGAGGCCAAACAGCCGCTCAAGCCTCGCGTTCGGCGCATAAGGCGTAACTATGGAATAGGGCCCGTAGCGCTCCACGATCTCTTTCATCTTTCCTGCGACGAGATCTAAGGCTTCGTCCCAGGAAATACGTTCAAACTTTCCCTCTCCTCTCTTGGTCCCTTCGACCCGTTTTATGGGATACAGGATGCGCTCCGGCGCGGACGCCAGCTTGTGAAACATCCATCCCATTGGACAGCCGCGGAGCTGAAGCCGGTTCTTGATCAGGTCCAGGTCTGACAGGACCGCATCCTCGCGCCCCACACCACGGTTATAGTGGTCGTCCGGCTCGATGGCGGTGACCTTACCGTTCCGTCGGCGAACCCTCAGGACACACTGACTCCCACCGCAGTTAATGCGGCAGCCGGTGTAGAGAGTCTCTTCCCCCGCGTGAAGAGACTTCAGCCTTCCCACGACGCTTGCGCGTCGCGCTTTAACACTTGGGACTTTGGCAGAACGCATGGATCAACACCTCCCTCAAACGCGCCAGCTTTCGTTAGTCTTACTCTTGTCGTACTCCGGCCCTCTTCCTGCGGCTATTTCAGGAGCGTAATCCTGAGGCCGACGCCGGAATGTCCTTCGACATTCCTCCGAACAGAAGTAAAAAACCTTGCCCCAAAAATTGACCTTGCCGCCGAGCGGCGCGTTCTCATCTACTTCCTTATTGCACACAGGATCAATCACCGTGGGTCACCTCCCAATGCAAAAGGTAAATTGTATATTGCAGAGCGCAAATTTTTCATTTTTCACTTTGTATTTTGAATTGATCAGTTGACCTTCCTTATCTCCACGCGGCTGCCCCGATCGCTGGGTCCCGGTGTGCAAATGACGGGATCGGGTCGGATATGCCCGTATCCGCCAACGAGATGGATCGGATTCAGAGGAGAAGGCATCACATTCTTAAAGTGACGCCACCCCTCGAACTGGTAGTTCTCCCAGGCGTGGTAGATAATCACCTGACCAGTTCTCACAGCAGAGGAGACAACTGCCTGAATGCGAAAATTCCCCACATCGTTGTAGACCTCAACAAATTCCCCATCGCGCACTCCCCGACCCTCGGCATCTCTCACACTGATAAATGCCACAGGCTCACCGCGTTGGAGACCCAATAGGATCGAGTCGTCGACCCAGTCGCTGTGAATGCTCCAGCGGGCATGTCCTCCAGTCACCTGAAGCGGGTAGTCTCCCCCGGCCGTCGGGCAATCCTTGTGTGTCGGTAAGTGCTCATCCAGCTCCAGATACCAGTCGTGGTCAATATAGAACTGGAGGCGACGAGTCAGTGTCGGGTACGGCGCCTTTTTCTCCGTGTGCCAGGTGAGGGGAACAAGGGGCTCGCCCAACTCCAGGTCGCAGGCATTGCCGATGGAGCGGATCGCCGTCCCTAGGCCTGTATAGGCCGCGATACCCCGCTCCCTAAAGTCCTCCCAGCTAATCTCTTCTAAGTTCGCAGAGTTCAAAAAGGCATCCCGCGCTAATCCCTCTTCGTCATCTTCGCTGTACAGTCCGCCGGAGGTGACCTTCTCTTCCAGGTTGTCCAGCCGTCTCACCTTCCCTTCCTTGTCTTTGAAGGTCAGAATGCCGCGCCCTTTGGCCCGCTCCACCAGCTTTCGCGCCAGGCGAACAAAGATGGTCCAATCGCTCAGCGACTCGTAGAGCGGCTCTGCAGCCTTGTTATAGACTTGAATGAAAGGGGACTCACTCGACCCCAGCATGGAGGTGGAGGTGCGTTCGTACCATCCGCAGGTAGGTAAGAGATAGTCGGAGTAGAGCCCGGTCGTGCTCATGCGCCAGTCCACGGTCACAATGAGCTTCAATTGTGGCAGCAGAGTCTTTAGGAGCTGATCGGTCGCACGGCCCCGGCGGAAGACATTCCCGCCAACTTGAAAGAGTATCCGGGGCTCCTTTTGCGCCGATGGGACCACCACCTGCCATCCCTTGGTTAAAGACTCTTTAACATAGTCGTTCACGGGCCGCTTCAAATGCGGGTCCCAGCCCTTGTACCGCTCCGTCAAGTCCAAAAGCCCGCCGTGAACATAATGGACCATTGCGGTCAATCCGACGGCCCCGCTGGAGACGGCCTGCTTCGCATACTCGTAGAGGATCATCTCCGTGGTGTAGCCATCCTCTTTCCACGCAGCGTATCGGGGATCGTTGGCCGAAGCCGAAAGGAGCATCTGATGCCCATGGCGTTCGAGCGCGCCCAGCGCTGTGTCAGGCGTCAAGGCGGGAAAGGCGCTAAAGGTGGCGCCTTTCCGCCCCATGTGCCCGCACAGGGCAAAAAGCAAAATGATGGCCCGCTCGATGAGGTCGCCATGATAGAACTTGCCCCAGTTCGAAGTGGTGATATTGACCACACCTGCGGCGGTAGCCATCTCCCGTGCTAGCTGCTCGATCTGAGAAGCAGGCACGCCAGTGATGGGCGCTGCCTTATCCGGGGTATAGTGCTCATTTAGCCGGCGCCGGAGCAGCTCGAAGACAGGGCGCACCTGGACTCTCCCTGCAAGAGTTTGCGCTTCATATTCACCCTTCAGTGCCGGCGCCGCGCCATTGAGCGCAAGGCTCTTGCGCGGGGCCTCCGTGATTCGGCCAGATACCTCATCATGAAAATAAAAGACGTCCTCACGGCCGCCCGCTTTGAGATCCTTCTCGCGCAAGAGCTTGCCGTTGTCCACGCGCACTAAAAGGGGCATATCCGTCTGCTCGCGCACAAACTCCTCGCGGTAAAGCTTCTCCCGGATGATGACCTCGGCCATGCTCAGTGCCAGCGCCGCGTCCGTGCCGATGTTCACAGGCACCCAAAGGTCTGCATGGATCACCGAGGCGTTGTAATCCGGCGCGATAGCGATAACCCGCGCGCCGTTGTAGCGCGCCTCTGCAATGTAGTGATAGTTTGGGATGTTGGTGTAGGCAGGATTGCCGCCCCAAACCAAGATGGTATCGGCGTAAAACCAGTTTTCCGGCGAGTCGGCAAACATAATCTTCCCGACAGTAACAGCGGCCCCCTGGTGACCATCGCCGATCTCCACGTTCTGGCTCGGAAGCGGGGAACCCAGAGCCTCGAAGAAGGTGTTCGCTCCGCTGCCCTCGCTTCCCAGGCTGTGGACCCGAGTGCCGCCACCCTGAATAATCGTCTCCGGCCCATCAGTGGTCACAGTATCGATGACCGCGTCAGCGATCTCCGCCAGGGCCTGATCCCAACTCACGCGCTGCCAGCGTCCCTCGCCACGAGAACCAACGCGCTTGAGAGGGTACTTGACCCGTGTGGGGTCATACATGCGGTGAACATAGCAGGCGCCTTTCTGACAACCCCGGGGATTGGGATCAGGAACTGCGGGATCGTTCGGCGCCGGGTAGTTGCCCACCTGCTCCTCTCTCAGCACAACTCCGTCTTTGACGAAGAGGTTGAAGTTGCAAGCTTTCTGATACCAGCAATTGGTCAGGTGGGAAGACTTTACGACTTGGTCCCAGCTCCACTCTTTCTGCCTCAACGTCTGTAGGTCGTAGTTTTCGACGTCACTCTGGGTAATTTCGGTCGGTCGGAGTCCTTCTAAATGCAGCGACAGGTGACCCATCGTCTACCTATACCTTTAATAGAGGCCTCGATTCCCAGAAGAAACTTTGAGCGTTCTGCCTAGGAGGAGGCCCGCGCCAGGGGAGCCTTGAAACTGCCGGAGGTAAATCGCTTGATAAGGCGACCTATCCTCTCGCCGTAGTGTTGCACATCGCCTTCCATGGAGATGGCGCGCTGCAGCCACTCTTCGCAATAGTTGCAGCCATTACAGCCTAACCGGCAATCCTTTTTCGCAAAAAAATCAATAAAGCCATCCAGCCGTGTATTGTCCAGGTAAACTGGAAACTCACCGAAAGGATCAATTCCGCTGAAACCAATTATAAGGTCGTTGAGATTGCCGGAGTAACTCCGCGCGGTATAAGCAGCTATCGCCCTTAAGACCCAATCGCTCCCCATCTCCCTGCCGGCAATCTTAAAAGTAGTAAACCCCATTTTTTCGTATTTGGATATGTCCTCAGGCCGGATCCAGGGAGCCTTCATGAGTTCGACAGGGCTCTCTGATTTGATCTGGGTGCACCTGGCCAGGGAATAATCCAGATAACACCCTTTATCGAGAGTTTCTGAGGCGTGACTTATAAAGTTCGAATGGTAGTCCCGGAGGGGGCAATGCATGAGGCAGCCCAGGTTAAGGGCCACGACCAGCTCGCAGCTTAAGCGTTTTCTCATGGCCTTCAGAAGCTTAAAGTCGCGGTTAATGTAATCCGCCAGATAGATCGTGTCGGTTCCTAAGCGCTCATAGAAAAGCGCCTTCTCCACCGTATCGATATTGGCGATTGTCGAGACCGACACACGCAACTCCGGGTAGCGCTGCTTGACCATGTCGATGACGTACGGGCTGGCGCTGATAATTCCTTCCGCTCCGACATCGACAAGCCAGCCGAATCTTTCGGCCAGCCATCTCTGCCCTTCCCCGCTGAATTCGCGATTTCCGCTGCACGAGGCATTCATGGTGTAATAAAAGCCTATGCCGCGGGAGCGGGCATCGGCTATATGAGCTTCCAGCTCTTGCTCCCCGCCCTGGGGAAGCCACGCCTTCGCCCGAGCGCCGGCCTCGCTGGACAATGAGCCGTAGATCCGATCCACAGGATGGTCCGCCAGGGCCTCGATAAATGAACGCTCAAACGTCGTCGGAACAATCAGTCTCACGCGTCCGCTCTCCTTACCTCTACGCGCGTTCCTCGATCGCTGAAGCCCGGATAGTTGCTCATGGTTATGGGCCGGATCTGAAAATAGTCTCCGGCTAGCTCGACGGGGTTCATTGGGGAGGCCATCACGCTCTTGAAGTGGCGCCATCCCTTAAACTGGTAGTTCTCCCAGGCGTGATAGATGATCACCTGACCCGGCCTTACCGCCGGAGAAACCGCTACCTGAACCTGAAATGAGGCCACGTCATTTGAGACCTCGACGGTATCTCCATCGCGTATTCCCCTCGAGAGGGCATCCTTAGCGCTCATAAACATGAGCGGGCCACCTCGCTGGAGCTGGAGCAGCAGCGTTTCATCGACCTGGTCGCTATGAATACTCCACCGGGCATGTCCGCCGGTGAGCTTAAGAGGGTAATTCCCTCCTGCCGGGGGAGGGTCCTTGTGGACAGGCAAATCCTCACCGAGCTCTCGAAACAGTTCGTGATCAATGAGGAACTGAATGCGGCGGGTGAGCGTTGGATAGGGATCTTTTCTTTCGGTATGCCAGGTGAGGGGGACAACCGGCTCGCCGGGGACGATATCGCAGGTATTCCCAATGGAGCGCATTCCTGTCCCCACGCCGGTGTAGCGGGCGATCCCTCGCTCCTTGAACTCTTCCCAGTCGATCTGCTCCACATTGGAGGCATTCAAAAAAGCATCTCTGGCTATCCCCTCTTCATCGTCCTCACTATAGAGCCCGCCAAAGGTTACCTTTTCTTCCAGTCCGGCAAACCGGTGCTCAACGCCATTGGCGTCCTTGTAGCTCGGTATACCCCGCTCGCTTGCCCGCTCTTCGACTTTCCTCGCCAGCAGACAAAACATCTTCCATTCGCCCATGGAGTCGTAGAGCGGCTCTGTCGCCTGGTTCACCATATGGACGAAGGGTTGAACCGGCATCCCCATCAGAAAAGTGGAGGTCTTCTCGTACCAGCTACAGGCGGGTAGAACCAGGTCGGCGTAAAGCGCTGAGCTATTCCAACGCCAATCGATTGAGACCAAGAGGCGGAGTTTGGGCAAAAATGTCTCAATCAAGGTGTTGGTGCATCGCGCCCGACGGAGGAAATTACCCCCCAGGGCAAACATCACTTTGGGCTCTTTATCCAGCCCCGGGGAAAGAAACTGCCATTTCTTATCAAAGGCCTCGCGGACGTACTCCTTTATAGGCCGCTTGATATCAGGATCCCACTCAGGGTGCTTTGCACAAAGATCGAGAATTCCACCATGGATGTAGTACATGAGCGAGGTCGGCGTGACGCCCCCCGAGGAAAAGGCCTGGTGCACGTATTCATAGAGAATCATCTCGTCGGTAAAACCCTCTTCCCGCCACTGGGCAAAGCGCGGGTCTCCGCCGGCAGCAGAAAGGATGATCTGGTCGCCCCGTTTCTCCAGCCCCCCAAGAGAGGTATCAAGCCCCATCATGGGAAAGGCGCTAAAAGTGGCGCCTTTGCGACCCATGTGGCCACAGAGGGCAAATACCATCAGTATGGCGCGCTCAATCAGGTCGCCGTGGTAGCACTTGCCCCAGTTGGCAGTGCTGATGTTGACTACTCCTTTAGCCGTGGCCACTTCCCGGGCCAACTGCTCGATCACGCGAGAAGATAAGCCGGTAATTTGACCGGCCTGCTCCGGGGTGTAATTCCGGTCAAGATGGGCGCTGAGGATCTCCATAAACGGCTTCACCGTCACGGAGCCCTGCGGGGTCTCGACCTTGTAGCTCCCCTGCAACGCCGGAATCATGCCATTAAGCGCCAGGCTCTTTCTTGGCGCCTCAGTCAGCTTCCCGGATGAGAGATCCCAGAAATAGAAGGTGTCTTCCCGTCCTCCGGCCTTGAAATCTTTCTCTCGCAAAAACCTGCCGGTGGACTCCACAACCAGGAGTGGGAGATCCGTCTGCTCCCGGACAAAATCTTCCTTAAACAATTTCTCCTTTATAATCACTTGAGACATCGACAGGGCTAGAGCAGCATCGCTGCCGATGTTCACCGGCACCCACTGGTCCGCATGGACGGCGGAGGGGCTATAATCGGGCGAGATGGTAACAACTTTCGTTCCGTTGTAGCGAGCCTCGGCGATAAAATGGTAGTTGGGAATATTGGTGTATGCCGGGTTTCCTCCCCAGATTAGGATCATATCCGAGTAGAACCAGTTGTCTGCGGAATCTCCAACAATCACTTTGCCCAATGTAATGGCGACTCCCTGGTGGTCGTCCCCATTGTCTGCGGTCACGTTGGAAAGGGGCGATCCCAAACCGACGAAGAAGGCCGTGGGACCGGTTCCCTCGCTGCCGATATTCATCACCCGGGTCCCGCCACCCTGCACGATGGCAGATGGACCCTCTTTCGTCGCAGTATCAATGATAGCATCTGCGACCTCCGTAAGGGCCTCGTCCCAGCTTATCCGCTTCCACTTGCCCTGGCCGCGCTCGCCAACCCGCTTCATGGGATACTTGATCCGCGTGGGGTCGTAGATGCGGTGCACATAGCAGGAGCCCTTCTGGCAGCCCCTGGGATTAAAATCCGGAGCCAGCGGATCGTTTTGGGGCGGATAGTTAGCGGCCTGTTCCTCTCTGAGCACAACACCATCCTTGACGTAAATATTGTAGTTGCAGGCCGTTTGGTACCAACAGTTGGTCAGGTGCGAGCCCTTAACTACCCGATCCCAGTCCCAAATATTTTGTCGGACCGCGCCAAGGGAGAAGTCGGGGGTATCGGGCAGGCGCCCTTCTTTTGCTTCTAATCTTTCCAGCTTGAGCTTTAGATCAGTCACTCTTTCCTCCCTTGCCTATGGTTAGCAAATAGGCTAGCTCTTTTTGGCAAAAGTTCTCAGCTAAGTGTGCTAGATCTGTATAAAAAAGCACTCTGTTTCCTCCCACCCTCTTACCCACAGCCATTAATAAGTCACTTAGATGAAAACGTAAAAAATCCCGCTCTGCTTTAAGGTAAACGCCAGATTCCTTACCATCGACCATGGCCTTCGCTTCCTTAAAGGTCAGCAAATGCATAAACTCCAGCTCCGAGGCCAAATGGTCCGGTCGATCCCGCTTCTCGGTGGAAAGGCGAAGCCCAAAATGATGGTAAAACCGTAGAACCTCTTCCATCACCTTCATCCGCCCGCCGGCATATTCCGCCTCATAGAGAAAGCACGGGGGGCCATCATTGTTTCCGACCTCGAACAGCCCGATGTAGTTGCTTTGAAATTCCTCGCAGCTCAAATCTGTCTCCCGCCCCAACTCGCCCGCGGTCAAGCCGGAGTATGGAAGATTCGCAATGACCGCTTGGATCTCAGCCGCAAACTTGCCTGTCTTCGCCCCCTCATATATCTCCGCAGACGGGAATCGAAAGCCGCTGGAAAGGAGGGAATAAAGGCGGCTGCGGCACCCTATCTGTTCCGCTTCGGCTCCTTTAAGTTCTACCTGATAAGTTTCCATCTCTACCTCGCCTCGCTTGGATCTTTAACAAACGGTCCCAAGAGTTCCTGCCATCTCGGAGCAATAAGCACATCCATGATTTTAGATTCCTCTTTCTTTCTTTTTTTCTCTATCTCCCCTTTTAGCCGGCTCAGAACTCCATCCACTTCGGGACCAAATAGAGATCTAAGGTATTCGACTGGTAATCGGGGCTGCGTCGCATCAATATCACCTTCATTATTAAGACGCGGCGGAGACAACGGTGGGATATAGAAGACATTAGGTTTAGTGCCAAATTCAGAGTGCAACGGTAGGGCGACCTTCCACTCCTCGACCAGCTTATGGACAGGACTATCTGGATCATCCAAAAAACCGATCCAGATACACCGGCCGGGGCATTGCCTCACGCAAGCCGGAGCCACTTCCCGCTCCATCCTCGGCAGGCATCCATTACATTTTTGGGCGACGTTTCTCACCGGATTCCTGTAGATCTCTTTGTAAGGGCAGCCCTTCATGCATAACGGCTCAGGGCAGCTCTCACACTTTTCCTGGTCGGCGACAAAAACCACGCCATCCTCTTCTCGCTTTTGAATGGCGCCGTAGGGGCATGCCTGCGCGCAGGCGGGGCTGGAACAATGGTTGCACAGCCGTGGCATATAGAAGAAATAGGTGTTGGGATACTCTCCGCTGGCAATATCCTCGTCCCAATTAGGACCCCATCCTGGACTCTCCCGCGGCGCCAAATGGGCTCTTTTCCCGTTCCCGCCACCAAAGAATACCTCCTCGTAATTGAACTCCATGACTTTGCCGTAATCTTCCGTCTTGGGCTGCTTGCCTAGGCTAAGGTTTCCTGCTCCGTCATATCCGCCACCCATCGTTTCCCAATCTCGGGGGTATCCCCGTCCGGGCATCGTGTTAACCTTCATCCACCACATGTGGTCCATTCCTTTATCGTTAGTCCAAAGGGTTTTGCAGGCTATCGAGCAGGTATGGCAGCCCATACATTTATTGAGGTCAACAACGAACGCGATTTGTTTTTTAGCTTCTGCCATCGTCCTGTCTCCTTCTATTGATTTTCTCCCTGGTGGTGATATTCAGCTCTGCCTTTCACAACTTGACTGCCAAAGGTATCAATCGTCGAATAACAACTAAAAGCAGGATTTGTGCCAAGAGATCATATCTGTATGAAATAGAAGGAAAAGACGACGGCCATTCCCAATATTTCCAAAAAACACTCAGAGTATTCTTGAAAATGGGAAGGCAAGGCCGCTTAACCTTACGTGTATCCATGCACAATCATAATGGCATGCCATTTGCTCTCTTCCTTACAATTGATAAGGAAAGCTTGATGCAAGTTGAAGTCCGTTTTTATGGCTTTGTTCGGGACGTTGTGGACACATCGCCCCTCGCCCTGCAAATGCCCGATTGCTGCACGCTTCGTAACCTCGTCGATCTTCTGGTTCAAAAATATGGTGAAAAACTGCACGAACGACTATATACCAACGCCGGAGAACTGGAGGCCAATGTTCGAGTCTTTGTCGAAGATGCCCAGGCCGGCTCATTGGAAGAACTGCTTGGCGATGGGCAAAAATCCTCTGCAGAGGTAAAGGTGTTTGTACTCTCGGCTACGGCGGGGGGATAAAAAATGGATGCGAACCTGGCCCAAGAGGACCGGTGGATTCCCACGACCTGCGGGGTTTGTTACAGCGTGTGCGCCCTTCTGGTTCATCGCGTTAATGGGACTGTAGTCAAGATCGAGGGGAACCCCAACTCGGCCACTAACCGGGGAAGGCTTTGTCCGAGGGGGGTCAGCGGCATCATGACTCTCTACGATCCCAACCGGGTTAATGTGCCGCTGAAGCGGACAAACCCTGAGAAGGGTCTGAATACTGACCCAGGATGGGTCCAGATCACCTGGGAAGAAGCCCTGGATACCATTGCGGCGCGACTGTCAAAGATTCGCCGAGAAGATCCGCGCAAGCTCCTCTTGACCGGCACGGTAACAACCCAGGACGAAGTTCCTTTCGCCAAAATCTTTGCCATGACTTTCGGCACTCCCAATGGCTGGAACTCCGGCGCCGGCAACCACTGCGGCACTGCTGAACACCTTTTCGGAGCCCTTCTGCACGCCTCCTGGTCCAAGCTGCCTGACCCTGATCATTGTCGGTATTTACTGAACTTCGGGACAGGCACCGGTTCCGGTAGTTACTACTGCGTGACCGGCATGGCGCAACGGATGGCCGAGGCTCGGGTCCGGGGCATGAAGCATGTTTCCATCGATCCCTTTCTCGGTCCAGGCGCAGAAAAGGCCGACGAATGGATACCCATTCGACCCGGCACCGATGGCGCCTTCGCCTTGGCGATGCTAAACGTTCTTCTCAATGAGCTGAGCATTTACGATGGCGACTATCTCAAGCATCACACCAATGCTCCTTACCTTATAGGCGATGATGGCCTCTACCTCCGCGACGCCAAACAGCAACTCCCTCTCATATGGGACCCTGTCGACGCCGGCGAAAAACCGTTCAGCGACCCTACTATCAAAGACTTTGCTCTGGAGGGCGAATTTAGGGTGAACGGTTTACGCGCCAGGCCGGCCTTTACCATCCTAAGAGAACATCTGCAGCCCTTTACCCCTGAGTGGGCTGAACCCATTACCACGGTTCCCGCCGCTACGATCCGTCGCATCGCCAACGAGTTTGGGCAGGAGGCGCGCATCGGGAGCACCATTGTTCTAGAGGGCAAAGTGCTGCCGTACCGTCCTGTAGCGGTAATGTATTTTAAGGGAGCCCAGGGCCACAAAAATGCACTGCTTAGTTCCATGGCGCTGGAGCTCCTGACCGAAGTTGTGGGAGCCTCCAATGTACCCGGGGGTCTACTGGGTATGAATTCTTATTCTCTGGGTTATCCCGAAACCGGCCAGCTTAAATGGGCTCCTAAGGCGGATCGCGACGGGCTCATGGTGACTGGGCACTGGCCTAACCCCTCACCCCCTTATCCACCCAGGGAAGTGAAAGGGGCGGAAACCATCGACCTTAGAGGGATGATTCCTACGTGCCCGGGAAGCTCCGGGGCCTTGCCGGTGGTGATGGCTGACCCGGAACGCTTTAAGGTCCCATATAAAATCGAGATGAATCTTCACGTGGGGTCCAACTATGTGATGACTTTCGCCAACCCCAAGGCGATCGAAGAAGCATTTAAAAACGTATTCCAAGTTTCCTTTGCCCTCTTCCTGGATGAGTCGACCTACCTCTCCGATATTGTTCTGCCGGCTGCTAGTTACCTGGAGCGTCTCAGCCACACCGCCGACTGGATCAGCTCCAACAGCCCGGTCGGTGAGTGGTGTTACCATGTCCGTCAGCCCGTGGTGGACCAGATCGCCGAGCGCCGTAGCGCCTGCGACGTGCTGTTAGAGCTGGTGGAACGATTGGGGATGCGGGAGGAGTTTTATAACTTTGTTAACCTGATGCTGGATGTGAAGGCGCCGTACGCGTTGGAGACTGACTCGCGCTACTCTTGGGAAGAGATCGTGGATCGTCGCTATAAATCTCTTTTCGGCGCAGAGCGCGGCCTGGAGTGGTTCAAGGAGCACGGTCTCATTAAGTGGCCCAAAAAGGTGGAGGAGGTCTATTGGAAACCATTTTCCCACACCCGAGTTCCTCTCTACTTCGAGTGGTTCAAACCCCTGGGCGAAAAGGTGCGAGCCATGAGCGAGAAGCTCGGGATCGAGCTTGACACAAGCGCCTTCCAGCCCCTCCCCGAGTGGCGCCCCTGCCTGAGCCACAAGGAAAATTCTCGGGACCACAGTCTCTACGCTATCTACTATAAGGTCCCCATGCAGACCTTCTCTGGAACCTATAACAACCCTTGGCTCGACGAGGTTAGCAAGATCGATCGCTTTGCTTACGGCGTAGCCATCAACACCGAAACAGCGCGTCAAAGGGGTATCCGAGAGGGAGATTGGATCGAGATAAAATCATCCCCCACAGGAAACACGATCCGGGGACAGGCTGCCTTGACCGAAGGCATCCACCCGGAGGTAGTCGCTATTGCCGGCTGCGGGGGTCATTGGTCCAAGTACCTAAGCGTCGCCAACCAGGACGGTAAAGGGCTTTGCTTCGAATGGCTCATGCCGGTAGGGCTTGACAATGTAGACATTCCTTCTCTGACCCAAGACCAGTGTGTACGGGTTACAGTGAGCAAAGCCGGAGCGCAACCATGAGATATGGAATGGTCATTGATCTCAAGCGGTGCATCGGCTGCACCGGCTGTTCTGTGGTTTGTAAGGCTGAAAATGCCACTCCCCCGGGGGTGCTGTGGCTGAGGGTCATTAAACATGAGTCCGGCAAGTATCCCCAGGTGCGGCGCACATCCATTCCCCTTCAGTGCATGCACTGCGCCGAGCCCCCGTGCCTGGAGGTCTGTCCTACGGGCGCTACCTTCCAACACCCCAACGGGATTGTCGATATCGATGCTGACAAATGCGTCGGGTGCCGCTATTGTATGATGGCTTGTCCTTATGATCAGCGCTTCTTTAATGCTGAGACGCGTTACTACTTCCAAGAGCACCCCACGCCGTTCGAACGGGTAGGATACCAACGTCACCAGGAGGGAGTGGTTTCTAAATGCAACTTTTGTCTACCGCGGCTTGAGAGAGGGCTTGAGCCCGCATGCGTGGCTAACTGCATGACGAAGGCGCGCACCTTCGGCGATCTGGATAATCCCCTAAGCGAGGTTTCCAAGCTCGTTCGTGATCGCGGCGGTTACCAGCTCTACCCGGAGCTGGGGACAAACCCTTCCATTTACTATTTGCCGGCCTAGGGGAGAAGAATATGGCATTAGCAGATCCATTTCCGGGCAGGACCGTTGACTTGCGTGAACGCTTCCGACCTCAGCGCGAATGGGCTGAAGGCCGCGGCCTACTCCTTATCTTCGCCCATTTCTTGACTGGAGCCGGGGCGGGGGCATGGATTTTCTCCATGCTCTTTGGTTTCACTCCAGGGTTGGTCGCGGGCTTTTCCCTGGTGGTTTTTGGGGCCCTCGCGCACTTTTTTTTCCTCGGCCGGCCTGAACGTTTCTGGCGCATGCTTACTGGGTTCGGCAGTTCCTGGATCAGCCGTGGCCTGGCAGGCATGTCCCTGTTTATGGCGGCAGCCCTCGTCTATTTGCTGCTTTGGTTTTTCGCAGCACGGCAGACATCCTTAGAACAGATTTTTTTCGCGCTCTCACTGCTAGGGGCGCTCTGGGTTGTGGTCTATAAAGGGTTTGTTTGGGCCTCCAGTAAGGGCATACCCTTGTGGAACACTCCCCTGGTGCCGGCCCTGTATATTTCCTATGCGCTGCGCGGTGGCGCCGCCGTGCTCATGGTCCTGGGCTCTTTAGGGGCACAGCACACTGCCCTGGGGCCACTAGAACCGCTCAAGCTTTGGCTAGCGGTCTCGACAGCAGTGCTAGTGCTCATTTACCTTGAGGTGATGCGCGGAAGCGGTATGACCGCGTTGCGCTCGGTCGATCTTATGCTCTTTGGCCGCGTGGCCCTGCCCTTCTACCTTGGCGCAGTGCTGGTAGGCCTGGTCATCCCCATCGCCATTGGAGGTCTTGCCTACGCCAGGACAGTTCCCCCCGAGCTCCTTGGGCTTCTGGGTCTTCTCTCGCTCCTTGGCGACCTCTCCATCATCTACTGTATTGCCAAAGCCGGCCTTTACCGTCCGCTGCCGGCTTGACAGCTCGTTGAGAACTCTCCTGAGGCAACCCAGTACCGGAGTCCAGATCAGAGACGATAGGCGGATCCTTCAGGTAGGAACGGTCTCGACAAATATTTTTTTCTACTTCTCGTAAAAAAGGGCAATCAAGCTGAACCCTGCCAGAAGAAGACCAAAGGCGATATAGGCGGTGGTCACAGCCGGAACACCATTGGCAGCGGTCAGAAAGGCACTCCCGTAAAGATAGTAACCCCAGTAGAGGCCAAAGAGGTAAGTAGTCACAAGACAACCCCGGGTCTCGTGCATAAACATGAAGATTGCGACCAGACCGATGTAAACCGCCATCTGCCAAGCAGGGATAGCCAGATTGATATCGCCGAGGTTATATATCGACCCCATTAAATCCATCATAACCACCTCCTGACTTTGATCTTTCGAATACTACAACAAGACGTAAAGCAAATGCTGTGCCACAAGCTTTCTCAATAAATTTGGACGAAAAAAGAAGCAAAAGGTTTACAGGTTTTGGCAATCTAAGGGGAAAATACCGCAAAATGGCATCTCCCGCGGGACCTTATAGCCTCTTATCAAGGAACTATCGATTTTTTCCCTCTGCCCCAAGGAAGTGATAAAAAAGCGTGGAGGTCAGCGTCAAGGAGACAATCGAGGTCAGAGCCAGGCCAAGTGCGGCGCCAAAAATTGAAGCGAAGATGCCGATGACCAGAGAGCCAACCGAGCGCATCCCCTGGTCCATTACAAAGACGCTCATTACCCGGCCCAATAGATCGCGAGGCACCTCTATTTGAATAATTACGCGGCTGATGGTGCGAAAAGCTATCTGTCCGCTCCCGACCAGAGCCAACAGGCCGACAGACAACAAAAAATTGTGCGAGAGGCAAAAAAGGATCAAAAACAGGGGCGTGACCGTGGCCGTCACCCAAAGTAAGGTTTCTTTCTTCCAATGCTCGCCCGCGGTGGTCAGGAACAGCAAGGAAGTGATAGCGCCCAGCCCCGGCGCAGCCATGAGTATCCCCAGCCCTTCTGGACCTACGTTAAGAACCTCCTTGGCAAAGACCGGGAGGAAGCGCTGATATGTGCTCGCAAAGATGCTGATGACATACGCGGCCCCGATGCTGCTGAGGATGACAGGCGCCTCCCGTATATACCCGAAACCTTCCTGAATCTCGCGCAGGACATTTTGCCCTCCTTTCACCGTTGCTCTCTTCGGCAAATGAATAAACAGCATTTCCAAGCCGGAGAGGAGGAGGCTGACGCCGTAGAGCAGGAAACAACCCCCCGCGCCAATCCAGAGAATCAGGACCCCGCCAATCGAGGGCCCCACGATTCGAGCAAAGTTAAACCCGATCGTAAAAAGCGCCACCGAGTCCATGAGCTCCTGGCTTGGAACAAGCTCGTGCAGAAGCGATTGGGAGGCGGAAGGATTGACGCTCCGAATCACACCCGAAACGATCTCCAGGGTAAGGATATGCCAAAACTCCAGCACCCCCCCGAAGTACAGAAACACAAAGACAAAGATGGGTATCGAAGAGAGAAATTGGATCAAGGTCAACAAGCGAAGGCGATCGTAGCGGTCTGCCAGAACGCCTCCCAACAACCCGAAAACCAGGCGAGGAGTCGCCTCGCAAAGACCCAAGATACCCAGGGCCATCGCCGAGCCGGTGATCTCGTAGGCGATCCAGTAGAGCGCAGTCTCCCGAATGAACTGGCCTGTGGAGGCGAGCAGGTCGGAAGACCAATAGAGGGCGTAGTTTCTATGCAGAAGCGAGCGAAAAACGCGAATCAGTTAACTCCCCTTCTCAAAGCCTCAATAATGCTAACTCACACTTTATATCTTGTCCTGCTCCTCGTGAAAAGGGACCGGCCAAGCCCTACGGGATTGCAAATCGCAAATTTCAAATCGCAAATCTGAGATCTGCAATTTCAAGTAAAGTGAGGACAGAGGGTTGACAGAAAATGGACAGAAGGAATAGAACTATTTCATCCATCGAATTGCGGCCCATCTAGGGTCGTGAATCCGAGACAACAAAAGGAGGTCAGCATGAAGGGACAAAACGGCAACACTATTCTGGCGGCAGTCATTGTCTTGCTTATGGCGGCAGTGACGCCGCGATGGTCGGATGCTCAGACCCGCGTCTCTATCGGCGTCACCGAGACCATGGAGACATTCAACCCTTACGGGGACAGCGTCTCTCTGCTTTACGGTATCTGGTGCCAGCTCCTTGGCTGCCTGGGTACCTATGATTTTGATAAGGGGGAGTACGAGGGAATGCTGGCCGAACGTTGGGAGGTCAAGGATCCAAATACCTGGATTTTCCACCTGCGCAAGGACATCAGGTTCCACGACGGCTCGCCATTGACCGCAGCCGATGTGGTGCACTCTTTCAACCGCATCCGCACGGATCCCCAGAGCAAACAGAAGCAGAACATCGCCCCTATTGCCAGCGCAACGGCTATCGATCAACACACAGTCCAGTTTACAACTAAGGAGCCCACGGCACCGCTGACGGAATACCTCTTTGACCGCTTTATCGTCACTAGCAAAGCCATCTATGATAAATACGGCGCAGATGTAGCTGACCGGAAATATCCGATCGGCGCGGGCCCATACAAGTTTAAAGAGCTAGTCCCAGGCCAGCGCTTCGTCATCACCAAAAACCTCGACTACCCGGGAATGAGGGAGAAGAAGCAGGCCCCCGATGAGATCATCTTCAGGATCATGCGGGAGCCGGAGCAGCGGGTGACCGCCCTGCTCAACGGCGAGATTCAGATCGCCCAGTTCATACCACCCCATCTGCGCGAGCGAGTGGAGAAAAGCCCCAACACCAAGATAGTCTCGACAGACGCCGTGGAGATCATGTTTCTGGCCATGAGCCCAAAGTTCAAACCGTGGGACAACAAGCTGCTGCGCCAGGCTGTCGCTTATGCCATCGACCGGGACACCATCATCGCTACGCTCCTGAAAGGAGAGGCAACCCGTCTCGACGGGCCAATCGGCCCGGGGCAGTACGGCTATAGCCCTAATCTGAGACCCAAATATGAGTACAGTCCGGAAAAGGCGCGCCAATTAGTCAAACAGGCTGGCTTTCCCAACGGCGTGGATGTGGAATTTTCCACTCCGGTGGGACGCTACACTCTGGACAAGCAGATCGCCGAGGCCATCGTGCCGATGTTGAACGCGGTAGGCATCCGAACAAAGCTCTTGACGCCAGAGTGGGCTACTCTATGGGCCAATGTCCAGACGGGAAAAGTCCCCTTCTATTATATGGGACGAGGCTCGGTGGTAGATCCTAGCGTGGCTTTGTCCCAATATTTCGAAACCGGCGGCTCGCCCCGAATCGGTTACTCCAATCCGAAGCTGGACAAGCTTCTGGCCCTGGAGCGACAGACCTTCGACCCGGCCAAGCGTAAAAAGGTCCTCTCTGAGGCTATGAGCCTGCTCACCGAGGAGGCCCCGGCCCACTTCTTGTGGCGCCATCAGATGCTCTACGGCATCGCCAAGAATATCGACTATAAGCCCACGCCAAGCGGGCGCCTCTTCGGCGATGAGATCCGAGTGCTCCGATAGGAGGTAGATGACAACCTATCTGGTTCGTCGATTGCTTGGCACGATCCCGGTTCTCCTGCTGATCACCCTTCTCGTCTTCCTGCTGATTCAAGCCGCACCCGGAGATCCGACCCTGATGCTGCTCGGCGAGGAGGCCACCGCTGCCGACATCGCTGAGGCCAAGGCCCGTTGGGGACTGGACCAGCCCATCTATGTGCAGTATTTCAAATTTCTCCACTCCGCCGCGATCGGAGACCTGGGCAAATCTTTTCGCTTCGGCCAGCCAGTCATCGAAGTCATCGTGGAAAGACTCCCGGCAACCGTCGAGCTGGCAATCTTTTCGATCATCATCGCGCTTTTCCTCGCCATCCCGCTCGGGGTCTGGGCCGGGGCCAAGCCAAACTCCTTGGTCGACAACGTGAGCACTACTTTCGGCTTGTTTGGGATCAGCATGCCCAGTTTCTGGCTTGGCATAATGCTGATTTTGCTGCTTGCCGGGTTTTTCCATCTCCTGCCATCGGCTGGCCGCAGCACTTACGGGGTGGCGGGTTCCCGGGAAACCGGTTTTTATTTTCTAGACAGCATCAAGCAGGGTAACTGGACAGCCGTGAAGGATGCCTTTACGCATGTCCTCATGCCGGCCATTGCGCTCGGCAGCAATATGGTCGGTATTCTCATGCGCGTTACCCGCTCAGCCGTGCTCGAAGTGATGAACGAGGAGTATGTCGTCACCGCCCGCGCCAAGGGATTGGCGGAACAAAGTGTCTTGTGGCGGCATGTGCTCACGAACGCGCTGATTCCGATCATCACCGTAGTCGGCCTCGAGGTGGGCACGTTGCTCAGCGGGTCGATCATCGTGGAGACGGTCTTCGCCTGGCCGGGGATCGGGAGCCTGCTCATCACCGGTGTGAACTCCCGCGATCACCCGCTCGTGACTGGCCTCGTTCTGGTTTACACCGTTGCCTTTGTAACCATTAACCTTATTATCGATGCCCTTTATGCGCTCGTTGACCCTCGAATCCGCTACTAGCCCTTCCGTTTCGCTTTCCTGGCTTCGCCCGTGGTTGAGCGCCAAGGTCCTAGCAGGAGGAGCGATTGTATTGACACTCATCTTCGTAGGCATTCTGGCTCCCGTGCTGGCGCCCTACGACCCGAATGCACAGCAGCTTCACGCCATGGTTCAAGAGCCACAATGGTTTGGCGGTATTCATTTCCTCGGCACGGACAATCTGGGGCGAGATATTTTGAGCCGCATCCTCTACGGCGCGAGGGTGTCGCTTCTCGTGGCCCTCGCCGTGGTGGTGATCTCGGGCTTTGTCGGCATCAGCCTGGGAGCGATCTCGGGTTACTTCGGGGGCAAGGTCGACTTCACCATTCAGAAGTCGGTCGAGGTCGTGTGGGCCTTTCCGCCACTTCTGCTCGCCATCGCCATCCTGGCTTTTTTGGGCCAGGGCCTATTCAATTTAATCCTGGCTCTCGTAGCTCAACGTTGGATTCAGTACTGCCGAGTCGTGCGTGCTCAGACCCTCTCACTCAGAAACCGGGACTTCGTCACCGCCGCGCAGGCCCTTGGCGCCAGTGACAGCCGGGTTATCTGGCGCCACATTATCCCCAACATTATCCAGACCTCCTTGGTCATCGGGACCTTTGCCATGGCCTCGGCTATTATCTCCGAGGCGAGCCTGAGTTTCCTGGGGCTCGGCGTCCCACCTGATATCACTACATGGGGCACCATGTTAGCCGACGGACGCATCTACATCAGCACCGCATGGTGGCTGGCGCTTTTCCCCGGTCTCTGTATTTTCTTCACGGTGTTGGGGATCAACCTGCTCGGCGACGCCCTCAGGGACATCCTCGATCCGCGCCTGAAGCGGGCAGGGGCGAGCTTATAACAGACCCTCGCCGTTATAACGAACGGGACCTGCCCTCCGGTAGAAAACGTTTAAGCCGTTCAAAACGTTCAAACTGTTTAACGTCTTTTCTAACAACTTGAACGAATTGAACCATTTTTAACGATTTGAACTAGATCGTATCGATTGATTCCTGATCCCACTTGTGTAGATTAACAAGAATGCGTCGAACTAAAATTGTTTGCACCATCGGACCTGCCAGCGAATCCGAGAAGGCCATCCGGGGACTCATCCAATCGGGGATGGACGTTGCCCGGCTGAACTTCAGTCACGGTGATTATGCCTTTCACGAACGGATCATCCGGACCATTCGCCGGGTTGCCCGGAGCCTCGATAAGCCTGTCGCCCTTTTACAGGATCTCCCAGGACCGAAGATCCGGGTAGGCTCCATCGAGGGCAACCGCGTGAGGCTCCAAACCGGCAGGTTCCTGGTCCTGACCACACGCAAGATCGAGGGAAACGAGCGGACCGTTTCCGTGGGCTACAAGGATTTTCCCGGCCTTGTTAAAAAAGGGGATCCCATTCTGCTGGGCGACGGAGAGATCGAACTGGAGGTAGTCAAGAGCAATGCGGAAGGGGTTACCTGCAAGATCGCCGTGGGAGGAGTGCTCGGCTCGCACAAAGGGATTCATTTTCCTCGAGGAAGCCTCGACCTCCCTTCCTTGACCCGGCAGGACAAGCAAGATCTGGCCTTCGGCATCGCGCAGGGCGTGGACTTCGTCGCCCTCTCCTTCGTCCGTGACCGCAACGATATCCTCCAGGCCCGGCACGAGATGAAAAAGAGGGGAGCGAAAATCCCGATCATCGCAAAGATCGAAAAGCATGAGGCCCTCGATCACATCGATTCGATTCTCGAAGCGGTGGACGGGATCATGGTAGCGCGCGGAGACCTCGGGCTGGAAATCCCTCCCGAGAAGATTCCGGCCATCCAGAAAATGATTATCCGCAAGGCGAACCACTCGGGCAAACCGGTGATCACGGCGACTCAGATGCTGAGATCCATGGTGCAAAATCCCCGCGCCACGCGCGCTGAAGTGGCCGACATCGCCAACGCTATCCTGGACGGAACGGATGCGCTCATGCTCTCGGAGGAGTCGGCTACCGGGAGCTACCCCATCGAGGCGGTAAAGACGATGGCGCGGGTGGCAATGGAAACCGAAAAAATACTGAAACCCAGATTTCAAATAGAGGGAATCAAGAAAAGCGTTCCCGAAGCCGTCAGCCATGCGGCCATTTCCCTGGCGCGCGACCTTCAAGTGAAGGCCTTTTTGATTCCCACCACCTCGGGAAGCACGGCACAGATGATCGCGCGGTATCGACCTTCGCAACCGATCGTCGCCATCAGCCCAAACCGGCAAACGGTCAAAACCCTTTGTCTGGTATGGGGGGTCTCCCCTCTTCAGATACGGGCTTTCAAGAGCACGGACGAACTGATCCGATTGGCGCAGCAAAAGGCGTTGGGATTGGGCTTGGTCAAGAAAGGAGACCTGGTGGTGATCACCTCCGGCGTTCCACTACACAAAGTCGGCACTACCAATCTCATCACGGTGAAGGCTGTAGATTAGCCCTGACATCTCCCATATTGATTGCCCTGCGGCTCTGCCCGGTATCAGGCTGGCTCCCCCATCCTCTTTGCAGAGAGGAGCCAAGCTATGGTAAAAAACTAAAAGAAGGACTGGCAGAAGAAGACCGCATTTGCGGAGGAATCCAATGACCTCGCAGGACATATTAGAAAAAGTGGCTAAGGGCATGGTGGCGGTTGGTGCCTATAAGGATGTCAAAACAGCGATTCAAGCCCTTGCTGTCGAGCAGGTTGAGAGGAAGGTCGCTGCCTATCGGAAGCAAGTTCAAGAGTTCGAGAGAAAATCCAACCATACCCTGGAAGAGCATAGCCGGCTGTTAGAAGGAAAAGCCGCCATGGAAGACGAAGAGGAGTGGATGGAGTGGAAAGGGGCAGCCGTGATGCTGGACGCCTGGCAGAGGGCCCTCCAAGAACTGCTCAACGGGGCCTCCTAAACTGGACACTGAGCAGGTCAAGGCGATCCTGGCGGCCTCGGATCTCATTGCTTCCTGGCAAGTCCTGACTGAAGACGAAACCGCGCACCGGGCCCTATATAGAATCCGATGCCGCGTTCTCAGAGCAGCCTATCAGCTAGAAATCCGGTTTATCGAGACAGAAAACCAAGAACTAGGGGAGGTAGGCCATGAACAATTATGCGGATTGCACTTATTGCGGAGGCGAGGTCACCGAGAAAAAGATCGATTACGACTATCGCCGCGAAAAGCGCCTTATGATTGTTAACAATGTTCCAGCTGGAGTTTGCCGCCAGTGTGGGGAGAAGTACTTTAGGCCCGAAGTCCTCAAACAGATGGACTCATTCTACCACGACATCTTCGACCGCCGCCAAAAGCCGAAACGAACTCTGACGGTTCCTGCCGTCTCGTTGTAAACCACAAAAGCAATTTGACTTTCCACTCCTGGCGAACATTCGCCAGCAGCCAACCTCTATCTATCTTGAAGTGCTTATGAATGGGCGCGGGCGAGCAGAGCTTAGAGCCCGGGCCGTTGCGGTCTCGCAGTTGCCGGAAAAGGTATTCTCATCATCCCGATCCGCAAGTTTCTCGCCAAATAGTCCAGATTGCATCCGTTGAGGACTCCCGGCACGTTCGCGAGAACGGACAAATCCGGCTCCTTTGGCTTGGTGAGCAGCGTTACCGCAATCAATGGGGGATTTTGATCACAGATATTACGACCAAGCGGAGTAGGACCGGGAATTGAAGTGACGGAGAATACAATTTAATCCTGAGCACTCGTTGGTGTCGCTGGCAACAATACCTAACGCATGCATCAGCTGCGACGCCCTGCGGTGTCGGCTGGAGGCAGTGGTTCGCTGACCATTTCTCCTACCTCATAAAGGAATTCGGGAGAGAAATCCGCGTGATTTGGCCACACAACAGTGTCTATGTCATGATTGACCGTAAACTGTCTGAAATAGGACAAGTCTTTCAGAGGCTCAAAAATGGGACCGTCTAGGTGGTTAGAAAGGTCAACGACTCGGACTTCTTCATTCTCAAATCGAATCTTCAATTTATACCCGCCGACATAAGAAGCGTCTATGACGTAATGCATACCGTACCTCTCAAACAAGGGGTTCAATCTCGTGGAGATCTTCCTTCCGTTCGGCTCGCGTCCAGTTCTCCAGGAGTTCTTCCCTGTGCTGAAACGCCCATTCAAGTACGAGTGACACGACTCGAGGAGGTAGTTTCCCCTCAATCAACCTCAGGTCATTAATAGAAAAAGTTGCTCTTTGGCCCCCATACTTGGCATGGAAATGGGGAGGACCGTGGTCCTTGAAGTACATTGCTATGACAATGCCCAGGAATCTGCTGATCTCCGGCATGTTCGTTTCCTCTCAGATCTGCCCTAATATGTACTCTACCATGAGTCGAGAGGCGTGTCATTCTTGATCCAGCGAACTACTAAAGGGATCTCGGGGTCAGACCCTTCAATCTAGACAATCCTGCTCGGCATGTCGAATTCAACGACGCTTCAATTTAACCTTAAGCGCCGAATGTGGGGGGCAGTTATGATTCCTGAGAAGTAGACCGTTGGGTTCAGGCACGACAATCCGCGCAATCCTTCTTGATCTGAGCACCTGTTACTTATGCCCTGCCGTATTTTGCCGCTCTTTCCTTCACAAGAAAGCCGATCTTTCGTTTCTTGGGCTCGGGCGGGGTCATGAGCTGGCGGATCGCCTCGAACAAGGACCTAATATGCATGTCATGACTCTCAAACTTGCGTTCCAGGGCATCGAGTTTGCGTGCTAGGTCTTTGTGGGACAACAACATCTCCCTTAGCCGCACAAAGGCCCGCATGATCTCGATATTGATTTGAACCGCCCGCTTGCTCCTAAGAACGCTGGAGAGCATGGCTACCCCTTGCTCGATAAAGACATAGGGTGGGTGTCGACGACCGCCCCACCCGGAACTTGATATCGCAAATTGCGGTTTCAAGTTTGAAGCCACAGTCTGCGACCTCAAATCCCTGAACTCTTCTCTGGTCAGTTGGAACATGAAATCATCGGGGAAACGGTCGATGTTGCGCCGGACCGCCTCGTTCAGTCTTCCCACGCTAACCCCGTAAAGCTCAGCGAGGTCCGCATCGAGCATTACCTTCTCTGACCTCTGATAAGCAGGATTAGCCGCTCGATTCGGTCGGTTAGAACTAGGTTGGTCACCTAAATCGGCAGAACTCACGCGCCTTTGCGCTTTTTGATCTCCTCGATCAGTTGCGGCACAACCTTGAAAACATCGCCGACAATCCCCAGATCGGCGAACTGGAAAATCGGCGCCTCGGGATCCTTGTTGATCGCAACGATCGTTTTAGAGCCCTTCATGCCGGAGAGATGCTGGACCGCGCCCGAAATTCCGCAGGCGAGGTAGAGATTCGGCTTGACCGTTTTTCCCGTCTGACCTATCTGCAGCGAATAGGGAACCCATCCGGCGTCCACCACCGCCCGCGTTGCGCCGACAGCGCCGCCCATAAATTCCGCCAGCTGCCGCAGCATATCAAAGTGTTCCGCTGACTTCAGACCACGGCCTCCAGAAACGATCACGTTGGCGCCCTCAAGCTGAGGTCCCTCGCGCTGGACCGTCACCCGCTCGGTCACGCGGACCTTGCGCACGGCCGGATCGGAAGGCGCCGCGACCTCTTCAACGGCGGCGGTTTGATTGCGCGCCTTGGCATCAAACGACTTCTGCCGCACCAGCAGTATTTTGGTTCCCGATCCAACCAGCGTGCTGGTGTTTTGATAACTGCCGCCCAAAGCCGGGATCGTGGCCTCGACCGAACCATTCTTCAAGACAAAGTCGCCGACGTCGGTAATCGCGCCCGAGTCAAGCGACGCGCTCAGTGACGCGGCCAAATCTCGACCGGCATAGCTCGACGCAAAGAGCATCACGGCGGGCTGATACTTCTTGATCAACGTCACAAGAGCCGCGACCGCCGGAAGCGTCAAGTAGTCGCGGAAAACCGCATCGGCGGAATGATAAATCTTGCTGGCCCCGTAGGTTGCCAGCGTCTGCACGGCGTCGTCAGGCGCGGATCCGAGCAGGACAGCTTCCGCCGTTCCCATCTCGGCGGCCTTGGAGAGCATCTCGAGCGTGGCCGGGGCGATCTTCTCCTCGACCACCTCGGCATAAACCCAGATCAAATCAGCCATATTTAAGTTCTCAGTTTTAAGTGCTTAGTTTTGAGTTATTCAAACTAAAAACTCAAAATTAAAAATTCAAAACTAGATAACTTTTAACTCTGCAAGAAAATCGGCAATCAGTTTGCCGCCTTCGCCCTCGTCGGTGACGACTTTACCGGCCTTGCGGGCAGGCGGTCTGCCGACGCTCAACACTTTTTCCTTGGCCCCGGAGGCCCCGACCTGATCCGGTCCAAGGGCCAGATCGGCCGCGGTATATTTTTTAATTTCTTTTTTCTTAGCGGCCATGATGCCCTTGAGCTGGGGATAGCGGGGTTCGTTGATGCCGCTGGTCACCGTTACCAGCGCCGGCAGCTCGGCCTCGACGACGTCGTAGCCGCTCTCGCTTTGCCGCTTGATGGTCACCTTCCTGCCATCTACGGCGATCTCTCTCGCGAAGGTGAGAGGGGAGAGCCCCAACAGCCGGGCAAGTTGCCCGGGAACGATCCCGGAATAGCTGTCGCTGCTTTCGGCGGCGCACAGAACCAGATCGAAGGCCTCCTTCCTGATCGCCGCTGCCAGCACCTTGGCGGTACCCAGGGTGTCCGAGCCGGCCAGGGCGTCATCTAGAATATGAACGGCATTGGTCGCTCCCATCGCCAGGGCGTTGCGGATGCCGATAGTAGAATCATTGATGCCCATGGTGATAACGGTCACGGTACCGCCGTGCTTTTCCGCAAGCCGCAGCCCCTCCTCAAGCGCGCATGCGGCCGCCGGGTCGAGCTCATGGGGGACGCCCTTGCGCACCATGCATTTGGTGGCAGGATCGATTTCTATGATAACCGAACCAGCCGGAATAACCTTGGCGCATATGATGACGTTCAACGTTGCAACTCCGTCAGACAACGATCACAATAGAGCCTGATGATAACGAAGGCGCCCCGGTGATGAGAGCGCCTTTTGAGAACGGTTTCCTTCAGCTTCTATAACGGCGAACGCGCTGATGGGCGGACAGGCCTGTCTATTTCAGCCACTCGGAGGCCTTCCCCTCTATCACGACATCCAATATCTCTTTGCAGTCCTGGATCGCCTTATCCACAATTTTCGGATCGTTCAGGTGCGGCATCGCCCAGTTGACGGCGCCGTGAAGCGCCTGGACAACATCTTTGAGATGCTCGTCCATCGCCTCGGTGTCTGGTGCTTGCGGCATAACTGCTGCTCCTAAGAATAGTGCCGTCCCTTGTCGGGATCGGGGATCTGAAGCCCCATCTGCTCGATCAGGGGGTTCACCTCTTTGATGTACTGTTCTCTCGCCTGGGCATTGGTCCGGCGCTTCAGGCCCCAGTGCCGGTAGCGCTCCGAGCGGTACGAGTCCGAGCGGCCAAACATGTCGAGCGCCTTGACATACCAGTAGTCGAGCGCCTTTTGAACCTTCGCTTTGGATTCTCCCCCTTTTGCGGCAAGCTCGGCAGTCTTGGTGGTTCCGAAATCAATGTGGCCTGCTTCCTCTCTCATGACGTCCGGGAGGATTCGCTCCAGCGGGGCATAACTACAGCCTATAAACTCCTCCAATTGATAGCGGCCGATACGGTCGATGAGAAACCCAAAAACCGCGAAATGTTCCCAGCTCGTTATCTCGCCTCGAAAGGCATCTACATACCTTTCCTGATTCGGCCGGCTGAGGACGTAAGAAACGTCGGCGCCTATTTCGCCGGCAAGGCGCGCTATTTTCCTGTAGTGGTCGATCTCTTCGGCAGCCGTCCTGGCAACAATTAGCTGGTCTAACTTCGTGGGGGCCGTGGGCAGGATGCTCTCCACGTACAGGTGCGGACCGCCGATCTCACAATCCGCCTGAATGGCCAGTACGCGTTTCAGCAGATCCCGGTACTCCGGATCCATCTTTTCGAAATCTTTAAGCTCAATCTTATCGCTGAACATCGACGCTGCCTCCTGAACCTTTGCCTTATGGAACTTTTCTATAGACCGAAATAGCAGAAGAAAAATGAGAAAGCAATAGCCCGACGCGATCGGCGCAGCGCATCCTGCCCCCCGGAATAGCGAAAAAACCCTCTTTACTTAGTGTTATTTTTACACTAAACTAACGCCCATCACTTTTCCGCCACAAGGAGCCAACTTGGAGTATCGCAACAGCCTCGCCCTGCTGACAGACCTGTACCAGCTGACCATGGCCCAGAGCTATCTGCAGAACAAAAAATCCGCATCGGCGACTTTCAGTCTCTTCGTCCGCTCTTATCCGCCCCATCGGGGCGCCTTCGTGTCTGCCGGCCTGGAGCATGTCCTGGACTTTCTTCAAGAGTTTGCCTTTGACCGGGAGGCTATAGACTACCTCACCTCCACCCGGATGTTCGCCGCCGATTTCCTGGACTTCCTTAAAGGGCTGCGCTTCACCGGAGAAGTCTGGGCCATACCCGAAGGGCGGCTCTTTTTCAAAGATGAACCGATTCTCGAGATCACGGCGCCTATCATCGAGGCCCAGATCGTCGAAACCTTTGTGCTCAATCAGATCAATCTGCAAGTGCTCATCGCTACCAAGGCAGCCCGCTGCGTCCATGTTGCCGGAGGCCGCGCGCTGGTGGACTTTTCGCTGCGCCGCACTCACGGCATCGACGCCGGGATAAAGGTCGCGCGCTCGAGTTATGTGGCCGGATTCAGCGGCACGAGCAACGTAGCGGCCGGCAAGATATACGGCATCCCGATCGTCGGGACCATGGCCCATTCTTTTGTCACCAGCTTCGAGCGCGAGATTGACGCCTTCCGCAGCTTCGTTACGAGCTTCCCCGAGAACTCGACTCTGTTGATCGACACTTACGATACCGTGGCAGGGGCCCGTAAGGCCGTCGAGGTAGCGCGAGAGATGGCCGGGAAAGGGCAGCGGCTGCGCGGCGTGCGCATTGACAGCGGTGACCTGGCCTCCCTGGCCAAAGAGGTGCGGCGGATCTTCGATGAGGCAGGATTCGTCGATGTGAAAATCATCGGCAGCGGAGGTCTGGACGAATATGACCTGGCGGCGCTGACGGAGGTCAACGCCCCTTATGACAGCTACGGGGTAGGGACAAAAATGGGAGTCTCGGCGGATGCCCCGTGGCTCGACATGGCCTACAAAATGGTGGAGTACAACGGACGGCCGGTCTTGAAGCTCAGCACCGGCAAGGTCTCTTCCCCGGGAAGAAAACAGATCTTTCGTTTTGTTGACGGACAGGGCCGGCTGCTCAAAGATGTCATTGCCCTGCGACATGAGGAGATCCCAGGCGCCGAACCCCTGCTTAAAAAGGTTATGGAAAAGGGGGAAATAAAAGGCGCTTACCCGAGCCTAAGGGAGATCCGGAAAAGTTTTTTAGATGAATTTGGCCGTCTTGACGAGAACACCAGGGCGATTCGCAACCCGGCAATTTACCCGGTAGAATTAAGCCCGCGACTGACGCATCTCAAGGCGGAGATCGAGCAGCAGGTGGCACAAACACAGCTCCCCTTGACACAATCGATTTAAGGCCGTAGAAGCAACCTCGGTGAAGCAGAGCAAAAAAAACCCTCTGCTCTTGATCCTACTCCTTCTCTTTGTTTGCCTCTCCTCCCCCGTGATGGCCCAGGGGAAGCCGGAAAAAGAGCGTATTCGCGTCGGCTATGCGGCCCGTGCGGTGATTCACTCGATCCCCTACCTGACCAACGAGACAGGCTTCTTCCGCGAGGAAGGGCTCCAGGTGGAAGTCATCCGCACGGCCGGCTCTGTAGCCCCCATGGCGCTCATCTCGGGGGACGTCGACTTCACCATCATGTCCTCTTTTCTTATGATCCCGGTCTCAGTCCAGCACGGAGATGTAGTCATGCTGGGAGGCTTCACGCGCTACGCCTCCATGTTTTTCGTCTCCCGCCCGGAGACATCCGGCGCTAAAGAGCTGAGGGGGAAAATCGTCGGGCTTCAGCGGCCAGGGGATGCCTATGAAAAAAGTGCCCGCTTTGCCGTGCGCCATTTGGGGCTGGACCCGGACAAGGATGTGAAGTTTCTATTCCTTGGCAGCAATGAGGTAATGTGGACTGCGCTGCAAACCGGCAAAGTGGCTGCCACGATGATCACTCCGCCGGCGACTGTCTTTGCGCGCAAGGCGGGAATGAACTTTCTCGTGAATCTCTCCGACCTTAAAATTGAGTACCAGGGCGCCACGCTGGCGACCCGCCGCTCCTTGATCAGGGATAATCCCAATCTTACCCGACGCGCGCTCCGGGCCGTCGTTCGGGGGATCCATTTTTTCAAGACCAGGCGGGAGGAAACCTACCGCATTCTCGCTAAATTCCTGGGCACCAATGATCGCGATGCCCTGGAAGACTCGTGGAACTATGCAGCCGACATGCCCGCCAAGCCGTATGCCGTAGAAACCGCCGTGCAGGCAGTCTTAAGCCATCTCGCGGAAAGAGAGCCGCGCTATGCCCAGCACAGAGCAGCAGAATTCATCGACTCAGGACCATTGTCGGAAATAGACCGCAGCGGCTTTATCGACCGCCTCTACAGCGGGCAAAAATAATAAGCGAGTCTCCATTCTAACAAATCTACAAGCTTGCGCGGCTCACCCGGGTCGTTAGACACTAGATAAAAGTCTGAACTTTAGGTCCATTATTTATAAGGACGAGCGAAATCGTCTCAGGCGCAGCGAATTGCTCACCACGGTCACCGAGCTCAAGGCCATTGCCGCCCCTGCGAGCACGGGGCTGAGAAGACCATCGTGACCGAAAACGGGGTGAAGGAAGGTCGGGACCTTTCCGCCGCCGAAGACTAAATACAAAACCCCGGCAGCCACCGGTATCAGCACCACATTATAGAAAAAAGCCCAGAAGAGGTTCTGGCGGATGGTGCGCATGGTACGTTTGCTCAGGTGAATGGCGGTAACCACCGCCCTGAGATCGCCTTTGATCAGAGTAACATCTGCTGCTTCCATCGCCACGTCCGTCCCGGTGCCGATGGCGATGCCGACATCGGCCTGCGCCAGGGCGGGGGCATCGTTGATGCCGTCGCCGACCATCGCCACCATTTTTCCCCTCCCCTGAAGCTTTTTGACTTCATTGGCCTTGTCCTCAGGCAGGACCTCCGCCAGGACGCGGTCGATCCCGACCTGCCGGGCCATCGCCTCGGCGGTGCGCCGATTGTCCCCGGTCATCATGATGACTTCGATGTCCAGCCGGCGCAGCTCCGCCACCGCCTCCTTCGAGTAGGGCTTTAGAGTATCGGCAACGCCGAGCAAACCCACACATTTTCCATTGACCGCCACAAACATCGCCGTCTTCCCCTGGGCCGATATCACTTCCGCACTGTTGGCGCCGCCGTTCAGAGCTATTTTTTCCTCTTCCATCAGCCTCAAGTTGCCCAAAAGCAATTTTTTCCCGGCCACGCTCGCGCGCACGCCGTGACCCGGCACCGCTTCAAAGTCCTGCGCATCCTCGAGGGTCAGCCCCTCTTCATTCGCCTTTCTCACAATCGCCTCTCCCAGAGGATGCTCCGAGCCCTTTTCCGCCGAGGCGGCCAAACGGAGCAACTCGTCGCTCGTCATGGAAGAATCACAAACCAGAATGTCAGTCACCGACGGTTCTCCCCGAGTCAGGGTCCCGGTCTTATCGAAGATTATCGTTGTGATCTTGTGCGCCTGCTCAAGACTTTCCCCGCCCTTGATGAGAATCCCGTTCTCCGCCCCCTTGCCGGTCCCGACCATGATTGCAGTCGGCGTGGCCAGACCCAAAGCGCAGGGACAGGCAATGACCAGCACCGCGACAAAGGTCGTGAGGGCATAGATAAAGGTCGGCTCGGGTCCCCAAAGATACCAGACGCCAAAGGTCATAACGGCGATGACGATCACAATGGGAACAAAAATACCGGAGATTTTGTCCGCCAGGCGCTGAATCGGCGCCTTGGAACCTTGCGCCTCCTCAACCAATTTGATGATGCGGGCCAGAGCGGTCTCTTTGCCCACCTTAGTCGCTTTAAACTTAAAACTGCCGGTCCTGTTCAGGGTCGCCCCGATGACCTCATCTCCGGGCTTTTTCTCCACCGGGAGGCTCTCACCCGTAAGCATTGATTCGTCCACGGCGGAAAAACCTTCTTGGACCAAGCCGTCAACGGGGATCAGTCCGCCAGGCCTCACGACCACGAGATCGCCCACCACTACTTCTTCCACGGGGATATCTCTCTCCTCGCCATTGCGGATCACACGGGCGGTCTTGGCCTGAAGTCCCATAAGCTTTTTAATCGCTTCGGAAGTCTTGCCCCGCGCCCGCGCCTCCAACCATCGTCCCATAACGATGAGCGCCATGAGGATCGCCGCGGTGTCGTAATAATACATCGGCATCGAGCCCGCAGGAGTGAGCTTGGTTGGAAACAGAGTGACAGCCAGGCTGTAAAAATAAGCGGCGTTCGTGCCCACGGAAACCAAGGTGTTCATGTCAGAGGTGCGGTGCTTCAAGGCTACCCAAAAGCCATGGTGGAAATGCCAGCCGACCCAGAATTGCGCCGGCGTCGTCAGGAGCAAGAGAGTCCAGGGGGATTTGAGGATCTCCGGTACCCAGGGGAACCACTCGGGAAAACTGCCAAGAAAGACTGGGATACTCAGGGCAACACCGGCGATGGTCTTGAACTTTAGCCGCCGGATCTCTTGCTCCCGAGCCTCCCTCTCGAAATCGGCCAACTCCTCCCCACCCGCACCATCAAGGGGCTCATAGCCGACATCCCGAATCGCCTTTTTGAGATCATCGAGAGAATGAACCGATGGAATGTAGTTAACCGTCGCCTTCTCTGTGCCAAAATTGACCGCCGCCTCGATGACACCGGGAAGGCTTCGAAGCCGGTTTTCAATCTTTACGACGCAAGAAGAACAGATCATCCCGCGCACGGGGATCGTGACCTGCTCGCTTTTTTCCCCGGCAGCCACCGCCGCTTTTGGCGGGACAGGCATAGCCGTCATGGGTGCAGCCTCTTCTTCGCCGTGCAAAAACTTCTCCGGCGTCAGAACAAAATTGTCCCGGCAGCCGACCGCGCAGAAATAGTAGGTCTTTCCTTGATACTCGGTCGATGCGGCTGCCGTCTCCGGCTCGACCGTCATGTGGCATACCGGATCTATCGGCATAGAGCTATTCCCTCATGAGTTTTGCCGCCTTCTCTGTCTTAGCCTTTGCCCTTCTGGAGGTATTTCTCCGGGTCTTTATCAAAATTCTCCTTGCACACCTTGGCGCAGAAGTAATAGGTTTGCCCTTTATAAGAGGAGGTCGCTGCCGCTTTTTGCTCGTCTACCATCATTCCGCAAATCGGATCTTTCGCCATAAAGCCTCCTTGATAAATTGCCTATTTGGATTAAACACTACTAACCCTATCGGGGATGTCAAGAGCTTGAAGGCTCTTTAGTTTTTAGTGTTGAGTTTTTAGTTAGCAGGTAACTCAAAACTAAAAATTCAAAACTCAAAATTATGGCAGGTGGGCCGTTTTGGCCGGCCTTAAAAGCGGATCACGGCGGCGCCCCACGCAAAGCCGGCGCCGAAAGCATTGAGCAGAACAATATCACCAGGACGGACACGACCTTCCCTACGGGCTTCGTCCAAGGCCACAGGGACAGAGGCGGCAGAGGTGTTGCCATACCTATCCAGATTGACCATTACTTTAGACATGGGGACTTTAAGACGCCCCGCCAGGGCGGTAATGATTCTGAGATTCGCTTGATGGGGAATGACCAGAGAAACTTCGTCAACCTTGACTTCGGCTTCATCCAAGGCCTCGCGGCTGATCTCCTCCATGGAGCGCACCGCGACCTTAAAAACCTCTTTCCCGTTCATAACGATGGTGTGCTCGTTTCTCTTAACGCTCTCCAGGCTTGCAGGTTTGAGAGAGCCGCCGGCGGGGACGTAAAGAGTCTTCACATAGGAACCGTCGGTGCGCAGCCTCGTGCTGAGGATGCCATGCGCGCCGTCGTGAGAAGCGCCAAGGACCACGGCGCCGGACCCGTCGCCGAAGAGAATACAGGTGTCACGATCCTTCCAGTTAAGCAGCCGGCTCAGGGCGTCCGAGCCGACCACGAGGGCGGTGCGGATCCTGCCTGTCCGAATGAAAGAGTCGGCAATGGCCAGGGCGTTGAGAAATCCGCAGCAGGCGGCGTTCACGTCAAATGAAAAAGCCTTGCGCACCCCCAGCATATCTTCGAGAACACAGGCAGAACTGGGAAACGGATAATCCGGCGTGACCGTTCCCACGATGATCGCCTCCACATCCTTCGCCTCCAAACCGGCGTCTTTCAGAGCCCGGACCGAGGCGCGGTAGGCCATGTCCGCATTTCCCTTGCCTTCTTCTAAAATGCGCCGTTCTTTAATTCCAGTGCGCGTCGTAATCCATTCGTCACTGGTATCCACCAGCTTTTCCAATGCCGCGTTGGTAACCACCTTCGCAGGAAGTTCGGAGCCGGTGCCCAGGATCACCGCCCTCGGATGCGAACGCCTCGTTCGACTGAGACTCACGAACGTCATGCAACCCTCCGGAAAACGACACAGGCATTGGTTCCTCCAAAACCAAAGGAGTTGGAAAGGACCACCTTGATATCCACCTTGCGCGCCTCATTCGGGACGTAATCCAGGTCGCACTGGGGGTCAGGAGTCTCATAATTAATGGTAGGGGGAATAACCCCATGACAAAGGGCAAGGACAGAGAAGACCCCTTCGACCGCGCCGGAAGCTCCCAGCAAATGGCCGGTCATAGATTTGGTGGAGCTGATGGGAATTTTGTAGGCCCGCTCGCCGAATATTTTTTTAATCGCCAGCGTTTCATTGATGTCGTTGTATTCGGTGGAAGTCCCGTGGGCGTTGATGTAATCGATTTCCTCCGGCGGGATCCCGGCGTCCTTCAAAGCCAGCGCCATACAGCGCGCAGCTCCCTCGCCTTCAGGCGCAGGCGCAGTAATGTGGTAGGCATCGCCGTTTGCCCCATAGCCGATAACCTCGGCATAGATCTTCGCCCCTCTCCTGATGGCCTTCTCCCTCTCCTCCAGAATTATCACGCCCGAACCCTCTGAAATGACAAAACCGTCACGGTCTTTTTCGAAAGGTCGGCTCGCCTTCTCCGGCTCATCGTTGCGCGTAGAGAGCGCTTTCATAGCGCTGAATCCTCCCACGCCCAGAGGCGTAATGGCGGATTCCGCGCCGCCGGCGATGACCGCGTCCTGAAGGCCGCGGCGGATCAAATGATAGGCCTCGCCGATAGCGTGGTTCCCTGAGGCACAGGCTGAGGTAGGAGTCCAGTTAACTCCTTTGGCGCCATGGCGAATGGCGATATGGCCTGGAGCCAAGTTGGAGATCACTTTGGGAATGAAAAAGGGCGAGATCTTGCGCGGACCCCCTTCGAGGTAAGCCTTGTTGTAGTACTCGATGGTCTCGATCCCGCATAACCCCACTCCGATGATCACGCCGACTCGGTCCGCTTCTTCGGGGGCTATCTTAAAATTACCATCCTGTGCCGCCATCTGGGCCGCAGCGACACTGTACTGGATGAAGAGATCCATCTTCTTGATCTCTTTCGTCTCGATAAAATCTTCGGCGCGAAAATCGGGGACCTGACCGGCTATGCGCGTGGCAAAAAACTCCACGTTGGGAAAACGGGTAATCGTCCTGATGCCGGAGCGACCGGCCACCAATGCCTCCCAGTTTTTCTCAATGCCTATGCCCAATGGGGTCACCAGCCCAAGGCCGGTCACCACTACTCTGCGTTGATTTGATTCCGTCACTGCCCAACCCTTCTTAAGGTCTTAAGGAAACCTATAGATAAACTAGTCTGCCCGGAGCGTCAACACCGTATCCTCGCTTCGCTCGGAATCTCACATCTCACATTCCAGATTTCAGATCTGAGATCTGAGATTTGAAATTTGAGATCGCGAAGCGGTTACCAGTATTTCTGCTGAAAATCCAGGACCTTGTGAATCAGCGGCCGAATCATCTCCCCGCCCCTCCCGATAGACGGGTCGTCTACCCTCTCCCCTTTCATCCGCCGGAGCACGGCAATGACTGAATTCTTAAGGGCCTTCAGATCATACCCCCCTTCGAGGAGAAAGGCGATCTTGCCTCCCGCGTACCTCTCCGCGAGGTCGAGGAGCATAGCCGCCATGGCGCCAAAACCCTGCTCGGTCACATTCATCGCTCCAAGCGGATCGCTCCGGTGAGGATCAAATCCGGCTGAGACAAGAATCCACTCCGGTTGAAACTTCTCGCCGACCGGCGCCACGATCTCCTTAAACACCCGGAGGTATTCCTCATCGCCGCAGCCCGCGGGAAGAGGGATATTGACCGTAAACCTCTCGCCCTCCCCCGCACCCGCCTCCTCCACCGAGCCGCTCCCCGGATAGAAAGGGAATTGATGGGTGGAAAGATAGAGAACCGACGGGTCCCGGTAGAATGCGTCCTGGGTGCCATTGCCATGATGGACATCCCAATCGATTATCATAATCCGCTTCACGCCGTAATGGAGCTTCAAGTGATGGACGCCGATGGCCACCGTATTAAACAGGCAGAACCCCATGGCGCGATCCCTGAGCGCGTGATGGCCGGGCGGGCGGACCAGGGCAAAGCCGTTGCGAAACTCGGCGGCGGCAATAAAGTCTAAGAGCTTCAAAAAACCGCCGACAGCGAGCAAGCCTACCCCAAAAGAGTCCCTGCAGGTCACCGTGTCGCCGTCCAGGGCATAGCGGTTCTTCTCAGAAGTGGACTGGACGAGCTCAATGTACTCCCTGCTGTGACAAGGTTCGATCTCCTGTCTCAAGGCCGCCCTAGGAGGAAGGAGCCGAAAATGGGTCGTGTCAAGCTCCTTTGGCAAATCGAGCAGCACCCTCAGGCGCTCGGGCCGCTCCGGATGAAAATGGCCGGGGTCATGCTTCAGGTAATCCGGATCGATGACTACTGCGGAACGAGGCATAATAAAGTTTTTTACCATCCTGAGGCAACTTCTGCAAAGCCGACAACCACTTCGCATCCCCCTATTGCCTCCCGCCAGGAAATGGCATAGCTTACACGCGGAGGTAAGCCATGTTCGGCATCGGCATGCCGGAGTTCATCCTGATCTTGGCGCTCGCCCTGATCGTCCTAGGGCCTAAGAGGCTCCCGGAGATCGCCCGGGCGTTAGGGAAGGGGCTGGCGGAGTTCCGCCGCGCCACAGATGAATTAAAGGGTGAGCTTCGCCAAGTGGAGCATGAGATCGAAGAATCTTCCTCACAGGTCGATAACGAGCCGGCCATAGCAAAAAAGACCGAGAGTCCGCCTTCACCCACGCCCACCGCGAGCCCGGCAGCGCAAGAGAGTGAAAAGAAACCAAGCTAGAGACCGGAAATCAGATGACGCCCGGATGTCCTTTACCGGACATCTGGGGGAGCTGCGCTCCTGCCTAATCATATCTTTCGTGGTGGTGGCAATCACCTTCCTCATCTCCTTTGGCTTCGTGGAGGCGATTTTTTCCTTCCTTACCGCCCCCCTGCGCAGCGTGCGGGCGCCCGGTCTCACTCTGATCGGCACCGGGGTCTCCGAGGCCTTCTTCACCAAGCTTAAGGTCGCCTTTATTGCTTCGTTTTTTTTGTCTTCCCCCGTCCTTCTCTGGCAGGCCTGGAGGTTTGTCGCGCCCGGTCTCTACGAGCACGAGAAGCGCTATGCCCGCCGATTTGTTCTCTTCGGCACGCTATTCTTTCTTCTCGGAGCTTGGTTCTGCTACGAAGTGATCTTTAAGGTAGGCTACGGTTTTCTTCTCCGACGTTATCAGGCGATCGATGTCCGGCCGGCCATCAGGATCGGAGAATATCTTTCTTTTTCGTCCAACCTCCTCCTCGCCTTCGGGGTGATCTTCGAACTTCCGGTCCTGGCGTTCTTTTTAACACGCATCGGTCTCATCGACCACCGCTTCCTCATCCGCCAATTCCGCTACGCCATCCTTCTCATCTTCCTTGTGGCAGCCATTCTCACCCCGCCCGAAATCCTCTCCCAGATTCTCCTCGCCCTGCCTCTCACGCTACTCTACGGCGTCAGCATTTTAGTGTCGTACTTGGCCAGGACGAAATAATTTTAAATTTTGAATTGTGAATTTTGAATTGAGGACTTTGAAAGCTCCTCTAATCATTTAAAATTAAGAATTAACAATTCAAAATTATTACTTGTTGTCTTTATTGTCGTTATTGGCGTTGTCTTCGTTGATGAAAACGGCAGCGGTGAAAACAGTGGTCCAGAGCCCGTCCTTATTGCCTATCGCGGACTGGGTGATGTTGGATGTCCGGACAATCTTTTCCGACATTTTGAAAATCTGTTCGCGCTCGTCCCAGGCGGTATCAGGATTGAATTCAATCCCGAGCGTGGTCGCGAGCATACTGGCGGCCAGATCCTCAGCGTACTCTCCGGCCTTCTCATCGGTTTCGCCAAAGGAGTGGTGCTCGGAAAGATAACCGTACTGGTTCTCGTCGGCAGGAATTGCCACGCCCACCGAGGCCGCAACCAACCGGTTCGGCTCATTGGTGCTCTCGCGATCGTAGACGCAAAAGACAATCTCGCCTGGGCGCAGCAACTTCACTCCCTCTTCCTTAGGTATCCTCTTACACCCTGGCGGGTAGATGCTTGATACGAGGACGAGATTGCAGTGAGCCAGGCCGGCGGTGCGCAGCGCCAACTCAAAAGAGGCGAGTTTCTCCTTGTGGACTCCGACTCCTTTGGTGAAGAAAACTTTGTTGGGAACCATTTATGGATGGATTTATAACACGAAGAAAATAGAGTGACAAGAAAATTTCTTCCGGAAGGCGTTTTTCGGGACGTTATTCCACCACCACAAGGACCGTTCCCGCCTCTAAGGCGTCTCCCGGCTTAACCCGGACTTCTTTAACCTCGCCGGCGATCGGACTGCGGACCTCGTTCTCCATCTTCATGGCCTCGACGATTACCAGTCCCTGCCCCTTATCGACCCTGTCCCCCTCCCCTACCAGGACCACGATGACCTTTCCGGGCATGGGCACCGACACTTCCTGCCGTCCCTGGAGCTGGATCCCCGCCTGAAGGCCGCCCAAACGCACGCGCCGCTCGTCGACGAGCTGGATGTGGTAACTCCTCCCATCGACCAGAACCCTGTACTCGTCCTCTGAGGTGTCCACATCCACCTCAAAAGAGCGGTTCTCCACGATCAGAGAGTAGTTGGCAAGGCCGGTTTTCTTTCCGTCTACCAGGAATTCGTTCCCCTCCACCGCGACGCGGTAGAGCGACTTGCCGATCTCCTCGATCTCGACGGTGTAGGTCCGTTGCCCCAATTTGGCGATAAAGGCCATAACCTTTTACTTCAGCGCATTGCAAAATGAAAACTGCAAAGTGCAAAAGTCAAAATTGCCGCCCCCTTTCACTTTAAATTTTTCAATTTTCAATTTGCATTTTGCCTTGATTGTTAACCCCTTGAACCCTTCAACGTTTTATTTAACGCTTCCAACTTTTTCCGGAAAAGCCGGATGCCAGCCGCAGCGACGCCCTTCTCCCTGCCTCACGCCAGTTCGATTTCTCTGCGGCGCCCTTTTCCAAGAGCCGAAGGGCCCGTTCCTGCTCACGGTGCAATGCGGCGATGGCCGCAGAGGCCAGGGCGATATCCTTGTGAGGATAGATCTCCTCTTTGCGCATATAACGGTACTCATCATCGATAAAGCCGGTGTTAAAATCTCCCGCCATAAAACGCGGGTGGCGGAGAATCCATTGGTGGAACGGGATGTTGGTCTTGATTCCCCGGACCTGGTATTCGCGCAGTGCCCGACGCATGCGGAGGATTGCCTCGACGCGATTTTCCCCCCAGACGATGAGCTTGGCGATCATCGGGTCATAGTAGATGGGCACCTCGGCTCCTTCATAGACCCCGCAATCGTTCCTCACCCCCAGCCCCTCGGGCAACCGGAGTCCGTCAATCTTACCCGGGCAGGGCATGAAGTCATTCTCCGGATCCTCCGCGTAGATGCGGCACTCAATGGCATGCCCTGTCGGGCTGATATGGCGCTGGCGCCAGGGGAGATTGGCGCCATCGGCCACCTCGATTTGAGCCTTGACCAGGTCGATGCCCACGACCCTTTCTGTGACAGCGTGTTCCACCTGAAGGCGGGTGTTCATCTCCAGGAAGTAAAAATTCTTATCTCGATCAAGAAGGAATTCCAGCGTTCCGACTCCGACGTAGCCGACCGCGCGCGCGCCTTGAATGGCGACTCTGCCGATGCTGCGCCGCATCCGGTAATCCAGCGCAGGGGCGGGACATTCCTCAATGATCTTTTGGTGGCGCCGCTGGATGGAACATTCACGATCATAGAGGTGCACCACTTTACCGTACTGATCGGCGAGGATCTGGACCTCCACATGGCGTGGCCGATCGAGATATTTCTCGACGTATAGTCGAGAGTCGCCAAACGAGGAGGCCGCCTCGGAACGGACCGCACGATAGGCCGAAGGGACCTCGCGCTCGGAGCGGACCAACCTCAGACCCTTGCCCCCGCCGCCGGCAACCGCCTTTAACATGAAGGGGTAGCCGATGTTCTGCGCGACTCGAACAACCTCCTCCTCGGAACTCAGAATCCCATCTGACCCCGGGACCACAGAGATACCGGCCGCTTTCATAATCGCCCGCGCCTTTACCTTATCTCCCATCTGCTCGATAACTTCAGGCGACGGTCCGATGAAAACGATTCCATTCTCGCCGCAACTGCGGGCGAACTCGCTGTTCTCGGCCAAGAAGCCGTATCCCGGGTGAATCGCATCAGCACCGGTTTTCTTGGCCACCTCAATGATCCGATCTATGGCCAGGTAGCTTTCAACGGACGGCGGCGGACCGATGGGATAGGCGTAATCGGCATACTTGACATGCAGGGAGTCGCGATCGGCCTCGGAGTAGACCGCAACGCTCTCGATGTCCAGCTCCCGGCAGACGCGGATAATCCGAACCGCGATCTCTCCCCGATTAGCGATTAAGATGCGCTTAAACATAAAAAGCTTCGAGGATAGAGGATCGAGAATCGAGGATCGCTATCTTCTATCCTCAATCTTCCATCATCGATTCAGAGCGGTATATTCCCATGCTTCTTTGGCGGGTTTTGGTCTCGCTTGTTCTTTAACATTTCCAGGGAGCGAATCAATACGGGGCGGGTCTCTTCGGGATAGATCACGCCATCCACGTAGCCGAGTTCGGCGATCTTAAAGGGATTGGCGAAAGTCTCGCGGTAGTTTGCCGCCAGTTCCTCTCTGGCTTTGGCCGGATCCTGAGCTTTCTCTAACGCCTCGCGAAAAACGATATTGGTCGCCCCCTCAGGTCCCATGACGGCGATTTCCCCGGTGGGATAGACCAGATTGATATCTCCCCTGAGATGCTTGCTCGACATCACGATATAGCCCCCGCCGTAAGCCTTGCGCGTGATCACGGTGATTTTGGGAACGGTCGCCTCGGCATAGGCGTAGAGCAGCTTCGCCCCATGGCGGATAATGCCGTTGTACTCTTGCGCCGTGCCGGGCAGGAAGCCGGGCACGTCGACGAAGGTTACCAGCGGGATGTTGAAGCAGTCGCAGAAGCGGATGAAACGGGCGGCTTTGACCGACGCGTCGATATCCAGGCAACCCGCCATCTGGGCCGGCTGGTTGGCGACGATGCCCACCGATCTTCCGCCTAGCCGGGCAAAACCGACTATGATATTGGGGGCAAAGTCGCGCTGCACCTCGTAGAAATAACCCTCATCAACAACCGCGCCAATGAGCTCCTTCATATCATACGGTCGGTTCGGATTGTCCGGGACGAGATCCTTGAGTCTCTTGTCACGCCTCGACGGATCGTCATCAGTCGGATGGAAGGGAGGCTCTTCTTGATTGTTGCTCGGCAGAAAACCCATGAGCTCCCTGATCATCAGGAGACACTCCTTTTCGCTCTCGGCGGAAAAATGGGCCACTCCGCTCTTGGCGTTGTGGGTCTCGGCTCCTCCCAACTCCTCTTTCGTGACCTCCTCGTGGGTGACTGTCTTGATCACGTCCGGGCCGGTGATAAACATGTAGCTATTGGTTTTGAGCATAAATATAAAATCGGTGATGGCCGGAGAATAAACCGCTCCGCCGGCGCAGGGTCCCATGATAGCGGAGATCTGCGGAATCACTCCTGAAGAGAGAACGTTTTTTAAAAAGATATCGGCATAACCTGCCAGGCTCACGACCCCCTCTTGAATGCGCGCGCCTCCGGAATCGTTGATCCCTATGATCGGGGCGCCGTTTTTCAGGGCCATGTCCATAACTTTACAGATCTTCTCCGCTACCACCCCGCTCAAGCTACCGCCGAAAACAGTGAAATCCTGAGAATATGCATAGACCAGCCTGCCATCTATGGCCCCGTAGCCGGTTACCACCGCATCCCCCGGTATCTTTTTTTTCTCCATGTCGAAGTCCGTGCAGCCATGCGTCCGCAACCGATCGAGCTCGACAAAGCTCCCGTGGTCAAGAAGGATATCGAGCCGCTCCCGCGCCAGAAGTTTTCCCTGTTCATGCTGGCGCCGGACCTTACCATCCCCCCCACCGGCACTTGCCTGCCGGTTCAGGTCGCCAAGCTTCTGCAAATTGTCTTCTAATGACATAATAAATTTCCTCTCCCTAATAGAGGGAAGATCAAGTCCCGGCATCATAACAAACGGACCTCATCTGTCAACACTGTGAGGGCTCTTCTTTAACCGCTTATACCTTGAACTTTTATAGCAAAATTGCTAGGTTAGGTTTCCTTGACGAGGACTTTTCGGCTAAAACCCCTAACGTGGCGCCTGCAAACATAAAAGCCAGCGATCAATCCGGGCCGTTTCGCACCTCTCTTAAAGGAAGGGAGGCCTTGCTGATTGTTTCTGCCAGCGAAACGGACGCCAATATGCTTTACGCCACCTCCTTCTTTGCCCCGGATCCTTTTATTCTCCTTCAATACCGTGGCAGAAAGTGCCTGGTCATGAGCGACCTGGAGATTGACCGCGCCAAGAAACAGGCAGAGGTGGACCAGGTTTTATCTCTCTCGCTTTATCAGGTGCGGCTTAGAAAAATCGGCACAGCCAACCCCACGACAGCGGACATAGTGGAAATGATCTGCCGCGAAAAGGGAATCGGCTCCCTTGCCGTCCCGGCCAATTTTCCCGCCCTGCTTGCCGACGAGTTGAGATCCAAGGGTTTCGTCCTGCAGGCAAGAAAGGATCCTTTCTTTGCCGCGCGGGAGAGAAAAAGGGCTGAAGAGGTGAAAAAGATCCGTGATTCGCTAAGGGTTGCAGAACTTGGGCTCGATGCCGGGATTCAGGCCCTGAAAAAGGCGAAGATCGGCCGCCACCGCTATCTTTACCTGGACGGCTCCCGGCTCACCTCCGAGCGGCTCAAGACTATCGTCAACACCGCTATCATGGCCGAGGGATGGGTGCCGAGCCATACGATCATCTCGTCCGGGGATCAATGTTGCGACCCGCACCATGAGGGGAGCGGACCGATTAAATCCCATACCTCTATTATATTCGACATCTTTCCCCGCTCCCAGAAAACAGGCTATTTCGGCGACTTGAGCCGCACTGTGGTCCGTGGGCAGGCCTCTGAGCAACTCAAGAAAGCCTACGTGACCGTACAGGCGGGGCAGGAGGTAGCCTTTCGCATGATCCGGGACGGCGCCGACGGAAAAGAAATCCACCAAAAGATCCTTGCCCTCTTCGAGCAGAGGGGTTTTCCTACCGGCAAGACCAACGGCAGAATGCAAGGTTTCTTTCATGGCACCGGTCATGGCCTGGGTCTTGATATCCATGAGCCGCCGCGGATCTCGGCGAGCGAGGCCACCCTCAGAACCGGCCATGTGGTAACAGTCGAACCTGGGCTTTACTATCTAGGAATGGGCGGAGTACGGCTGGAGGATGTCGTCGTAGTGACTCCCACCGGCAACCGCAACCTCACCCGCTATCCCCAATTTCTGGAGATATAAATTTAAGGTTAACCCCGCCTCTTGAGGCGGGGAACCTTTAAGGTGGGGCTGTGGGTAGAGGTTCGGAGGTGTGGGGTAATGTTGGATGCATCTAAAGGAAGGGATTTGGCTTTACAGACATTGGTTGGAAGAGCTGTTGCTGTTGCCACTATTTTCTTGTCATCCTGAGCGTGGTTCGACCTTGCTCACCACCCTGAGTTTATCGAAGGGCAAGCGAAGGATCTCGTTTTCCAGGAGATTCTTCGGCTGCGGCCTCAGAATGACAGGAGGGCTCGGTTCAACTTGACCAGAAGTTGTCTGACGGGTGGAATCTAGAGGTTTTCAAATTATTCTGAAAGAAACCCCGCCCCTTGGGGCGGGGAGCTTCATTTACTGGGTGGGTATAATCCCTGCGGTAACTCCCTTCGGCCCTTTGCCCACCGGAATAGTGGCAATGACCGTATCATTGGTCGCGTCAATTACAGAAACCGTGTTATCGTCACGATTGGTCACATAAACAAAATCTCCGTCCACAAAGCTCTCAGGCCTCGTGACCGCTACTCCGGAAGGCTCCATACCCACAGAGACGGTCTTGAGGAGACCCAAGTAAGGTGATACAGAGAGCACCTCAAAGACTGAAACCGTGTTGGATTCGCTGTTGGTCACGTAGAGCTTAGTCCCATCGTTTAGCAACGCAACTCCCTCCGGCTCCTCACCCACTGGAACCTGAGTTAGAAGTGTCGGTGACGTTGGCGTTGTGGTATTCACAACAGCCACAGTGTTTCCGCTCCGATTGGCCAGATAGACTTTAGAACCATCTCCTGAGACCGCCAGCGCCACAGGCTTATTGCCCACCTTAATAGAAGCCAAGATGGCATAGGTCGTAGCATCGAGGACAATCAGATTGTCAGAATTCCTCCCCACCACGTAGGCGTACTTGCCGTCAGGCGAGAAGCCGATGGCGACGGGCTTTTTCCCGATCTCCTTTTCTTTAGGTTTCCCTTTGCCCTTGGGGGGCTCCATGATCTTAAGAGGCACAGTCGCAATCACGGTATCCGTGGCGCGGTCAATGACCGAGAGGGTATCGTCATTGCGGTTTGCAACCCAGACCTGAGTGCCCGCCGGATTTACCGCCAACCCCTCAGGCCGATTGCCCACACCGATGAGCTTTGCCGTGGCAAAGTCGAAGGCGGCCCCGAATGTAAGCGCCCCAGGACCGACTAGGACCCTTATCGTCCCTTTGCTCCCATCATCGTCATCGTCATGGCCCTTTCCATGATGATCGTCGTCATCATCGTCGTCTCCATGCCCCTTCTTCTCCCTCTCGGCAACGTAGAGCTTGGCCGGAGGGGCAAAGACATCAAAGAAAATGTCAAAGAAAGAATCGGCCACTGGCTTTTTGCCGACCGCCTCAGTCCCCACGACCTGGATTATCTGGGCATCGATCAACGAAACACTACGATCATTGCTATTGGTCACGGCGACGACCGGCTGTCCTGCCTCGTTGACGGTCAGCGTTAGTGTTTGAGAAGTGGCCCCTCCGTCATCGTCAGTAGCAGTAAAGGTAAGTCCTGGATAGCTCCCTGACTGGGTATAAGCCGGTATCCAACTTAAAGTGCCACTGGCAGGATTCCCCGGAGTTTGGATGAAGCTTGCACCAGGCGGCAGACCGGAGGCTGCTAGCGTCATCACATCCGCCGAGCCAACATCAGGTGCGCTCAGATTGAGCGTCATCTGGCCCCCCTCATTCACAGTGGTACTGCCTGACACTGCGAGGTTGGGAGCGACATTGTTCACGGTGGCCGTAAATGAGCTACAGCCGCTACCACCGTCATCGTCCATTACACAAACCTGGACGGTATAGATGCCATTGTCTGCATAAACATGGGTCGCTGCTACAGTTCCCTGACGCAAAATCCCTGGACCGCCGGAGCTTGTGACCGTGACTGTGGCCACCTGACTCGGCCCATCACCCCAGTTCACGGTGGCTGTGTGCGTGTCGCCGAAGCCAGGGTCACTGAAGGTAGTCCCGGTAAGATCAATGACCGACCCCTCATCTGTGGTGAGGTTGCTCCGGGCGACCAAGCTCGGCGCCACGTTGTTTATGGTGATGGTGTGCGTGGTTGTGTGCTCGTAGCCGTGCCCATCGGCGACGGTCAGTGTCACCGTGTAAGTGCTGTTGTCGGCGTAGATGTGGGTTGGGTTGACGCCTGTAGCGGTGGCGCCATCGCCGAAGTTCCAGGAATAGGTAAGCGAGTCGCCATCCGGGTCAGTGGAATTAGCGCCGCTAAAGCTCACTAACTGCCCTTCGTTTACCTGGCTTGGACCGGTAATAACCGCTGTGGGCGGAAGCTGGGGGTCCAAAACGAAGGCCGAACCGCCAGAGGTGTTAAAGCCGGCCAACTGCCAAGGAGACAGATTCTGGTCGAAGAGCGAGGAGTCTGTCGCTGAGAAGACCGGGACGGTCTTTGTAAATACAGGACCAAGCGTCCCCAGGTTGACGGTAGGGGAATTTACCGGGCCGAAGCAAAACCCGGGAATATGAAGGTGCCTGGGATGAGCGTGGTCGCCGAAAAAATGCGCGGCGTCGTCGGCCAGATGCGCGGCGTCGTCGAGCCCTGGTATGGGTATTTCCGGGACACACACCTCCGAGATCACTGTGACACCAGGAACGCTGAGACTCAATTTCAGCGCCTCGACCTGTAGACTCTGCGCGAAGGTGGTGGTGGTATTATTGGAGAAGGTATTGCGCAACGAAAAGGTCGGTGCGACATTGAAGATATTCGACGCCGTGGCTGGATATACGATCTCGACGCTCTGGCCAGCGTCGAAGGTGATAACCGAGGAGGTCAGCCAGACTCCGCTTCCCACGACCCTCCACGATACCGCCTGCGGTAGCGCGAGCGATATTTCCACCGTAGGTGTGAATTGAAACTGCTGCGACTGGGTCAGGTCCAAATTGACCCCGAAATCCAGAGTCTCGTACCCGGCCTGCGCCCCCGCAATAGACGGGGTGTTAAAGCCTAAAGGTGGAAAGCCGAGGGCGTAAGTGACCCACCTGTCAAGGTCTACATTTAGGTTCACAAAGTTATGCGAGCCAGTCGCAGTGAGCGACTTCCCGTCGGGAGCTAGGGTAGCCGTCGTTGTCACATTCGGAAAACCGTATGTGCCGCTTATCCCATGGACAAGTGTCTCCAAGAACGTGATTGTGCGTGGGTCGGTGCTATTGGCGCTGACGATGGTACCAGTGCTCGCCGGGATGTTAATGGGGGGAAAAAAGTTAACAGGGGCCGAGCAGTCAAAAATGCAGACCGATGCGGTTGCTGATGTCGCAAAGCCGAACGTTCCGAGGATACTCACCGTTCCTTGAGGGGCAGTCGTGGAAAGATTCCCGCCAGGAAGGAGGGCGACACTGGAGCCGATGGTCACGGTCTGCCCGGGCTTGAAGGAGTTCGCCGCCGGCGTGGTTAGCGTTACCTGCACAGGATAAGTGACGCCAACTGAGCCGGAGCCGACGTCGAAACGGGCCGAGATGCCGATCTGTCCACTGGTGCTTCCGCCTATGCTCCCGCCGAAATGTTCGTCTACATCACCAATTCCAAAGAGGTCCGTGACAACGCCCGGGACATCAACGTGTACATGTTCCAAAGCCGACTTGGAATCAGACTCGTTCCAGCCCTCGGAGATGATGGGGACCGTGACATTAGACACACCGGGCGCAGAGGCAGGCCCCCACATGCTCTGTCCAGAGGTCTGGAAGGTTGCGTTGTTGTTCATTGTGACTGGCGCTGCTGGTATGTGGTCGGCTGAGGCCCGCTCCCACCATGTCAACGTCAGAAAAAATACCAAGGCACTGAGAGTCAGAATTGCCTGTCGGAAAGACACCCGAGGTTTTTGCCCGCGGTGATTGCGGTGATTATGGAAAGTATCCATCAATTCTCTCCCTTTTTCCTCAGCTAAAAATTGCCAAGAAGCTTACGTCGGCACAGCAGCGAGTCGTAGTATATATCGAAAACGCTCCCGTTCAATCCAGGCACAATATGATTTTGATACCGTTTTATCGCTATATATAGCGATTTTGGTTGAACGAAAAGATGAAATCGTGTATACAGGATGCCGTATGACGAAGGAACCGTTAGGGCTTCTTGGGGAGCGCCTGCACCGCGTGCGGAAATCCCTGGGGCTTACTCAACGCGACATCGCGGAGAAAGCCGGCATGGACGTGCGCTACTATTCCAAAATCGAGCGCGGACAGGTGAACGTGACATTTTTGACGCTCAGTGAAATCTCACGGGTTCTTAGCGTGTGTCCCGGTCAGCTTGTGTTGCCCAAAGACCGCTTTCCTGAAGAAATGGCGGATTTATGCTCTGCCGTTACAAACCTGGGTTTAAGAGGGAATACAACTTCTTTGAAAATTGCCCACGGAATTTTAACCAAGGTATTGTGTCCTGAAGCAGACACGGGCGCATCTTACTGTTCTTCCCTTCCAGCCGCTGCCGCGCAGCGTCAGAAAAAAGTTAAAAAACATTAACGACAAAAGACACTTTCCATTCTTCAGCGGCGACAAGCCCCGCATCATCGGCCATCGGGGCGCGGCGGGCGAGGCGCCGGAGAATACCCTGGTCTCCTTTCAAAGGGCCTTCGAGCAGGGCGCACAGTTCGTCGAGCTGGACGTGAGGGGTACCGAGGACGGAGAGATCATAATCATTCACGACGCCACGGTGGGGCGGACCACAAACGGGCACGGCTGGGTTAGCCGATATTCGCTAAAAGAAATTAAGAAGCTCGATGCCGGCTACTGGTTTACGCCAGATGGCGGCAAGAGTTACCCCTACCGCGGGCAAAAAATAGAAATCCCCACTCTCCAGGAGCTCTTTTCCGCCATTCCCCAGGCCAGGGTCATCATCGAAATCAAGCAGGCCCATCCACCAATAATTAAAAAGGTCTTGGAAATCGTGCGCCAAGAAGGTAAAGAAGAACAGGTCCTGTTGGCCACTGAAAAGGACCAGATCATGAAAGAGATCCGGGCCGGGGAGATGCCTATCGCCACCGGCTTTTCCTATGGGGAGGTGGCCGCCTTTATGGCCTGGCTGGCGGGAGGGAAAAGAGAGGACTACGCTCCTCCCGGGCAGGCCTTCCAGTTACCCTGCGAGTACCACGGCATGACGCTGGTAAGCGAGCGGACGCTGATGGCCGCCCACGAATTAGCAGTAGAGGTGTTTGTCTGGACGGTGAACGATACAGCAGAGATGGCACGGCTTGTGGCTTTGGGAGTGGACGGGATCATCACTGATTTTCCCGCCCGCCTGCGCGACCTGGTGTCAGAAAAGCAGGCATAAACAAAAAAACCTTTTCTATTCCGATGAAAAGAGTAAAATAGGCACCTATGGCTGATTTGGAAAAATCCGGGGGCCCAATCCTGGATAAGAAGCAAGCCATCAGTATCCTCCAGTGGCTGATTGCAATCGTCACTTCTTACCTGTTGCTCTTTAGTAAGGGCGCCGTCTCCGAGGATCCGCGGGTTTACGGACTGATCGTTGTTTTTCTAGCCAGCTCTCTGGTGATCCGACGTCTGCCTGAAGCTGTTTTTCAACATCGCTATTTCGACATCGCTCTTCTGGTCACCGATACCGCTCTGATCTCAGCGTCGATCTATATGAATCGGGACGTCCCCTGGGATCTCTTCCTTTTTTACTTCTTCATCCTTTTCCTGGCAGCGATCGGCGAAAACATGGTCAGGATCGTGATCGGCTCAGTTCTCATCAGCCTCGTCTATGTGGGACTGCTACTTGAGCAAGGAAAGGGATTCTCCCAGATCGGGCCGGATCTGTTTATCCGGATTCCCTTTCTCTTCGGGGCCTCCATCCTCTACGGCTACCTCTCGGAGAACGCCAAAAAGGAGAAGATCCGAGCGGAGACAGCGGAGCAAAAAGAACGTTTGAAAATGGACCTGGTCTCAGCGCTTGCCCATGATATCAAGAATCCCTTAGGCATCATCATGGGATACGCAGAAACAATGTCGGATCAGTTTATCGGCCGCAGCGAAGCAAAAGGCAACCTGGAGATCCTGGATCGCATCCAGGAGAGCGCCCAAAGGATCGTCAATCTGGTTACGGGCTTTCTCGAAGCCAGTAAGGCCGAGTCGGGCAAGCTCAACTTAGAGGAGCGTCCGGTCGAACTCAACTCGTTAATCCGAGAGGTCGCGCAGCAGCAAATGGGCGATCTGCGCAAGAAAAATATTTCACTGGATGTGGAGCTCGATGAAACTATTCCTACCGTCGTGGGAGATAAAACGCAGTTGGATCGCGTTCTCTGGAACCTTGTCGGCAACGCAATTAAATTTACCCCGGGGGGAGGGAGGATTACGGTAAGTTCCCGGCGCGATAACGGATACGTTTGCGTGGCGGTCAAGGACACAGGGATCGGCATCCCCAAGGACGAACTTCCCCTCCTCTTCTCGCAATTCCGGCGCCTAAAGGGATCCGGCAAAATCGAGGGGACCGGCTTAGGCCTCTTCATCGTAAAGACCATCATCGAGGCCCATAAGGGCACAGTCCAAGCCGAAAGCGCGGGCGGCCAGGGGTCAACCTTTACGGTCCGAGTGCCTATCAGTTATTAACCGGCAAATCCGATCAAGGCATGGAAGAAGAGTCCGGGCGGATCGCCTCACTGATCCAGTCTCTCAGTCATCCCGATAAAAAGGTAACCCGCGAGGCCGCTGACGCGCTGATCTCGACAGCGCCCGACTTCCCGCAGTTGACGGAGCAACTCAACCGGCTTATAGCCGAGACCCCGGCGGAGAGCCGTTGGCCCATCGCCTACGTTTTGGGTCATATATCCCCAGCTTCCCCCTCATGTCTCCCGGTCCTAAAGGAAACTCTGGGCAGTAAGGATCCGGATATCCGCTGGGCCGCGAGTTTACTCCTTGTCCGCCTGGGCAAAAGTAACCGAAGGATTGTCGAGCTTTTGCTTGATCTGCTCAAGAGCGGCTCCTCGACTCAAAGACGGATGGCGGCCTATTGTCTGCGCGATCTGGATCTTAAGGATATGCCTTCTCTCAAGGCGCTGATGGAATCGCTTCGGGATCCCGACCCTCTGGTCCGCGTGGCTACAGTGGCCAGTGTGAAAATCAGGACAGATATCGGGAAAGATGGCCTGGATTGCTTGTTGGATCTTTTCCTCCAGGACCCCGATCCCAGGGTGCGTCATATCACTGCCCTTGCGCTGGCACAGCTTGGCGCACCCAGTCGCGAGATTCGCCGTGCGCTGGAGGAGGCCGGCCAAAGCGGGGACCCTCAACTCAAAAAGGCCGCCGGCGCCGCCTTGAATTTACTGCAAAGAAAAGGGCCCGCACCATCCGCCAAATAAATTGGCGGCGGGCGGGCCCTCGGTGAACTGAGCGGGTTTGCCAGGCTCCAAGCCTGAACCCCCGTCAGAGATTCGGCTCAGAGTCTAAGTCTCAGCCACCTCACAGTCACAACATTTGTCTATCATGTTTCGACCACCTCCTTTCTCTGCTGGCCCGATTTTACGAAAGCAGCCCGAATCTGTCAATAAAAAAAACAGTTTTGAATTTTAAGTTTTTAGTTTTGAGTTATGGCTTAATAACTAAGAATTAAAAACTAAGAACTAAAAACTTGAGTCACAGCCACCCGATGAAGCTCAACTGCCGGCCAGTCTCCTTTTTCTCGCGGCGAAAGGAAAAAAAGTCCTCCGCAGCGCAGCTCGTGCATGGGCCGATGTTAATGATCTTGGCTTGCGGGATTCCCGCCTTTTCCAGGAGCAAAGAGTTCAAGGCTCGGAGATCGAGAAACTTTTTATCGCCTTTGGTATGCAGGCATTGCTCGGCCAGATTCCCCCATTGCCGGACCAGGGACAGTGAAACATCCGAGCCGATTTCATAACAGCAGAGACCGATCGCGGGACCCAGGGCCACTTCCATGGATGCAGGATTGACATCGTATCGCTCCTTTAGATAGTCCACCATTTTCGGCGCGATCCCGGCCAAGGTGCCACGCCATCCTGCATGAACCGCTGCGGCCAACTTTTTTCCGGAAACAGTAAAGAGAATGGGAACACAGTCCGCCGTCAGAACCCCAAGGAACAGTCCCTTTTCCCCAGTGACCATTCCGTCGGCCTCCCCCGCTTCCTTGATATTCCTATCTTTGACTTGCAGGATTTGATCGCCATGCATTTGTTTCATGGTAACGATCCGAGCGTCGTGAACACCCACGGCCCTTTTCACGTCACAGATATTATCCTTCACCACCTGGGAATCATCTCCCACGCGAAAGGAGAGATTGAGGCTGGCATAAGGCCCGGCGCTTTTCCCCCCGCGCCGGCCCAGAAAACCGTGGAGTAGCGCACCATGCTTTTCCCATTGCGGGACTCGGAGCCAGCAGAGATCCATGACAAGAACGATTATGATTTTTTTGTAAAATAGTTGCAAGAAGAGAATCTGCATGGTACATAGCGCCGTGGAGGAACAACATGGACTATGAGAGATTAGCGGAGAAATCCCTCCAAGGGCTGGTATTGGACCGGGAAGAGATGCGGGCGGTGCTCAATGCTTCGGAGAATCAACTGCCGGAACTACTGTCTGCCGCCTTCACGGTGCGCCACCACTATTTCGGCAAAAGAGTCCAAATCCATGTCCTGCAGAATGCTAAAAGCGGGCTCTGTCCCGAGGATTGTCACTACTGTTCTCAGTCATCGATCTCGAAGGCCCCCATCGACAAATATCCCCTGTTGCCCAGAGAACGACTCCTGGAGGGAGCTGTTAAGGCCAAAGCCGCCGGGGCGGTGCGGTACTGCATGGTCAACAGCGGGCGAGGCCCCACGCAGAAAGAGATAGAGGAGTTGGCCGAAGTGGTGCAGGAGATCAAGAGCAATGTGCCGATCAATATCTGCTGCTCCGTCGGGCTTATGAACGAGGCCAAGGCCAAGATCCTGAAAGAGGCCGGCGTGGAGCGCGTCAACCACAACCTCAACACCAGCCGTCAACACTATTCCAAGATCTGCACCACCCACACTTACGAGGAACGAGTAGAAACGGTAAATAGCGTCAAGTCCGCCGGGCTATCATCCTGCTGCGGCGGGATTATCGGCATGGGCGAGACGGACGATGACATCATGAGTATGGCCCTGGCCTTGAGAGATTTGGACGTCGACTCCATCCCGCTCAATTTTCTTCACCCGATCACCGGGACTCCGCTCGCAGGAACCAACCAACTGACCCCGCAGCGCTGTCTGAAGGTCCTCTCCCTTTTCCGTTTTATCAATCCCAGCAAGGAGGTCCGGGTCGGCGGCGGAAGGGAGATCAATCTGCGCTCGCTCCAGCCCATGAGCCTCTATCCGGCGAACTCAATCTTTGTGAACGGCTATCTCACGACGCCGGGACAACGGGCTACCGAGGCCCACCGGATGATCGAGGATTTGGGCTTTGAGATCGATGAGAGAAGTTAGAGCAACCCCCGGCGACCGAGAGATTCGGCGCATGCCTCAAGATGGCCGACCTGATTTCTGGATGCGAATCGCAGGATAACGGTGCGACACCCTGCCTCAAGGTAACTCTCTATCCGGTCCACAACCTCTTCCCAACCGCCGATGACGCAGGCCATCGCCTTCGCAACCGACTCGTACGGTTTGTTGTAGTATTGCGCGAGAAAGGCGTGCCCCTCTTTCGTGGCCTCTTCTCCGCCGGCGGCAAGCGTGAAGTAAAATCCTGGTTCGATTGCTTCGGCTCTGCGCCCTGCTTGAACGGCATACTCGCTTATCTTTTCCAGGCAAACACGATAAACCTCCGGGCTTGTGATGTTGTTGAGCCAGCCGTCTCCCATCCGGCCGACTCGCCGCAAACCCGGTTCGACATTGTTGGAAGCCAGCCAGATGGGCACGCCCCCCAGTTGAATCGGCTTCGGCTCCAGGGTGACATGCTCAAAACTGGTGAACGCACCGGCGTGCGAGACATCATTTTCGCGCCATAATCGCCGCATCACCTGAACCAGTTCTTCGCTCCTCTTGATGCGTTTGCTGGCCGAGAGGCCCAACACCTCAAACTCATGCTCCTGGACCGGGTCGTTGGGCCTGCTGTAACCGATGCCGAGGTCCACACGCCCGGCTGTCAGCCAATCCAGGCTCGCAACCGTGTAGGCAAGCAGGATGGGATTTCTAAGAACGGCCAGAAAAACTGCCGTTCCCAACCGAACTCGGGTAGTTCGGGCGCCAACGGCGGCAAGAGTCGTGAGCGCTTCGAGCCGCGGTTTGGCAATAACGCTGTCACCAACCCAAACGGAGTGAAATCCAAGAGCCTCGGCTCGATCCGCCAGATCGTAAATGCTGGCGGGATCGGACCGACCTGAAAGGACCACCTCACGGGTTGGCAGCAGGATCCCGAACTTGATGTTTGAATTCCTCCGCGTAGTACTCATTTCTTTTTTTCTCCCGCCCCTCGAAGCAAGCGCGAAACGTCATATTCCATGACGGTCTCGCCCCGCTGGGTGCGGACCGACTGGCGGAAGAGGACAATCCCTCCCCCGCGGGACTTGACCTCCTTCAAACGGAGAACCTCGATCTCCACCTGGATCGTATCTCCCACCTTCACCGGCGCGAAAAGCTGCATCCGCTCCAGCCCAACAAACGCCATTCCCGTGCCATGGATGATGCCGGTCTGGACCGTCAATCCTTCGGCCATGCTGAAGGTGAGGCTCCCGGGGGCGATCCGTTCACCGAAAAGGCTCTCGTCGCGAATATACTCCGCGTCGATGAAGAGCGGTTCGAAGAGACCCACCAGACAGACGAACTGCATGACGTCGGATTCGGTCACTGTGCGCCGGCCTGTGGTAAAACGATCGCCTGGGTGAAAACCTTCAAAGGTTATGCCTTGCTGCATTTTCGCTCCTGTGACCTGATCATATAACTCCTTTGCTTTTCAAGTCAGCTATCGCGCTATCATCCAACTTAAGCCAGCTTCGCAAAACCTCCGCCGTATGCTGCCCGAGAAGCGGAGGCGCAAGCCGGATAGAGGCCGGCGTACCGGAAAACTTCACTGGCAGACCGGCCATGCGGATGGTCCCCGCTGTGGGATGAGGGACTTCAACCACCATCTCCCGCGCTATGACCTGCGGGGCAAGAAAGACCTGATCGATGGTCTGAACCGGGGCGCAAGGGACCCCGGCGTCGATCAAGAAAGTCACCCAGGCGGCGGTGTCGCGCTGCAGGAAAATCTCCGTGAGAATATCGATAAGCTCTCCTCTGTGCTCCACCCGCTGGGGGTTCCGGGCGAACCGCGGATCATCGGCCAACCCGGGCATCCCGATGGCCTGGCAGAGACGGCGCCAGATCCCTTCACTGGCCACACCGATAACCAAATAGCCGTCCCGGCTCTTAAAGCTCTGGTAGGGGACGATATTCGGGTGGGCATTTCCCCACCGGCCCGGCACGACGCCGCCGACGAGATAATTACTCCCGGCATTGATTAAACAAGCGACTTCAGCCTCCAGCAGCGATGTCTCAAGCCTCTGGCCGACCCCCGTGCGCTCGCGCGCGAAGAGCGCTGCAAGAATTGCCTTGCCGAGCATCAGGCCCGCGACAATATCAACGATGGCAACCCCTACCTTTGTAGGCTCGCCATCGGGCATCCCGGTGACGCTCATCAGACCGCCCCAGGCCTGGATGATGAGATCGTAACCCGGCCAATCTTTCATCGGCCCGTCGGCGCCAAATCCGGAAAGCGATGCATAAATCAGGCGCGGATTGGCCGCGCGCAACTCTCTTTCACCTAAACCCAACCGCTCCATGGTTCCAGGGCGAAAGTTCTCGACGAGAACATCCGCGCCCTCGGCCAGCCGACGCAGTAACCCAATGGCTTGATTAGATTTTAGATCGAGCGTGACGCTTTTCTTATTGCGGTTGATGCAGAGAAAGTAAGCGCTCTCACCTCCGACAAAGGGCGGGCCCCAAGCGCGCGTGTCGTCACCGACATCGGGCTGCTCTATCTTGACCACCTCGGCGCCCAGGTCGCCGAGAAACATCGTGCAGTAAGGACCGGCCAATACCCGCGTCAGATCCAGGACTTTAACCCCCGCTAGCGGCCCATCTTGGCGCTCGCTCATTTGAATTCCTGCCCTCTTGCCTTGAGGATCCCCTGAAGCGTCTCCACCCCAAGCCAAAGCCCCGGCATCCCGCCGGGAATCGCCGCTACCTCCATCGCCTCGAGTACCTCTCTGGGCGTTGCGCCCAGGATGAGCGCCCTCTCTGCGTGGACCCGGACTCCTCTCGGGCGGAGCATCGCGCAGGTGATCCCCACCATGATAAGCTCTTTGGTCTTCCGCGGCAGCGCGCCTTCGCGACCGAAGGTGGCATCCACATAAATCCCCTTTAGCTTCGCGAAGTATTCCGGGTCCAGCTCCGCGATAATCTCATAGGCGTCGTTGTCCGCGCCCAGCGAAGCTTTTTTAAAAGCCTCCAAGGCATCCGTTTTCATAGAATACTCTCCTTTCAATCCTTTCTACTCTTCTGACTGATGACCACATCCACGACCGCGGGACCGGATTCTTGCAGGGCCCTCTCCAGCGCCGGTTCAATCTCATCCGGCCGCTCCACCCTCTGGCCGAAGATGCCGAAGCACTGAGCCAATCTGGCGAAGTTGAGCTCAGGACCCACCAGATCAGCGCCGAGCTGGGCCGCCAGCCTGATCCTCTCCTCTGACCCCTTGAACTGATTCTTTACCGCCATGTAAGCGCGGTTGTTGAACACGATCACCAGCAGAGGGACGCGGTATTTGGCTAACGTCCACAAACCCTGGATACCGAACATTGCGCTGCCATCGCCCAGACAGGCAACCACGCGGCGATTGGGAGAAGCAAGCTTGGCCCCTATGGCGGCCCCTAAACCCCACCCCAGATATCCGCCCGAAGAATTGGAAAAATAGGCCCGTCCGGGCGTGAAGCTGAATTTTGACATGATGATATCTTTGGTTGTCGGGCTTTCATTAACGATCAGCGCATCGCGTCCCAGGAGCCTGTCCATTGCGCTGACCAAACGCGCGGGATGGATCGGGGTCGCATCCCACCCATCGCGCACCCTGGCTTCCAACTCAACCTGCGCCTGTTCCTTGGCTTTCTTGAGACAATCGCGCCGCTCCACCTGACGGCTCCCGTCGGATTTGCCGAGGCAAGCGGGAAGGATCTCAACAAGCGAGCTCAGGGCGCTTTTGGCGTCCGCGATGATGCCTAGGTCCACGGGAAAGACCTTGCCGATTTCCCCGGGATCTTCTTCAATATGGACACAGCAGGTCGCCGGCTTGATCGCCGGCTCAGAGAGGTAGCGATATTCCCGGATCAAGCGACAGCCGACGGCAAAAATCAGATCCGGCTCTCCCCACACAGGGAGTTTGAAGCTTACCTGACGCTCCGGAATCTGAAAGCTATAAGGGTGGCTCGTAGGAAAGCTGAGAAAGGAGTAGCGCGGCTCCATGACCACGGGCGCCACCACCATCTCGGCCAGCCGGATAAGCTCTTCTGTGGCGCCGGCTGTCGCCACGCCGCTCCCCGCCACAATCAAAGGCCTCCTGGCATCCGCCAACAGCGAGGCCGCCTCCTTAATCCCCTCGGGATAGCCCGCAATGCGGGGAAGGATGCGGGATCGCTTGGCCTTCGCCACCTCCCCCACGACCGGTTCCGCAAGAAGATTGCTCGGCAAGGAGAGATAGACCGGACCCTTCGGAGGAGTTGAAGCCACCTTGAAGGCCCGGTTCAACGCCTCGACGATTCGATCCGACCTATGAACCTCCCAGCTCCACTTGGTAAATTGGCGCGTCAGCTCTACCAGGTCACGCCCCTCCGTATGAGAATCGCGCCCCATAATCCGTGTATCCACCTGAGTGGAGGTAACGATCACCGGGGATCTGTCCCGGTAAGCGTCGTAGAGCGCACCGATGGAGTTCGCTGTTCCTGGAAGCGTGCTAACCTGTGCCAGGGAAGGGCGACCGGTGACGCGCGCATGCCCGTCGGCCATGGAGACCACGCAGGTCTCATGGAGGGCTAGAATAAAACGGACCCTTTCCTGCTCGGCAATAGAGCCGATAAACTCCTGGCCGCTCGTCCCCGGCAACCCGAAAACGTACTCGATCCCGTGCGCCGCAGCCACCTCCAGATAAGCCTGCGCGGCGGTTCGTTCTCCGCTTCCCAGATCAGCCATTTCAGGAACTCTCCTCTCTTGCTATCGAAGTTCCATTCTCAGCAAATGACGTGACCTTATCAGAAAGCAGCGATTCGATCTAGGTTTCGTTCAGGATTATGTTTCCAACCCTATCCAGCGCAAACCATAACTTTGCTGAGCAGCGTATCTAGTCATTAGCCCGCCTGTGCGCCACCTGACTTGGATCTCCGCCGTAACTACATTGTAAGCACAAACAGGAGGTTTCAGATCAGATATGAAGGCTCGTCTTGTACTAATTGGTAATTCGCGAGGTGTCCGGATTCCCAAGCCTCTAATCGAGGAAGCCGGTCTCACCGATGGGGTAGAAGTGCGCGCTCGACAGGGTGCCGTCATCATCACACCAATGATTTAAAAGCCTCTTACTCCAATCGCGGATAGATATCCAGCCTTATCTTCAGGTCGGGCCAGCTGCTTTCTCTGGTGACTGCTGGCGCTCCTGAAGACGGGCTGTCGGGGGGTTGTCAGGGGGCTATTTTGAGTTCTCGGCGGCTGAACGTCAAAAAAGAAATTCCTATCATTAGTATGTTGTTGAGGGCTTGATCAGTGCGCCGTCTGGGAGCCGGGTCACGCTACGAACGGTTTGGATCGTTGACAAAGGTCAGGATCTCCCAAGGTTTGTGACGGCCTATCCGATGTGAAATTCTTTGGAGGAATGAAATGATGCTTACAGTGCCCCCTCTGGCTATGGAGACGGCATGAAGCCTTTATCCATCCACTCGCTGAGATCAGCGCCAAACCATTCTGTTGGGAGTTCTCTTCCCAGACCCTGCTTCTTGCAGGCCTCATAAATCAGCGCGCCGGCAGCGGCAAACTGGATTCCCACGCCGGTATTGCTTTTGTAAAAGATGATCTGCCGGTCGGTCGTGCGCCCCGGATGCTGGCCGGTCAGGACTTCTCCCAGTTCGCAAACCTTTTCCCATCCGAATTTCCCTTCCTCGATCAAATCGAGAAGCTCCCGTTGCTGGTTCGTGACAGCGGTCTCTTTATTATTGAGCACGATGAAGTCGCTCCGCATCATCGTCGTTGAATCGGCCTCCGTGCGACGGTGCACGCCGTCGGTGTTGGCGATGGTCGTCACCATCTGCCCCGGCTCAAGCCAATTCCCATCAAAGACCGCCTGGCTTGAGTTCGTGGCGGACATAACGATATCCGCTCCTTTGACCACAGCCTCGGGACTACTTACTGGTTGGATCTCGACGTTCAGCAACTCCGTCATTTCCTCCGCGAACCTTTCCCGATGCTCTCTTGTTGGGCTATAAACTCTGACCCGCTCGATATCTCGAACACAACAGATGGCTTCCAGGTTTCGCCGCGCCTCGTTCCCTGAGCCGAACAGGCCAACCACTTTGGAGCCTTTTCTAGACAAGGCCCGGTGGGCGACTCCGGTAGTCGCTCCCACCCGTATCGCCGATAGGCTAAAATCGTGGATCAGCGCCAGGGGTTCTCCGGTCTCCAGGCTAAATAGAAGCACGAAGCCCCAGCTTCGCTTCATGGGCGACGGGAAATCCATCCTCTTGCTTCCCGCGACGACCCTTTCCTGCACGATAGTCGAATCATAGCGCAGCGCCGCCACTCCCGAGCTTGGAACTGCTCCGGGAATGATGTTCGCCATATATCCCGGTTTATCGAGATCGGGCGGAACCTTGTACCGTACTCGCGGGCGGCTAACGGCTATTCCTCGCCCCTCCTCCGCGAATGCGCGCTCCATCGCCGCGATACATTCATCCATCTTGAGGACTTGTCTGACTTCTGGGTCGCTGATCAAAAGCATAGGTCTCTCCCGCCCTCGGCCTTTATCTTTTATAGAGCGCCTTGTAGAAACCTTTCTGGTCCAATTCCCGCACGAAATTCTCATCCACGATATCCGAGACGTGAATCTCTTTGCCTTTTTCAATCCCCGGAGTCATTGCGATGGCTGTCTCCATGCCGGCGTGATTGAGATATGGAATCTCGGGCACCCACTCCTTATACGCTTCATAGCTCTTTTCCAAAATGAAAGGTTCAATCCCCCGCAGGTATTTTGCCATGACTTTGAGCGTAGCTTCTTTTTGTTGGTGGAAAACAGACAGGGCCACAGAGTACGCCCGTATGAACTTCCTAAAAGTATCTGGAGATTTTTTGATAATTGTACGCGTTGAAATCACGGCTGTGTTCTGATGCTCCAGACCGGACTTGGAAAGGTCCATAAGCTCGCGGTAGCCAAGCTGGCCTGCTCTTATCGTAAATGGAGGCTGGAGAGTGGCAGCCTGAATTGAGTTCCCGGCCAGAGCGCCCATGAGAGAGGGGATGTCTCCGATTTGTATTAAGACAACGTCTTTCCCCGGCTGAAGCCCCCATTTTTTCAACGCAAAGCTGGCGGAAAAGTCATAGAGGCCTCCGAAGCGGGTAATCCCCATTTTCTTTCCTTTTAGATCTTGGGGTACCCGGATCTCAGGCACAGCATAGATGGAAACATTGATTTTGTTAACGGCGCCGGCTATGGCCACAGGATCGCTCCCGCGTGCGTAGGCCGCAACCACACTGGCCACCCCGGCCAAGGAAAGCTGGATCTCCCCCGATAGCATTGCTGCCATCACACGATTCGCGGAGTTGATGTAGATGAGGTTGACCTTAAGACCTTCTTTCTCAAATAGACCCAGCTCGTTCCCGATCCAAAATGGAGCACCGGATGGGACCAGGGCAGAGTAACTCGCATCGAGAACCTCCGGACTTTTACTCTGCGAGAAAATCCTTACTGGAGAGGCCAATTGCAAGAGAAAGCCAAGGGATAGGAGAAAGAATCTAAAAGCCCAAGAAAGCTTTAGAGAACAAAGCGGAGACGGACACATCATAGGCCCCCTGTTTAAACACCTAGGTCTATGGGAAGAGTCCCATGCGCCGCCGGGCAGGGACCAAGGAAAAAAAGAGATCACTTTTGACCCTTCCTACAGCCAGCTGATTTAAAAGCCTCTTACTCCAATCGCGGATAGATATCCAGCCTTATCTTCAGGTCGGTCAGGTCTGGCCAGCTGCTTTCTCTGGTGACTGCTGGCGCTCCTGAAGGCGGGCTGTCGGGGGGGTTGTCAGGGGGCTATTTTGAGTTCTCGGCGGCTGAACGTCAAAAAAGAAATTCCTATCATTTATTTTTTCAGGTTGTGGTAGCGGTTGCCAACATCAACTACAGCCTTCTCAATCTCCCAAAACCTTCAAAACCGCCACCTTTTGAAACGCTGGTATACCCTAAGCGGCTTCCAAAATGGGTATCAGTAGAAGGTGAATATCGGATGATTCTAACGCCGTTCACCATTGCACAAAAGCATGTTTTTCAATGAGATCGCTTTACCGGTCATCGCATTTATTTTCAAACTGAACCACTACCGTCAACGCACGCAGAAGCGCTACCCAACCGGAAGATAAGCGTCGGAGTAAGAACGATTTGGAGGGGGAACTGGAATAATGGAACGTTGGAATACTGGAGTATTGGCGGCGAATGGCCACCACTCCAATATTCCATCACTCCAATACCCCGTTCTTCTTACCGCACTTTCATATTCCACCCGAAGATTCGCTCGCTCGGTAGGGGCCGGTAGTCGACGTTCTTGGCCATGCCGAAGAGCAACTGGTGGCGCCAGAGAAAGTGCGCCGGCGCTTCGTCGGTGATCATGCTCATCGCCTGCGCTAGGAGCTTCTTGCGTTTGGCCGGTTCGAAAGCTTGGCGCTCCGCCGAGAGCAGTTCGTCTACTTTCGGATTCGAATAACCGATCCTCGGTGAGCCGCCAGTTTCAAAATATTGCGACAGCGCGGCGCTCGGATCGACGACTCCACCCCGTCCCATATAGTAAAATGGAACTTTTCCGACCTGCACGTTCGCCCACAGGGTTGCCCATTCCGGTGTGAGTAGTTTCGCACGAAAGCCGACGGCATTGAGCATCGGCACGATAGCTTCTGAAATTTGCTTATCCAGCGTGTAACGGCCCACCGGCGTCGATAGCTCGACATCGACGCCGTTAGGATATCCCGCTTGCTTCAATAATTCGCGCGCCTTTTCCGGGTTGTAAGTATACTTCGGTTGCAGATTCGGATCGTAACCGTACTGCCCCTCGCCGATCGGACCGTCAAGCCGCGCGGCTTCACCTCGCAACAAAGTCTCGATGATTGTGTCGCGATTAATGGCGTAGGCCACCGCTTGACGGACCAGCTTATTGTCCCAAGGTTTGACCTTGGGCATCATCCCCAAGAACATGATCTCCGCCGTGTGAAACTTGACGATCTTATGATTCGCGCTGCGCTCGACGCGCTCGCGCAGATGCGGCGGCACGAACTGGGCGATTTGAATTTCATTGTTCAAGAGCGCCGTCACTCGTTGCTCCGGTTCCCGCATGGTACGGAAGACAATCTCATCCGGCGCCTGCGGATATTGCTTCCACATCGGGTGGCTCTTGTCCTTGCCGATGACTAAACGTTGGCCTGGAATCAGCTCGCGGAATTTGTACGGGCCCGCACCGAAGGGGTACTGGCGATCCGCGACGTCGGCACCATGTTTATCATAAAGGTCTTTGCTCGTAACAATGATGCGATCGAACAAGTAGTCCAGCAAGGGTGCCGTCGGTATTTTGGTGGTAACCTGCACGGTGTAGTTGTTGAGCGCCTTTTCGCTGACCACTGCGGCGATATTCTGGCGCTGTTTACTTTGCGGATCGTTACGAGTGCGACCCATGGAGTGAACGATATCGTGCGCCGTCACCGGTGTACCGTTATGAAACTTGAGCCCCTTGCGGACATGAAAGATCCAGTTGTTCGGGTCCTTGACCTCCCAACGCTCGACCACCAGCCCGACATGTTGCCCTTTATCGAAGTCATAGGTCCCGAGGCATCCCAGCACCTGGCACCAAACGCTATACATCAGGGAAACACTGTCAGCGTATGGATTGAAGGTATCCATGGTTTCGGTCACGCCGATGGAGAGGCGCGTCTCTGCCGCCTGAAGCGGTCGTATCGGAGCGGCAATCACGAACACGGCGAGAAAGACAAAGGCTATCGGTCCTCGTTTCATAAAACCCTCCGTCAAAATTTTACTTCCATAACTGTTTATAAATCATCAGCTTCATTGACCAGCCTGACGTGATTAGAAAAATCCTACAACACCTAGGTCGATGGGAAGAGTCCCATGCACCGCCGGGAAGAGATCCTCCAGTACAAGAGATTACCTTTCGAGGTGAGCCGTTTGGCTGAGCGCTCACGACGAAGCCTCAAGGTCGAACCTTCGATCCATCCTACGGTTCGATAAACTCACCGTCCCGTCTTCGACCCTAAGGCTCAGACCCGAAGGGAGGAAGATCGAGGGACAGCCATCTGATTTAAAAGCCTCTTACTCCAATCGCGGATAGATGTCCAGCCTTATCACCTCAGGTCGGGCCAGATGCTTTCTCTGGTGACTGCTGGCGCTCCTGAAGGCGGGCTGTCGGGGGGTTGTCAGGGGGCTATTTTGAGTTCTCGGCGGCTGAACGTCAAAAAAGAAATTCCTATCATTACAATTTTGAGTCCTTGGCAGTTGGCCCTAAAAAGGAGTTTCCTATCATTTCGTCTTACTTTCCCCCTGGTGCCGACATGAACGAGCGGTCAATCATGTCATCCACAGTAATTCTTTTCTTGACCCTGCCCTGCTCGAACTCCTGGTCCGCCACGATGCCGATGCCCTTTTCGGCGATTTTGCCATCCGCCGGGAAGGAGTCTCGATACAGATCGTAGCCTGCGGGAGCTACTGCCGGATCCATTTTGACATACTTTTTCAGCACTCTTATCGCTTCATCCCGGCTGTCTCGCGTCAAACGCGTTCCCTTCTGATAGGCGCGTATAAACCGAATCGCCTGACCTTTTTCTTTGGCGAGCCATGACTCGCGCGCGGCGAAAACTTCGTAGGGCCATTCGGGATACATGTCCTTGAGATCAAACAGCTTGCGATAGCCCATGGCCTTGGCCTGCTCCGTCACGGGAAACCAGATAATGGTAGCGTCGACGCCTCCCGAACTTAAAGCAGCAAAGCGAGCCGGAGTGCTGCCGATTTGCAGTATTGTCACGTCCTTAGGATCGATGCCGAAATGGAGCAGGCTGGCGCGGGTTAGAAAATCCGAAAGGGCCCCAAAACGGCTGATCGCAAACTTTTTACCTTTCGCCTCTTTCATCGAGGTCAGCTTGGGCTGCGAATAGAGCTCAAAGGGCATTAGATTACAAATGCCCCAGAAAGTCTTGACGTCTATTCCGCTCGCCCGGCCGAGTACAGGTTCAGCCACCGACGAAGCCATGATCTGAACATCGCCGCCGATCAGCGCTTGAAGATTGGTGGTGCCCGAGTTGAACATGACCGGGACGATCTCCAATCCTTCGTCCTTGAAAAAGCCCCTCTCGATCGTCACATAAAGCGGCAAGAACGCGACATTGACAGAGGAAATCCCGACGACGATTTTCGCCTGGGCATCGGATGGCACATCCCCTAACAAGGGGAGCGTCACAAGAAGCGAAAAACAAATTCGTTTCATTATTTTTCTCATTTTGACATCGCGCCTAAAGCTTCTGGACCACCTTTTCGCCGAACAAACGCATTGAAGCAAGAATCTCTTCCTGCGGGAGGCCGGGTGTCCAGTCGAACCGCACTAACATGTAGTTTGTTCCCAGACGACTTTCGTATTCCTTGATCTGATCGATGCATTCTTCCGGCGAGCCCAGAATGAATCTATTCTTTGCTAGGCGATCGAAAGCCCAGCTCAGTTCGTTAGGGTCGCTCATCGCCTCGTTCTGTTTCCACTTGATGTAGATCGAGCGATAAAGTTGTTCCAGGCACGGCCGCGCCTTCTCCACCGCCTCCTGACGGTTTTTCGCTACGAAGGTCTCGCGAATGATCGGCAGGTCCGGTTTGCCAGTCTTACCGGCAACGGTCCAAGCCTTGTAAAATAAATCCACCTGCCGCTCAAGTTCCTCGATGGCGGAGTGCGGGCCGATGATCCAGCCATCGCCGATTCTCGCGGCGCGTTCGACGGCGGCATCGGAGTTGGCGGCGATCCAGATCGGCGGTCGCGGTTTTTGCAGCGGTTTGGGATCGACCGTGACGTCTTTGATCTGAAATTCCTTGCCGTCAAAAGTCACGTGGTCCTCAGTCCAGAGCCGTTTGATGATCTCCACACCCTCAACGAAACGGCGAAAGCGTTGCGTCTTGTTCAGGTCAAAGGCGTTAAGTTCCTCGTCGCGATACCCAAGACCAAAAGCAACGAAGGACTTGCCGTCGTTAATTACGTCGAGACTGGCGAGCTCCGTCGCAACTGTGACCGGATGGCGCAGACCGAGAAGCATGACCGCCGTGCCCACTTCACAATGCTTCGCCTCGGCGCAGAGCCGCGCCAGCGCCGGAACTTGATGCAGACGCTGGAGGCCAGGAATGTTGTAGTGCTCGCCCATCGAGAAGCCGTGAAAGCCGCTTCGATCGGCGACGCGCACCTGTTCGATCAGCGTCGGCATTAGCGACGCGCCTGGTTTGTCGATGGAAACCTGGGGATTGAGTTGAACACCGATTTTCATTGACCCTTCCTACAGCCAGATGATTTAAAAGCCTCTTACTCCAATCGCGGATAGATGTCCAGCCTTATCACCTCAGGTCGGGCCAGATGCTTTCTCTGGTGACTGCTGGCGCTCCTGAA
>Ga0082335_1000504_pt1 | contig 99135 bp, 98 predicted proteins | sample Subgrocontami58m_FD_72375 | JGI IMG/M metagenome (GOLD analysis project Ga0082335, IMG submission 72375) | Subsurface groundwater microbial communities from S. Glens Falls, New York, USA - GMW37 contaminated, 5.8 m (SPADES assembly) (version 2) ... | reverse complement strand
GGGCCCTGTTAAAGGAAGCCTTCATTGCAACTGCCTGGAGGGCATTTAGCGCGAATGCCTGGAGCTCTTTTTCCCCGGTCCAGTATTTTATTGTGCCAATGCAGGATTTTGCAACGCTGTAAGACAGCAGCGCCGGGGCAGGCCCTCTTTTTGGCACCTCCACAAAACCGGCTTGCCCTGCCCTGAAAATTGTCCTGGCAACGGCTTTTGCCGCCCTTGCCAGGTATTTGAGAAGATTTTCCGGGGTGCCTTCCCTGGTTTTAGGCAACTCGAACTTTCCAAATCCGTTCATTCTGCTAAGCTCCCAAAATTTGGTTATGGCATATGCCAGCGAAACGAAGTTGTGCAGGAAACCGTGCCTGGACTGGTAATCTGTAATTAATGCGAAAAGCTGCCTTAGGGCGGCATCCCTTGCTTCCCCTTTTCTTTGAATGGCGCCATCAAATTCTTTCGGGGGCAACAGCTGTTTATGGGGGGTCTCATTCCGATGCCCTGATGGTGCAACCGGCACTTCCAATGGCATGCCTTCCATTTCCATGTCCTCGTACAGCTTCTTGTACAATCTCTTAGCAATGAAGTTGTCATGGCCGGCAACATTCATCCTAAACTGCAGTTTTGCATCCCGGACCGCAGTTTCAAGCGCCACGGCCAAATCTGCGGCCTGTTCCCTGAATGCCGCCTTGTCATGCGTCTTTTCCATGATTGTAATCCTTTCAATTACGTTTGCAATTTCCATATTATCTCCTTTTACATTTAATTACAACTTTGGTGTATTTAACCCTATAGGTTTGTTTTCTGTTGCCATACGGCAACTATAAATCCATGTTTTTTCCGGAAAAGAGGCTCCCTCCCCTTTTTATTCAATTTTGCGCAATAGTGCCACATGCCAGACGCGCCAAATCCGCATTCCGCCGAATTGGGGACGGTAATCACCACATTCGAATCCCCCACAACACTCATCTTCCACTTTGTTGTGCAGTCAGCCGAAGGGGTGAGGAAGGGGCAGTTTATCGAAGTGCAGACATCATCCGGCCCGCTGCTTGCATCCGTTGTCGAATTGGCAAGGGCAAACCGCTATTTTGAGAGGGCGGAATCAGTAGCAGAGTATGAGAGGCTCGGCACGCTTTCCTCCTCTTTCCCCACAACCGAATGGGAATACACGGTTGCCACCTGCCGGGTGCACGGCGTGCTGCAGAAATTGGGGGAAAACCTCACCCTCCAGCGCGCAAGCATGCCTGTGGCGCCGGGGCTGAAAGTTGTGATTGCCCCGGATGACCACCTGAAAGCGTTTATCGGCATAGAAAAGGACGGATTGGAAATCGGGAATTTGGGCTACCATGACCTGCCGGTGAAGCTTGGCATGTCAAAATTATTGCAAAAGCATCTTGCCATACTTGCAATGTCCGGAGCGGGCAAATCCTACCTGACCGGCGTGCTCATGGAAGAGCTGCTCGACCGCAAAGCAGAGCTTGGCAGGCTTGCCATAATCGTGATAGACAACCACGGGGAGTACATAGGGTTCAAATCATCGCAGTATGGCGATAGGACCGATGTGGTGGATGGCAAAAAAATCAAAGTCGGCCTGCGGAACCTTTCCGCCTACCAATTGGCGGAATGGTCGGACATGTCCGGCACCGCGCGCCGCTACCTTGACGAAATTTTCGAGCCGATGAAAAAGGCGATGAAGGAAAAGCAGGAGGCGCAGGGGCTTGAGGAGCTAATCGAAGCGGTGCGTGCTGATTCGTCATTTGACAAAAAAGAGAATGTGCGAGGGCCGCTCATTGCCGCCCTTGACGATTTGCGCCGCATGAGGATAATCGGCAAGGGCGACTCCCCCAAGCTCGACTTGATTGTGAAGCCGGGGCATCTTGCGGTATTCGACCTGTCGGAAATAGATTCGCTTCGCCAAAAACAAATCATAGTGGCATATTTTGCAAGAAAACTTTTCAGGATGAGGAAAAAGGGCAAGATTCCACCCTTCCTGCTCGTTGTCGAGGAGGCGCACAATTTTGCGCGGGAGAAGGCGGAAAAGCACAATGCTTTGGCAAAGCCTGTCATCGAAACGCTGGCGCGCGAAGGCAGGAAATTCGGCGCGTCGCTCTGCCTTATTTCGCAGAGGCCGGTGCAATTATCGACTACCGCCTTGAGCCAATGTGTCACACCAGATTCAAAAATCACCCTTTACGATGGAAAAAACGCAGAAATCGGCAACCTGTCCGTAGGGTGGAAAAATTCAGAGATTTTGTCTTATCACACCAACACCCTCCGCTGCGAAGAAAAGGTCCCGGAGGCGTACCTTTCAAAGAACCCACAAATTTTCAATTCGCCGGTTTTTGAAATTGAAACAGAATCCGGTGCCAGTATTCGGGCAACCGGTGACCATCCATTCTGGGCTGAAAGCGGAGAGTGGAAACCGGCTGGAAAATTGTTGCAGGGAGAGCGGGTTGCCTTCCGGCCGTTGCAGGACTTCAAATCCGAATTCCAAGCCGAATTCAGCATCCTTTCGGATAAAGACATAGGTGTGCCATCCCCGGTTCGAAAACAGGAACTCATAATAAGACTTCACGAACTTGGCTTGCTTCCACTCACTTCTACAAATCCTAAACTTCCAATCCTTGCCCGCTTATTGGGGCACATTTATGGTGACGGGACGCTGCATCCTGCATATCGGACCAAGGAAGGGCAAAGTTTGCTCCGAATGACTTTTTCCGGAAAGGATGAAGATTTATTGGCAATACAAAAAGATCTAGGCAGGCTTGGATTTGAAAACGGTCAAAAAATCTGCAAGCAAAAGCGCGAGTCAATTTCCAATTTCATCAAGTACGGACCTAGGAAAATAGTTGGAATTTCCACGTATTTCAAAACCGGCATAGGCGCACTTTGGGCCATTATGAAAGCGCTGGGCGCCCCGGTAGGGGAGAAAGCAATCCAGCCTGCTCATTTTCCGGATTGGATTATGCACTCTCCTGCGCATATAAAGCGGGAATTCCTTGCAGCTTATACTGGCAGCGAATGTTCTTCAATCCGATTCAGCAGAAGATGGCCTGAAAGCCTGATATTGCCTTTTTCCAAAGTGGAGTCGCTTCAGGCATCGGGATGGGAATATGCCAAACAGATCCAGTCTCTTTTCTCAGGCTTCGGAATTTCGACGCATGCCTTTACCCGCCCATATTGCAAGAGGAAGGATGGCACATACAGTATCCAATTCATCATCGAGATTCATCGTGAACGCCATAATGTCCTTCGTTTTTGCAAAACCGTTGGCTATAGGTATGCGCGCGACAAAGAGGAACTTTCCCTTCGGGCTTTGGCATATATGCAGTATTTGGAAACCATGACCATGCAGAAACAGCAGATGATGACAGTTGTCCAATGCCACAACGGGCCGATTACCAGCCATGCGGCGAGGAAGATGGGGCTCAACCCGGCAACCGCCCGCTCATGGCGGAGCCGAAACATACAATCAGCAAAACTTTGCACAGCTGATCAAATACCGAATTTCGAAGGATGGGTTTCCAAGAACTGCAAAGGGCTCGGGGGCGGGCTTCACTGGGCAAAAATTTCAAGCATCCTGCCTGTAGAAGCCACCGACGTACGCGACATGACAATTCCAGAATCGCATTCATTTTTTGCCAACGGTTTCCTAACGCACAATTGCAACACCCAAATCATTTTACGGGTCACAAATCCGTTCGACATCAAGCACATCGGGGAGTCGTGCGAGGGCATAGACTCCAACATGCTAGGCTCCATCACCACGCTGCGCGTTGGCGAGGCATTGATTGTGGGCGAAGCCGTGGGCTCGCCTGTTTTTGTTTCAGTGCGAAAGAGGCGCAGCCGCACGCCTCCAAAGGGAGACTCATTGGAAAAGCTTGCCAAGCAATTCGAGGAGGGCATGAAAAGGAAGGACGACGAGATAGAGGCATTCCTTTGAACAGTGGCGGTTTACGATTCGATGCCACCTGGCGCATTTGCCACCGAATCCCAGACTGAATCCATCACTATCCTTGAAATTATTTCCCCAATATCCTGCCTTGATGCGGGCCGCTTCCCATTCCCTATCAGTGCTGATTCAACTTTCTTGTCAAGCTCCGCCTTTATCCGGGTGAACGGCAGGGAAGGTTTTAGCGACTTTTTAGCAAGCACTGCGGCTTCCAGCCGGTAATCCCCGCCCCAGTCAATTTCTTTCATGCCCGCCTCCCACGCGCCAATTTCCCGCGCCAGATTGGAGCCCGCCCGCATCCTCTGAACCATGGTTCTTGCCGCGTGCCTGTCGTCAAAACCAAGTGCTTCAAGGGAATTGAATTCGGACTGGAGCACAAACAGCGACACTAGCTCCCTGCCCCCCCTGGCAGGCTGGGGATAATGCGCGCCATTTCCAAGAAAAGCCACAAGCTCATGGTAAAAATCATAAGGATTTTCGCACCTGAGGCACATTGCGAGGGCTGCCTGCGTTGCTGGTTGCCCAAAGTAAAGGAAGAATTTTGCAAGCCTGCCTTCAATGTCACGCGCCTTGGAGTCGGCTCCTTCAGCCCATTTGATTGGATCTATATTCTGCTGCCAAAGCCTTGCAGCCTCAATGGCGACAGCAGGATGCGTTTGCGCCTCACGCTTTCCTTCGGCGTAAAAATTCGCAGCGGTGCCTTTGCCAACCGCCTCAAGCATCTGCCTCCTGCCATCCGGGAATATGGCGGCGAATTTCACCCTTCCTTCCGTTCCTGTCGCCCAGCCTACATCGACCTCGTGCTCCACTCCAAGCCCGTCCGTCAATTTCAACCGCATCCCTTTTTTTATGCCGCCGGGCTGGATTTCGGACCAAAACAGGCGGGCATCGTGATTTTCAAGCTGCTCATTGAGCAGCCTGTGCATGATGTCCAAATACTTGAAATCCGGCGCCGCGCCCCCCTTTAACGCCCCTCTTTTGCCAAACGCATCCACCATCATCTTGCGCGCCATCTTTCCCAGCCTGCTCCTATCCTGGGCAAATCCGGCTGGGAATGGCGGCGGGTTGGGGGATTTGCGCTTGGTTGCCATATTATCACTTTCACAGATGCAGCATGTGCAATTTTGCTATGCCAGTTCAGGTTAATATATTGCATTCTTTCATTAGGGCCGGATCAAACCTCACCGTTGCATCATGGGGCGGCAAGCCCCGCATGGCGCATTGTTTTGCACGGGCGAGCCTTCAATTATCTGACCTCCTCCTGCCGGGCGTCCTGATGTCTGAATCTTGGCTTATGTTTTGGCAATTCCTCCGTATCGATTCCTTGCGCTTTCCTTATCATGGAAAGCTGCCACCGAAGGTTGTGCTCCAAATCATATCCGACAGGGGCGAAGAGGCGCGATTTTTCCGCTTCCATGAGCCGTGAATTGAGTGTTAACGGTCCGATTTTTCCTTCAAGCGCCCGGTCAAGTTCCAAAACGCCCACTCCATCCCCAAGAAGCTGCGTAACCGTTGCGGCCTCAAGGTATCTTGACTGCCTTGCCATTTCAAATGCAACGGCTGCGGCGCTTGAACGCCCATTGGGCATCCCCAAGCAGCCTCGCGCCGCCTTAAGCGCGTTTCCGCCAGATTGCGCATAAAACAAATAAAGCTGCCTTGCCTCCTCGAACTTGCCTGAAAACGCGCATTCTGCCGCAGCCTGGAATATTATTTCGGAATCCGCCGTTCTTTTTTCATATTCCACCCTGCGCACGCCCTTCCCATATGATGACTCTTCAAACATCTGCCTGTGGGCATCTCCGATTCCCCTCCATTCCTTGCCTTGCGCAAGCTCACCCTGGATATCGAAAAGCTTTATCAGCACATAGGTTTCAGAGCCAAGGCGGCTTAGCCCCTCCAAGCCTTCAACCCCATTTTTTGCCGCCTCTTTTTCCCCCATTATCGCAAGCTCATGCGCCTGGTCGAGGTAGTGCCGCCCTACAAGCCTTCGCAATTCCAAAAGACGGGGTTCTTTAGCGGCGTCAAACCTGGCGCCGGCAAGTCCTTCCTGTATTCTTCTGAACGCATGCAGCAAATCCCATTCCCGGGCTTTCTCCCCAAACTGCGCCGCAAGGCTCTCCCTTAGGGCATTTGCCTCAACCCCCCTTTCCCCTTCTTTGGCGAAATCCAGCCTTCCAAAGCGTGCCTCCGCCTCCGGTATAATCTTGGCCATCCGGCTTGCGGCCATATTGGCAAACATCCGCAGGCCCCCATGCCACATTCGCACGTCGTTTTCATTGGCAGCATTTTTCAACTCCTCCCCCACGGCCTGAAGCGCGCCCAGAACCGATTTCCCTTCCCTTTCGTATTCCGCAAGTTCCTTGACCCATATGCGCTCAAGGATATCGCCCCGGGCGGCTTTCATCAGTCCCGGGTCGTTCGCAAGCCTCGCCGCAACCTTGGCAACCACTTCGGGCGGAAGATGCGAAAAACGGCTCTCAGCGGGAGCTTGGGCATTATTTTTGTATCTTAGTGCCTCGGCCAATCTTGCGGTGCATGCAGCCACTTTGATGGCGCATTCGGCGGACCTGTATCCCCAAGCGCCGGCAAGGCTGCCGAATATGTATATGGCTTCTGCGTAATGCCCGGATTCGGCGGCCCTCTCGGCAATCCCAAAAGCAAGCGGAGCGCCCCCACTGCCCCGAGTGGCAAGAATGAGTCTTGCAGCTTCCGAGTCGATGCCTTTTTTATGCAGCTCATCAAGAAGCAGCCTGGACGGCTCCCCGCCAAATTCGGCTATTTTTGCCGCCTGTCCATATGCGCGCTTTTCATCAATTCCTTCCGCTGCGGTGCCAAGCAGCCTGCCCATCCTGATGCCATAAATTTGCCCTGCAATTGTTTTCCACTCAGGCTCGGCAGCCATTTCTGCCTGCGAAATTTTGGATTCATTCGACCTCGCTACCAATTCCCTGACCACCTGCTGATTGTATTTGGTTGGGGCAAGCAGCCCAATTTCCGGCTTTGCCATCCAGCCAATCCTTGACATTACAAAACGGCGGTTAATGCGCAGCCGCCGTGAAATCTCCTGGGGGGTGAGCCCCTCTGCAGCCATTCCGTAAATTTCCCTGTCGTTATTCCGCGTTCCCCCAATTCCATCCTCCCAAGCCTTTGCCGCTTCATATGTTCTTATTTTGTAGGTGTTTATCTCCGGACGCTGGGCATCACGAATGAAATCCCTCCGAAGTTCGGCCCGCGGGTCTTCCAACCTGAATCCTAGCGCGGCCTCTTCGCCGCTTCTTTCTACAGCAATGCTGGCATTTGCCGCCCGAAGCAGCGCATAGAGCTCGTGCCTGGCCATTTTTTTTGTGATTCCAAGTTCCTTTGCCACCATGCCGACAATTTCCCCCCCCGTAAGCTTTCCGTCCGCAACCTCCAATATTCTTTTTCCTGCGGGGCTGGCATTTTTCGCGGCAATTTCCCACCTGTCGTATTTTTCAATCCTGTGCGTAAGCGGGTCCGCGTGCAGTTTTTTTGGATTTCTGCTTCCCCCGCGCATAGCCTTTACCGGAATGTGCCCCGCCATCTTTGCGGCAATCTCCACCCACCCTCCATCCATATTGCAAAGCTCCACCAGCTGCTTGAAAAGCGCCAATACGGATTCGCGCCCCCCAATTTCATTCCGAGCCTGCCTTGCTATGTCCACGCCGGTCAATTTCCTGTTTGCATGGGCGTTTTCCATAATCAACTGTGCCATGCGCCTTTTTGCGCCGCTTAATTCGAAAGTGGCCGTGCTTATGTCCCTTGCAGGGAGCACTATCCCGTCTTTCAACTGCTTCCAGGATAAAGTGTATTTCCAGACGCTTTTCCTTGCCGCCACAACCGGGGGAGCCAAGCCTTGCCGCGCTTTAGGCGCCAGGGCATTCCTTGCAAATTGCACTTCCTGTTCGGTGAGTTTTCCCCAAATCCAATCTCCGTTTTTGCTTTCGCCCGGCAGGCCCATTTTCACCAAGTGGGCATTCGCCAGTTTGGACAGGGTGTTCAAGGCCGCTTTTTTGCCCCTGCCCTCCTTCCCCTCAGTTTGGGTTCTTAACAGCTCATATATTTCATGCCCTGTCAGCTTTCCCAATGTTGCAAGCTCATAAACGCGCCTTTCCATCTTAGTGAGGCTTTCAGTGGCCAGCCCATTTGGCGTGGCATCACCTGGCAGCACCACACTTTCCATCCAGCTGCGCCTGTGGCCTTTGCTTTTGGGCCAAACAGGGAGCCGGGCGGATTTTTTGCCCCCATCCGTTTCGCGCCCTCCTGCCCTAATGCTTGGAACCATGCCAGTGCCCCCAAGCCAACCAAGTTTAGAGCCATGGGGGCCTTCACCGGTTTCTTTTGCCAGCCGGTCTGCCCCCTCCCCTGCCACGAACTGCTCGTTTCCCATGATCCTATATTTCAGTGCCGGCTCCTGTTGCATTTGTACCATGGCTCCAAACGGCGCAAATCCAATCCGCGCAAGTGCCCCTCTATTTTGTTCAAAAGCATTTGCCCCCCCAAATGTTTCATATGCCAATGCAAGCTTGCGGCGGGTGGCAACCCCATGGTATGCCGGCATTGCCAAGCCATAGAGAATGGCGTTCATTGAATTGTATATGTTAAGCAAAGTGGCGCCGTGCCTCTCCACTTCCACAACTCCCTTTATTGCGCCTGCCGCACCATCATATAGCATTTTCCCATACGCAGCCTTTCCAATCGCAGAAAGCGCCGCGTTCCTGCTTCCAAGCAGGTACATGGAGGCAAGAAGCTGCGCCCCCCCCACGAAGTTCCCATCTTCAAAATCCGCAATGCCAATCAGGGTGAACATCGCCTTGGGCGCCGCCCCCCCCTTTTGCACAAACGAAAGCGCGGTCGCAATTCCCATCAGCGCATCCTTGCCATATGGCTTGAGCTCTGAGGCTGCCCCCGCAATTTTGCCTATGTTGCCGGATTTTGCCCCTTCCCAAAGCTTTTGCAGGGCGGTGCCTGTTTTTACTTCGTTTGCGGCATTGCAGTAGTATCCGCCGACATCCTGCAGGAAGCGTTCCCGCACCATCCCGATGTGGGTGAAAGCGATTTCCCCGCTTTCACCCGGATAGGCGGTTTTAACCGCAAGGCTTGACAAGCGGTTTTTTTTGCCCAAGGTTAGGGGCACGCCCATGGCATCCACCGAAGATTCGAGCATTTTCAAATCTGCCAAGTTGGCAAGAACAAGGGCATCCCGCAGCATGTCTTTCCTTGCGCCTTCCAATCCATGGCTAATGCTCTCCTGTTCAAATGCAGGGAGCACCGCGGCAAGGCTTTCGGCAATAAGATAACGCCTTGCGTCCCAGGCAATTTCATCCATCCCGTCCGACCAGGATTTTAGCATGCCGGCCCATCCGCCAAGCCTTTTTTTCGCCCCTATTTCGGCATCAATAGCAAGAAGTTCGTAACGCATTCCCATGCTGTTTTTTTGGGCATTGCTCATGCCGCTTTCCCTTGCAATCCCATCCATTAGGCTCCCAAAACCACCATTGCCATTCCTGTCCGCAATAGATGCCCTTGCATATCCTTCCCAAGCAGCGGCCAGCACCGCGCACAGGCTTTCCACCGTTCTTCCCCTTGTGGCGGCATAAGCCTGCCATTTTTTCGAAATTTTTTCAAGCTCCCGCTCATCGGAGTTGAGGGCAAGTGCGATGTCATCCTTTAGCGCCGCCATCCCCTCTTCAAGCAGCATAAAACCCTCCCTGTTTTTGCATTGCCTGTCCATGGAATACGAGGGGGGCACCCAGTTTTTTGCAAGATGTAAATTCTCAACAAACGCTAAGAGCGACGCAGGCGCGCCCTCCCCCAATATCCTTGCCACGGCCTCAAGGTCAAGGCTCGCCAGCCTGCCTTGCGCATCGTCCCGCCCTATTTTGGCGCATTTTGCCGCCAACGCGCAAAACGAGGAGGCTTCAAGCAAATCATTGGCGGCATGCAATGTGCGGCCGCGCCCCCCTTCCCCCCCCAAGCCTGCGGATGGGCCGGGCAAGGCGGCAAGCTTCCTGCCCGCACCCTCAAGAAGCTGGGAGGCTGCAAAATATTCGCCTTGAGAGCCAAGCCTTCGGGCGTAAAATTTAACCCTGTCCAGGAAGCCTTCAATGTTCCTTCCTTCCGTCAATTCCTTTTCCCGGAAAAAAAATTTCTCACTCCTGCCGCTTTCCATGCGCACTTCCACCTGCCATGTGCGCAAAAAAGCAACGGTCGCAATTTTTTCCGGATCCATTTCCTTGCTGGCAGAGCGGGCCGACATGGATGCTTCATGCCTGTGGGGGGAAATAGGCACAAGGGGCAGCGCCGCCAATTTTTCGGAAAACTTCCTTTCAAGGATTGAAAATTTCAAATCGCCGCCAAGTTCCTGCATTTTAGCGCAAAAGGCCGCCTTCTGTTTCTGGGAAAGCGGGCAGCCGGGGCGGGATAGCGCCTCATCAACCAAAGCCGCGGCGCTCTCTTTGGGAAGCCTGGCAATTAGGTAAGCTGCCATCTTGCCGGGGCTGAAAGCGAATTCCCGCGCGCCGTATTTCTCCGCCCCGTGCATTGCAATCTCAAGAAGCCTTGAATGTTCAAGGTCGGCTTTCAGCCCCTCCTTTTCATATCCATTTGCAAGCTTTGCCGCCTCCTTTTGCAGTTCGGATATGCGCTGTGCCTTTTCCACTGCGCCAAGGCTTGAGGAAACCACCCTGCCAAGCTCATCGCGCAACAGTTCGGCGCTTGAAGCTCTGCCCTTTAAGCCAAAGCTTCCCTTTGCAGCCGAAACCATAGGCTTGAATGGGGCTTGCTAGCATTATAAATTTTTTCCCCCGAGTCTGATTGCAAGAAGGCGAAAAATCCATTATGCTGCGGCCGGCATGGCGAGCCTGTTCCCAGTGCGCGCCTGCTCCGCGTCCATGTCAATTTTGTTCACGACGCCCGCCTCACGGAAAAACGCAAGCATCCCTTCTGCGCTGATGTTTGCCATCTTTCCGATTATGCCGATGTATTCGCGCGTTGAGCAGCCTTGCACCGCAGGTCCCCCCATCCCGGAATCAAAAAACCGTTCCGTGTCCCTGTCCATTTTCTCCAAGACGCAATTCAAATTTTGTGCCGCCTCCTTGACAGATATGAGGGAAACCATGAATTCGGCAGCAGACTTGGTGAGCCCGCCCTTTTGGAAAAAGAACCCATTGCGCGGCGCTTTTTCTGCCGATTCCGCCGCTTTTTCAGAAAGGGCAAAAACATGGTCGCCTACACTGGTGAAATTATTCCCGTGCTTAGCCTTAATCTCAGTTATGGCTGATTTTGCTTCTATCGCCACCTGCCTCAAATTTGCCCTGCAGCCCAGCAGTTTCGCCTCAAATCCGTTGGGCAGATATGCGTTTGCATCGAATCTGCGTCTCGGGGGCAATCCGTTGGTTTTTTCAATTCGCATCGGCAATACCTCTGTTATTTAATATATATTTACATGTATTTAAACCTTTGCTCACAACTAGTGGCTGCCAAATGGAATCAAAGGCAGGAAAAAGCGGGGGCTTTCTTACCTGTTTTAAATCTTTCCCCTCGTTTTGTCATTGTGATTTGATGGATTCAGACTCAGAGCAAAACGAATTTCGGTCGGATTTCCTCGGAAGGTGCGTGGTTCTCACGCCAAGGCGCTCAAGCCGCCCGCACGATTTTGCGCCGCAGATGCCGCAGAAGAAAACCGACCCAACAACCTGCTATTTCTGCCCCGGCAACGAGAAGATGTGCCCTCCTGAAATAGAGCGGGTGGAAAAAAACGGCAAATGGCATGTGCGGGTTTTTCCGAACAAATTCCCGGCATTTTCAAAAACCTCCCTGCAGGCATATGGCACGCATGAAGTTGTGGTTGAAACGCCCGACCACTCAAAAACGCTATCGCAAATTCCGCAGCAGCAAATGGCAGATTACCTGAACATGGTTGCAAAACGGCTTCGTGCGCACTCCCGCGACAAGAAAATCAAATACACCGCCATTTTCAAGAACGAATGGCTGGATGCAGGCGCATCCCTTGAGCACACCCACACGCAGCTTGTTGCAATGGACAGCGTGCCTGCCATCATAAAAAAGCAGGAAAAGATGGCAAAGTCATCCTGCCCCTTCTGCACAATTTCAATAGACGACAAATACCCCAAGATTGACAACGGAGGGCCGTTCGTGCTCCTTGCCCCCTACGCCCCCCGCTTCAACAATGAGGTATGGATAGTGCCCCGCGCCCATACGGCATCAATCATAGATTTGGACGAAACCGCCATATCCGACCTTGCCGCCCTTCTTCTTAGGGCTTTGCAGGTTCAGGATGCGGAATTGAATTACCCCGCATACAACATTTTGTGGCATGTCGCGCCCCACCGCTCCAAGAACTTCCATTTCCACATCGAAATCTGCCCCCGCCAGGCAAAATGGGCGGGCTTTGAATACGGAACTGAAATAGTGATGAATTCGGTGAAGCCGGAATGGACTGCGGAGCAGTACCGGGAAAGGCTGCGGGGAATGCAAAAATAGTATTTCCCGGAAAGTGCGCGCCCAATTTTTTTCATCCAAAAGTGAACGAGCAGGCACACTGCCTTTTCATCCAAAAGTGAATGCGTAGGCGCGCAATCCCTTCCCCTCTATTTCAATCCTCAACTTGTGCGTGCCGTAATTCTCAGCGCTTCCAATCCTGTAGAGGCGGGACGAAGTGATTGTCGCAAAACCGGTTGCAACGTCATCTGCAGCAGTGGAATTCCTGCCGTCAATTATCGCATATGCCCTGCTGCCATTTTCCGATGATGCGACAAAATGCAAATTTTTCGCGTTGTAAATTATCCCGATTGCCCCCTTTTCCGACTCCAATTCAATATAGTCCCCATTGTCCTTCCATTCCCCTTCCAAATACGCAACGCTTGGGGCAAGTGTCTTCGGAATAGCAAACGATTTGCTTTCCCCCATGAAAATATTCCCATTTCCAATCTCCTGCCTCCTGAAATTGCCCCCAAAGTAAATTTCCGGAGTGCCGATTTTGTAGAAATCCACATTTTCAGGCGTTACATTCTGTTGTTGCGCCTTTGCCATATCCGCGCCATTTTCCACAAGCAATGCCTCTACCGCCTTTTCAGTCTCCTCATACTCCCCTTCCCCGATATGGTCGTAGCGGATGTAGCCGTCCCCGTCAACCAAGTATTTGCGCGGCCAATACGCATTGTTAAATGCACTCCAAATCCTCCTCTCACTGTCTATCACAACCGGATATTCCAGCCCGAACTTTTCCACAGCCATCTGCACATTCTCAGGCAATTTCTCAAAGTCGAATTCCGGAGAGTGCACGCCCACAACCACCAATCCCTGCGGGCGGTATTTCCCGTACCAAGATTTGATGTATGGCAGTGTGCGTATGCAGTTTATGCAGGAGTAAGTCCAGATGTCAACAAGGTAAACTTTGCCTTTCAGCTTTTCAGAAGACAGGCTTTCCCCGCCATTGAACCCGCCAAGGTATGCCTCCCATTTTGGCGCATGGGGGAATTTGCCCTCTTTCCAATTGGCTAGCGCAGCGGAATCATTCCCAATCGCAGCCGGCTTGCCTTCAAACCCCTGCGGATTGGAGGATGATTTGACAGAGAAAAACAGCACTGCCAATGCAAGAAGAACTATCACTGTGGCAGCCAATGCCAATTCTTTGCCGTTCATCGCAACCCGCCCGCCATTTATTTTCCGCCCATGGCAACCATTTGCCGCTCATTGCAATCCGCCATTGAAGGGCATCAGGAAGTACGAAACTTCCGCCAATTTGCCGGTGAGCATGAGCATGCCTATTCCAACAAGGAACAGCCCTGTTACAATGTTGAAGTATTTCATGACGCCCTTGAATTTGCCGAGCAGCCGTATTGCCTCGGTGCCAAGCGCACCCAAAACAAGGAACGGGATTCCCAACCCAACTGAATAAGCGACAAGAGGGATTAGCGCCCCTGCCCTGTCTACTGCAGCCAAAGTAAGCACGCTTCCCAGCACCGCGCCAACGCATGGCGACCAGCCCGCTGCAAATGTCGCCCCGAACAATGCGGATGTGGCATACTGCCATTTGGTTTTCTTCGGGGATAATTTGTATTCCGCCTCAAGGAAGGGGAGGCGCAATATTCCCATCACAAACAGGCCAAATCCAATCACCACCACCCCGCCTATTTTTGAGACGATGTCTTTGAATTCAACAGTTGCGCTGCCCAATATCGAATTGAGGATTAATCCGTACACCATGAAAACCGCTGAAAATCCCAAAACAAAGAATACCGACGAAATGAACAGTTTCATCCTGTCCTGCCTCTCCCCCTTCTGGGCATTGCCTGTGAGAAAACCCAGGAAGCCCGGGAGCACCGGAAACAGGCAGGGGGAGAAGAAAGAGAGCAGGCCGGCCAAGAATGCAACGAATATGCTTATTTCAGCCATTTTCCATCATTCTGCAGGGTGGTTAATAAATTCCGTTTCCCGAAAAACTGCGCCGTTTTTGCGGAAGATATGTTTTTATTGAGTTACAATGTAATTCAACCATGGATGATTTGGTCACAATATCGCTTCGCATCCCGAAGAGGCTCAACAGGGAATTGGAAGATGAGGCGAAGCGCAAGCATTATGCAACTAAGACTGAAATAGTCCGGGAAGCCATCCGCAACCGCCTTTACCTTGAGGCTTTTGCCCCATTGCGCGGGGCGCTTAAGGGAAAGGTGAAGAATCCGATAACCGATGTGGGCAAATGGAGGCGGGAGCGCTGGCAGGTATACCTGAAGAAGGCGGGCGGCGACAGGCAGAAGGCTGCGACAATGATGCTGAAAGATGATGAAGATGCAGCTGCAGGCCTAAAATTCTAGGGACTTAAGGAACTCATCCAACGTGAGGGTTTTTACAATCTTGGAGGCTTCAGGGGCGAATTTCCTGTCGGCTGTCACAAAACAGTCTGCATGGCGGGCAGCCATGATGGCATGCAAAAAATCATTCTGCCCGAACCGCTCCCCTGTCTTTTCATTGAGGGAACTTGCTTCGGACACTTCCGCTTCAGTTGTCTTTTCAATCGCAATTTTGCCGGGTTTGCTAAGCTTTTCCATCGTGATTTGAAGAAGCGGCACCGCCTCGTTTCCGCAGCAGTACTGGACTTCTCCAAACACCGCCTGCGATGCAACGATTGAGAATTTGCATTCCGTTGCGATGCTTAACGCCCTGTCGACTTCCTCTTCCCCCCTCTCACCCAGCAGGTAGCAGACGTAAATATTGGCATCAAGGTATGCTTTCATGAAAAAACTGCCAGTTTGCCAAATATAAAGCGGAGGAGGGCGGCTTTCCGAAAGAATCAGATTTTCCGGATGCATCCCAAATTTTTGCCCATCCTCATGCTTTATTATTTCCAATCATCCTTGTTTTTCCATGTATTCCGGGAATGCGAAAGAGCTTCTTGAAAAAGCAGGCGCGCATCAGGGCGACATCGTGTCGGTTGAGTCGGGAAACGGGCATTTTGAAGGCGTGCTTATGCCCAGAATTGAATCTGGAGACACCGCCTGCCTTGTCCTAAAGCTCGATTCCGGCTACAACATCGGCATAGAGGGGAAAAATGCGAAGGTGAGGCTTGTGAAAAAGGGCGAAGAGAAGGCGAAGAAGCCGGAAGTGGGCGGCGTAATAGGGGGAAGGCTTCCAAGCCGCATTTCGCTGCTTTCAACCGGAGGCACAATTTCCTCCAAAATAGAATACAAAACAGGGGCGGTGGTTTCCTCGCTTTCTGCCCGCGACCTTGCTGCGGCAAACCCCCGCCTGTCGCAGTTTGCCCCGATAAAAGTAAAATCCGTTTTCTCAATGATGTCGGAGGACATGCAGCCATCGCACTGGGAAACCCTTGCCAAGGAAGTTGCCGCGGAACTGTCCGACGGCTCACAGGGGGTTGTGATTACGCATGGCACGGACACCATGGGCTACACCGCAGCAGCACTGTCATACGCGCTTTCCAACCTTCCCGGGCCTGTAATACTGACGGGCAGCCAGCGCTCATCCGACCGCGGCTCGTCTGATGCGCCGCAAAACCTTCTTTGCTCCTGCGCTGCGGCAAGGGGCGATTTTGCATTTGTCGGAGTATGCATGCACGAGGGCACATCCGATACGTACAATGCAGTGCACATCGGCACTCGCGTGCGCAAAAGCCACACATCCACCCGCGCCGCTTTCAGGTCAATCGGAATTAAGCCTGTTGCCAGAATCAATGCTGACACGTGCCAAATCGAGAAAATATGGGAAACGGCTCCTGCCAAGGCAAGCGCCCAAAATCACTCCTCCGCACGCGCCCCTAATCAGTCCTCCCCGGCTGCCAATCTCGTCGTGCATGCCAAATTCTCGGACAACGTGCATTTGGCATGGATGTATCCGGGCCTCACCCGCAAAACAGTGGAAAAATGGTCGGATTATGACGGCGTGGTCATTGCTGCAACGGGCTTGGGGCATGTAAATGTATTTTTCTCAGACATGGAGTCGAAGTATTCCGTGCTAAAGCCAATTCAGGAGCTGATTTCATCCGGCGTGCCGGTTGTTTTTGCGCCCCAGGCATTGTCCGGAAGGCTCAACCTGAACGTCTATGCCCCCCAGCGCATGCTCGCGCAAGTGGGCGTAATCGGGCACGGGGCGGACTGGCTGCCTGAAACCGCATATGTGAAGCTGTGCTGGGCGCTCGGGCAGGCAAAGGATGCCAAGAAGGTTGCGGAAATCATGATGAAGCCGACGGCGTATGACATTACGGAAAGGTCGGCGATAGATGAGCTGGAATGAATGGGTTTGGAAGCCGGATGGCAAATGTATTTTTGCGGGCAAGTTTATCGGGGTTGTTTTTGAATGATGTGCGGGCTTGAAATCCACCAGCGCCTTTCCGGCAAAAAACTCTTTGTGCAATCTCCATGCCCCCCGGCGGATGACAAGAATGACGGAAAGGGAAGAAAGGGTTTCATCCGCAAACTGCGCGCCGTAGCATCGGAATTGGGCGCCATGGATGCCGCCGCCGCATTCGAGCAGTCGCGCGAGCGCACGATAAAATACACCGCAAATCCCGATTTCGTTTCATTGATGGAGGCTGACGAGGAGCCGCCAACGCAAATGAATGCCGGGGCGCTTGCCGAAGCCATCCGCATCTGCAACGCATTCGGCTCCACACTGGTTGACGAGGTGCATGTCATGCGCAAAGCCGTGGTGGACGGCTCGAACACGTCCGGCTTCCAGCGCACATCCGTAATTGCATTCGGGGGAAAAGTGGAAACATCGCATGGCGCAGTTGGTTTGCAGGCAATCTGCCTTGAGGAGGAAAGCGGAATACCCGCAGGCGAGGATGGCGGGCGCACCATTTACGACATTGACAGATTAGGTATTCCGCTTGTTGAAATCGCCACCGAGCCGACAATCGTATCCGGGGCGCACGCGAGGGAAGTTGGGGAAAAAATAGGCTACGCGCTGCGAATGTCGCCGGCAGTGATGCGCGGCTTGGGCACGATACGGCAGGATGTCAACATTTCGGTGGAGGGCGGCGCGCGCATCGAAATAAAGGGCGTTCAGGACATTTCCATCTTGCCAGCGCTTGTTGAAAACGAAATAAAAAGGCAGGAGGGGCTTATTGCGATTTCAAAAGAGCTTCAAAAAAAGTTTGGGGGCAAAACCGATTTCCAGGAAAATTTCATTGACGTGAGCCAGATATTCCCATCAACCTCGTGCGCAATAATTTCCAAGGCGCTAAAGTCGGGAGGGGCGGCTATTGCCTGCCGCCTTCCCAAATTTTCAGGCATCCTTGGCAGGGAATTATATGCCGGGCGGAGGTATGGCAGCGAACTGTCCGACTATGCCAAGGCATCGGGCGGAGTGAAAGGGCTTATCCATTCCGACGAGGACATGGGCAAATACAAGATTTCCGAGGATGAGCTGGGGGAGCTTCAGCTGGCGCTTGGGATGAAAGCTGAGGATGCGTTCGTAATCATTGCCGATTCCGCGCCCAAGGCCGAAAGGGCAATAATGGCGGTGCTTGGAAGGGCAAAGATGCTTGATGTTCCAAAGGAAACGCGGCGCGCAGACGATGCGGGCGGCTCGTCTTTCATGCGCCCGCTTCCGGGCTCGGCGAGGATGTATCCTGAAACCGACATAGCGCCGATTAGGATATCAAAAGAAATGCGCAAAGACGCCCTCTCCAACCCCCTCTCCGACTTTGAAGATAAGAAAAAGGAATTAATCTCGCTTCTTGGTGCGGATTTGGGCGGGCAAATGATAAAGAGCAGGCATCTTGCGCTTTTTGAGCGGCTTGTGGAAAACGGGGCGGATGCGAAATTGGCAGCAGTCACCCTTGAGCAGACCATGACTTCGCTTCGGCGGGAAAACATCGAGGTTGAAAAAATAAATGAAAAGCAGCTTGGCGAAATATTTGCGCTTTATGGGGATGGCAAAATCGCCAAATCTGCAATCCGGGAAATATTGAAATTGGCGGCGGCAAATCCGGATGGCGAAATTGCCGCACTTGCAAAATCCAACTCATTGCTCCGCATATCCGGCAAAGCACTGGATGCGCTCTGGCACAACGAAGGGGGCGACATTAAAACATTCATGTCAAAATACAGGCTTGTTGTTGAGGCAGGCGAGGTGGCGGGGCTTGCAGGCAAGGGCAAATAACTTGCGGTGGCGATATTTTCATGTCAGATGTTTTTGGAAGGCTCTCACCGGATATCACGGTTTTCGCATGCGTTGACTTGCAGGAGAAACTGTTCGCTGCGATGCACGAAAAGGAAAAGCTGGCAAAAAATGCCTCCATTCTGGTGCAGGCAGCCAAAATTTTGGAAGTTCCCCTAATCGTTTCGGAGCAATATCCAAATGGCTTGGGAAAAACAATCCCAAGCATCTCATCCCATTTCCAGCCGCACACCAAAATATTCGAGAAAATGGAATTTTCCGCCCTTGCAAACAAGTCATTCCATGATGCAATCCCAAAACCTCCGCAGGCAATGGTTATTTTCGGCATAGAGGCGCACATATGCGTGCTTCAGACAGCATTGGATGCAAAAGCAATGGGCTATGAGGCGCATGTTGTTTCGGATGCAACTTCTTCGCGCACCGAAGAAAATTGGAGGCACGCTCTTGACAGGCTTGGGCAGTCCGGCATTTTCATCTCGCCAACCGAAACAATCCTGTTCCAATTGCTTGGCAGCGCATCAAATGAAAAATTCAAAAGCGTGCAGGCGCTGGTAAAATAATTCAGAATGGCCGGAAAGATAGCTGCATTCCCCCACTGAGCCTAATTCCATCGTTGCGTGTTCCCATGGCATAGATTAACAAATCTAAATTCTGCTCCCTTATAAGATGGTGTTTTGCTTCAAGCTCGTATTTTCCCATCATGGATTGCGGGGCTATTCGAGCTTCTATCTGGGTAGTTTCATTCCTAAACCCAAACCTGCCCCTATATGCGGCATCCCGCAATTTTATGTCATATACCTCACTTGATGGCGGCCATCCAATGTCTACCTTGGAATAAAACTCCCCAAATTCACTCACGCTACATGCGAATCCAGCGGCGGATTCAAGTTTGCCCGTCATTTTTGTCATTTTTTTATTTGTGACTCCAATTGCCTTAAGCGGCTCAAGCCTGAAAGAAAAGTTGCCCATTCGTGACAGGTCCAAGGCAAGCGGTTCAAATCTTGCCATAATCTGCTCGCTATCCGCTTCAAGGGGCATATTCACATATGTGAAATCAAGCGAAGGCAGCTCTAGCACCCCCCATGCAGATTCGCCATCTCCTGTATGGAATTTCAGCCTTGCCTGTGCGCCGAAAGCCTGCTTGATTGAAAATGAGCTTCCAAGTGCGAAAACCCCGAAAGCCAAATTCGCAAAAGGCATTTCCATGGGCGCCTCCAGCCTGAATCCAGCGCCGCTATCTGAAATAACCGTAGACACCCCGAATTTTTTTTCTATCTCATTTTTTGCCCACCCTAGCGTTGCCAAAAGAATGCGCTCACTCTGCGGCGTGTAGAAGAAGGTCGCTTTGTCCGTAGCAAAACTGAATGGGGAGAATCCATAACTCTGGAAAATGCGCTCGGTGGCAGCATCCGGATTTTTCCCCAACCGCTCGGAATGCCCATAATCCACAAGGAAATATTCCTCCCCGCCTTTGACAAACCCGACAATGTGCCCCGGGCCGGCAGTTTTGGTGAATACGCCCACACTGGCGTGTTCGAGCCCCAGTGAACGTGCCAGCTCCTTTTGGAAAGCGCCGTTGATGTTCCCGCAAATTCCAACCTCCCCGCTTCCAGAAATGAATTTTCCGATTACTTCACCAGCGCTCATGGGCTTTATACTTCCACCGTATTTTTCTTCCAATTCACCGGACCAGAAAGCAAGGGTGGCTATCTTCATCCCGTCGCTCATTCTAGGGGCCAGTTCCCTATTCAACTGAAAAAACGCATCCGGGCTTTTGAAGCGCACCAGAATATCCCCGTGCCTATCATAATAGTCTTCTAATTTTCCCTGAAGGCGGGTCCGCCTTTCATCGTAAGTGCCAAGGCCAAGCTCCATGATGCTTATCCGCATTGCATCTAATTCGGCTAATTTATTTGCGTTCTCAAAGTATTTTTCGGCATTTGGGATGCTGGAAATAAATTTTACAAAATCCCATCTAATTCGTGGAGTCCCTGCAAAGTACATCGCAGTAGGGTACAATATTGCAAATTTCACAGCCAGATTGAAATCCTCCTGAAGCTGCTGCGCATCCCCCCCTTTCAACCCCATTTGGAATATCATTGCTGTCACGCCAAGGGCTTGTACCCTTTCGGATAAGCATATTCCTTGTCTTGCGCAGTTTTTTTCTTGCCAAACCACATCTGCTCCAATTTCTCTTTTGAGTAAGCCAAATAATGCCTGTCTTCGGCATGCACTTCAAGGGTGATGCTCCTGTCGTAATGGCTTTTCAGCAGGGGAATAATGTAATCCCAATCTATTTTTCCGGCGTAAAGCGGAAGATGGTCGTCGTCCTTCAATCGATTGTCGTGCATGTGCACGTGCCTCACCCTGCCTGAGTGCGCCTTCCAGTGCGCGTCAAATCCTTCCCCGCGCGGCGTGTGGCAATGCCCGATGTCAAGTGTCATGCCCATGTCGACTTCGGAAAACAATCGCTTGAATTCCCTTATTGAAAATGATTTCGCATCAAGGTTTTCAACAAGCAAATCCAACCCATGTTCTTTCGCTTTTTTGTTCAGCTCCTTAAGCGTGGCAATGGCATTCGCCACATGATTCTCCCTCGACTGGATTGATGGCGACATGGTTTCGGTGTGCAGCGTAATTTGCTTTGCCCCAAGAGAAGCTGCAGAGGCAAACGCCCTCTCGAATTCCTTGTTCACGGCTTGCTGGATTGACTGGTACGGATGCGCAAGGGAAAAATACCATGGAAGGTGAGCAAGCACGCCCAGATTATATGAGTGTATAGCGTCGGAAATTTCCTTGCGCTGCCTTGTGATTATGTCCGGCGTGGCGTAAGGGTGCTCCACCGTGACTTCGATGTAGTCGAACGACAGTTCGCCTATAATGTGGATTTCCTCAATTAATTTCTTATGCGGGTTGTTCATTGCGCCGATTATCATGGAATGATTTGGGGGATTGGGTTTAAATTTGCGCTATTTAGGCTGGCGGAATGTTTTTCATCAGGCAATTTCGCTAACCGTCATCTTTTTGCCCGCAACAACCACGGAAGGCGTTTCCGCCGCACTGAATTCATGCCTTCCCACCCTTGCGTATGGTATTTCCGGCTCGAATTTTATCACCAGCCTGCCCTGCCGGATTTCAAATGCCGGCGACTGGGCGAACGGCCCGCTTTCCAAAATCGAACTCGGCATCTGTTTCCCGTTTTCCATATCACACACTAACAGTAATTATAACTAAAGTAGTATTTAAATGAAGTGGTAATAAATGGTTTATAAAGAATACGCCATGGGGGTGGCCTGCCGCCCCCTTTAAAAAATATTGCGCCCACAACTTTGCCATTCGGATTAATTGTGAAAGGTGCTGTTAATGAGCCAGATTTTCTCTGACGCAAAGGAACTAAAGCAAGGAAAATACATCATTATCGACGACATCCCCTGCAGGGTTGTCGATATCGAGTCATCAAAGCCGGGAAAGCATGGCGCGGCAAAGATGCGCGTCACCGCCATTGGAGTTTTTGACGGCCAGAAGAAAACATGGCTGGGGCCCTCCGACCAGGAAGTCGAAGTCCCGATAATCGAGCGCTGCACCGCCCAAATAGTTTCGGTGAACGGCAACGTGGCAAACCTCATGGATACAACTTCATTCGAGCAATACGAGCTTGCAATACCAGAGGAATTCCAGGCAGCGGCGGAAGCCGGAAAAGAAGCGGAAATATTGGTGGCGCTCGGAAGGCGGGCAATAACAAGGATAAAATAATTCTCATAGGTGGAAAAATGGATTTGTCAGTTGATTTACGCTCAAAAAACGAGCTGCTCGGGCGCGACGATGTGTCATTCACGGTCAAGTTCGAGGGCGCGGTGCCCCCGCGCAAGCAGGTTAGGGAAGCCCTTTCCACTGCCATCGGGGCAAATGCGGGCCAGGTTGTGCTTGTGCGCCTTCGCGGCGGCTTCGGAGTGAGGACGGTCAAGGGCCTTGCTCATGCATATTTATCGACAGAGGCAATGAACAAGAACGAGAAGAAGCACCTGCTCATCCGCGACGGCCTTGCCGTCAAGGAAGAGAAGAAGCCGGAGCCAAAGAAGGCGCCGCCCAAAAAGTAATTGAAATGATTTGGTGATTTTTTTATGGCTGATGAGAAAAAACCAGTTGCAGGGGCAAAGCCTGCTGCAAAGGGCAAGAAGAAATCCTTCAAGGCATACAAGCCGGGCCGAAGCTGCCCCAAGTGCGGCTCTGGCGTGAGGCTGGCAAACCACCCCGACAGGCACGCCTGCGGAAGGTGCGGGTATTACGAGAAGAAATAATTTTTTTTCAATTCGAGGCGCAGTGCGTCTCGTTTTCTGAAAAGCAGTTCTTCCTATTTTTGCAGCAGCGCTTCCCTCAGCTCGTTTTTGCCCGGCAGAGAAAATAGGGAGACTTTCCAATCGGTCACGCATTGCGTGGCCATTTCCGAAAACTTATTTCTTCCCCAAGAAGTGCTCTGCTATTTTCATCAGTTCAGCCGGAAGCAGCACGATGTTTGTGGGCGCGTCTTCTGCTGAAACATTTGTTGTGAGCGTTTGCAGCGTCCTAAGGTACAAGGCCCCCTCGCTCGCATAAAGTGTCTTGGCGGCTTTCGCATAATTCTCAGCGGCAAGCAATTCCCCTTCAGCCAAAATAATCGTAGACCTCCTAATCCTCTCCCCTTCCGCCTGCCGTGCCATCGCCCTCTTCATGTCCTCGGGCATCTCGACATCCTGTATCTTTATTGCGGAAACATCCACTCCCCAGCCTGACAATTCCTTGTCCACAATTTCCTCAATCTGGTTGGCTATCCTATCTCTATCCGACAAAACATGGTCCATCTCGTTCTTTCCAATAATATCTCTCATTGCAGTCTGCGAATATTGCAGCACTGCATAATCCACATCCGCAATTTCCAAAACGGATTTCTCAGGAGATGCAAGCCTGTAATAAACCACGATGTTGATTTTGAGGGGCACATTGTCGCGCGTCATGATTTCCTGCGTGGGCACCTTCACAGTCTTAGTCCTCAAGTCCACGACCTGCGTGTAGTGGATGAATGGAAGGTTCAATGACACTCCGGGGCCGAGTATGCCCGAATACCTGCCTAGTGTGAAGCGCAGGCCCCTCTCATATTCGTTGATTACAATAACTACCATGGGAATCACTTTTTCTTAAACGCCACTTTCGGCTCCTCGATGTGCGATGGCTCTTTGCTTCCAGTGTGCCCCTTTGCAAGCACGCTTTGCCCCTCAAGGGGCAAAATGAATGTGATATTATTCGTCTTGTCCCCGGCAATGGAGGTCAATGCCTGCAATGTGCGAAGGTGCAATGCGCCAGGGGAGCTTGCAATGACATTCGCAGCCTGCGACAATTTGTGCGAGGCCTCCACTTCCCCGCCTGAAATAATAACCGTAGCCCTCTTCTCCCTTTCCGCCTGCGCCTGCCTTGCCATCGCCCGCTTCATGTCCTGCGGAAGCTCTATGTCCTGCATGTTAATGGAAGTAATTTCAATGCCCCATTCCGTGGTTTCCTTTGCCACTATGTTGTGGATGTGCTCGGCAACCTTGTCCCTCTCCGAAAGAATAGTGTCAAGCTCCACCGACCCGATGATTTCCCTCATTGCCGCCTGCCCGTGCTGGAAAATGGCATTCTTGTAATCCTGCACTTTCAGGATGGCGATGTCCGGCTTCACCACTTTGTAGTATACCACACAATTCACCAACACTGAAATGTTGTCCTTGGTTAGCACTTCCTGCTTTGGAATGTCTAGGGTGTTGATTCTCATGTCAACTATCCGAATCGAGTCAATGAACGGAATAAGCAGTGTGAGGCCAGCCCCGCGCAAGCCGGCATACCTTCCGAGCCTGAAAACTATGCCTTTCTGGTATTGCATGATAGTGCGGACATAGGTGAAGAAAATCGGCATGCCTATGAAAACGCCCATCATTATGAGGGGAAAGCAGCATGTTTCCGGGAATTCCGCCATTTGTATCAGCCGGTTTATCCTAAAGAAAACATATAAACCATGGGCAAGACTAATCACTGGTCAATTAGAACCACGCCGAAAAATATTGTTGATGTTACTCTATTCAGCGAATACTCAAAGGTTCCTTCCGCTTTTTGCTGCTTGACCTTCTCCCTCACTTTTTCAAAATGCCTATCCCAATCCTTAACCATTGGATTCAAGTGTTTCACCATTCTTTTCACAACATCGATATTGTGCTCCGTGGGTTGCACGCCAAGTGCTTCTAAAAACCCGTTCTCAATTTTCCCCAATCCTTCAATTTTATGGGATTTCGGTTCAACCTGGGCTTTGTTTGCCCTTGGCAATGGAGCGGGCTTTTCAATGCCATTGCGTATTTTCGATTCTTTCAGCATCTTGGCATAATCTTCAGGTCTAACGAGTTTACCATCTACAAAAGCATTCCCGACCAATATCTCATCCTTAATCCCGAAGAAAAATTCGAACAGGGGCCTGCCTTTCTTGTCCTTGCCTGCATATATTATTTCATCCGGAAGATGGCGCACGGTTGAAGGGGGGGCATAATGAATCGAAAGCGGGTACAGGAAAGATCCCGCATGGGCAAGCCCGCCTGAAGCCCCGGTTATGCAGGATATCCAGCCAATGAACGGCCTTGGTGTGAAATATTTGGGCAGCCCTTCTACCTCCAAGCTTCTTTGTGTCACTTTGCCGGTGGGACCGCTGCCCAATGAAAGGGATGCTATGCCCCCATGCCCCCCGATGAAAAGGGCGGAAATTATTCCCTGCCGTGAATCGGGGCTAACCTTGCCCAGCTCGTAATTGGCCGTCTCAAGCGCCCTAATGGCCCCATCCCTTGATTTTGCCTCGAAATATACCACGTCGAAATTTTTCCGGATGTTGTTGAACATATCAGGTTTGCCCGAAAAGGCCCCATTATGGTCATCGAATGGCAGTATGACAACGGCCACATCTTTTGTGAAAACACTTTTTCCAGGCACTTTTGCAAGCATCCAATTGTCGAATTGGGATACGAGCAAAGCCAAATCAAGGCGCTCGAAATTCCTTACCCCCTGTTTTTCAGCAAGGAGCCCTACCGCCCCATTCCTTTGCCCCTCAAGCGCAAGCATCCTTTCCATATTGGCTTGAACCACCTTGGCCCGTCCGTACGGCTCTTTAATTTTGTCTACAGTCAACCATGAGCCAATCATATCGTCCCTAATTTTTCTGTCCAAGTAGCCAAGCGGCTTTAGGGAATTTGATTCGTCAAATAGTCGGTCGAGCAGTTTTTTATCCAGCAAATCCTGTGAGCAGGAGCCCACCATTTTTACCGCGAATTCCTTGCTATTTTTAACAGCATTCCAGAACCCTTCAGATAATTTCGAGTCTTCCGAGCCTGGCTTGAAGGCTTTTTTCACCATGCTTTTGAAACTGAAATCAAAAGACCTGCTCCCCAATATGTCGAAAGCCCTTTCCGATACCTGTGCATCGAACAAGTCACCACGCAACCGATATGCATTTGTGAACAGTTCTATGAATCTTGGGCCGGCCATCTCCCCCCTTCCTGCCATGTCCCAAATCTTTGCCAGTGTGGGGGCGTCAAGCGACTGGGGATTCTGCCCAATGGCATCAATCAGATTTTCAAACGCGTCCTGAGTTTTTTCCAGCCGTGAACCAAGGCCCCGTTCGGATTTCCATTCTTTGGAATAATCGTCCAGTATGCCAGCGATGCGCTGCTTCGTTTTATTGGCCTTGCCTGTTTTGTTTTCCCTTTCAGTTTTTCTAATAGACAGATCAATTTCATACGTGAGTTTCGGGGTAATGCTAGCTCCCACTTGGTCCATGAATTGCGCAAATTCATCGATATTGCTTTCTTCTTTCATTTTTGCTGCGGCGTTTATATTTTCTGAAGGTCTCGCTCTATCACTAAAGATGGCCCTAATGCCCAAAAGAATACTCAGGTGTTTCCTTTCAAAATTGTCCATCTCCGAAAACCCATAGTTAAAATCTTCCAGTTTTCTTCCCCGTTTTCCTTCCTTTTTCTTCATGCCGCTTTCCTTAGCCTTCCCTTTTTTTCCCCCACCTCCTTTCTCCCCCTTCTTTCCTCTCCCCAAAGTTTGGGGGGCGGAATCCGATAAGTTTTCCTCTCTTTTTGCCGTGGTGGGAGCTACGGCTGCCTTTTTTGGATTCCCGCCAATTTTATTTTTAGTGCGGACAGGAGTTACTTTCAGCCGCGTATCCGTTTCATTCCTGAGCTTGCCCGCCTCTAATTCATTTAGCACAATTTCGGAAAGCACCCTCTGTGTTTGGTTTCCGGACTGCAGCAGCCCTTCCCAATAGCTGCGCGTCGCCTTTCCTTCTTTTATCATTTCCACTTCCTCGTTAAACCTTCCCCTGAAGCCCTTCTCCACATTTTTTGCTTCCCGCGCAAGCTGGATGTGCAGAATTTGCGGCGCAAACAGCATGGATGCGTCTGAAATAACGGAACGCAGGTTGTCATCCGTAAATTTAGTGGAAAATCCAAGCCTTGAAGTGTTGTAAATATTCTGAAGCATGTCTGTTGTGATGAATGCGCTTCCTGCAGTGGATGCAGCTTCCGCCCCGAACGATGATGCCCAACCAGCACCTCGCGCCATTGCCGCCATTCTCCCAACCGGCCACATCAATGCAAGCCCAAGCCCCATTTTCCTCCAGTCATTTTCGTTTGCTCCCTCAAGCAGGGTTTGCGCGCCCATCGCCCCAAACAACGCGGTAACCGCCGCGCCAGCCTTGCCAGAATCTCCCTTTCTAATGGATATTGCCGCCGCCCCAAGAACAAGAAGCAATCCTGACACATCCTCCAAATCAGACACTTTGCCTGCCGCCCACTGCGGCAGCCCATAATCTGCACTTATTTTGTTTACCCGTTGAATTTTAGCCGCCGTGATATTCGCATTCTTCAGGTATTCCTCCTGCGCCTCATGCATTCCCCTTATGCCCTCCACCATGCTATTGCCGTCTTTCCAGTTGATTTTGCTGCGTATCCTGTCAGCGTCATCCTTTAGCCCCTTTCCAAAAGCTGCAAAATTTTGGGAGCGCGTGTCAGCGGACAGTGCTTCGGCTGTGCCGGATGCGACATTATACATTGCCTGCAAAGCAAGCTCCCTAGTTTCAATTGTATTCGGCACGGAAAAGCCGTGGATGTTTGGGGCGTTGCCTTTTGCGTAATTTGACGCATAAACATCGTAATAAAATCGGACAGATTGTACCAGTGCCTGCCCTATATGATTGATGAGAAACAACGCTTTTTCCTGTGGCGATTCCATTTTGGCAAGGTAAGCGTCAACATTTCCCAATTCATCGTTAAGCTTATTCTCCCCAATGGATGAAAGGTAAATCAGCATGGGTTTTTGGCATATAGAAACCAATTCATTGTGGAGTTTTCCTATGTGCAGGGCAGCCGCGGCATCATAATTCTGTTCAAACGAAGGCTCTACCGCCTTTTTTGCCTTATCCTGTCCGCTTTCCGGCGGGGCTGCTAAAAATGCCATAAGAAATATCGCTTGTCCAAAGTTTAAAAATATTGCCGCATGCCAAAAATTAAAAGCAGCCTCCGGGCAATCTGTCCATGTTAGTCCTTGGCTTCGAATCCACCGCCCACACATTCGGTGTCGGAATTTACGATTCAGCCAGCAACCGCATCATTGCAAACAAAAAAGCCTTTTACAAATCGCTCAATGAAGGAATTGTCCCGCGCAAGGCGGCAGACCACCATGCGCAGAATGCAAGCAAAGTATTGGGGGTTGCGCTTGCCGAAGCCGGCATTTCCCTTTCCGACATCGATGTTTTTGCCTACGCTGCAGGCCCCGGGCTTGGCCCCTGTTTGAAGACAGGTTATGCAGCTGCAAAATACCTTTCCCTGATGCACAAGAAGCCCCTTGTGCCCGTCAACCACTGCCATGCGCACATCGAAACCGCGCGCTGGCAGCTGAAAATGAAAAATCCGCTTGCGCTTTATGTTTCTGGTGGAAATACCCAGATAGTAAGCGGAATGAAATATGGCGGAAAAACAAAAAACGCAGGCAGGGGAACGGCAAAAAATTCCCATGCAGTTGTTTTCGGGCCTCCTTTTTTTGTTTATGGCGAAACCCTTGACATCGGGGTTGGCAATTTATTCGATTCTTTTGCGCGCGAACTTGGGGAGGAGTTCGCGCATGGCTCGGTGATTGCAGCCAAAGCCGAGAAAGGGAAAAACTACATCGAACTTCCCTATACTGTGAAGGGAATGAATTTCGCATTTTCCGGATTATTCACCGCGGCAGCAAAGAAAATCCGGCAGCCGGGCATTGACACTAACGATTTGTGCTTCTCCCTCCTTGAAACCGCATTTTCGGAATTGTGCGAAGCCACTGAAAGGGCATTGTTGTTGAGCGGGAAAAAGGAATTGCTTGTAGCGGGCGGAGTTGCGCAAAACAAGGTGCTGTGCGGCAAGCTGAAACTAGTGGCGGATGAAAACGATGTTTTGTTTGGTGTTGCGGACAACCAGTTCAATGCCGACAACGGGGCGATGATTGCGCAAACCGGGTATGTGCAATACAAACGGGGGAAGGCAATTGCGCAGGCTAAGGCATTCTCAAGGCAGAAATGGCGGATTGACGAAGTGAAGTAAGCTTTATATACTACTTGTGTTAAAGTATAGTAATTAGTGGTTATATGAAAACACGGACTAAAGTGGCCTTGGGCATCGCATCCCTTACCTTGGTTACTGTTGCGGTCACGCAGCTTCCCTCCCCCCGGCTTTTCAGGGAAAAAGACAGGATTGAGCGCGTCTCCCAAATGCCATCCGCCAATAAAATGAAAAATGCCGCAGGGCAGCTGCCCCGCGGCAACTGGATAAGCAAGCCGAAGAAAGCCGCGCAAAAGGACCCGGCAGCGCAGGCGCAGCTTGACAGTTTGGCATTATCGCAATCTTCCAATCAGTGGGAAAAGGCATACCTGTTTGCCATTGCCGTGCTTTCAATAGTGCTTGCAAAAATCTTTTTTTCGAGGAAAAGGGAGAAATAGCCAACGGCATCAAAGCAGGCTAATCCTCTTCCGCCATGCCTGCAAGGCTACGCTTCCGCTTCCTCCCTTGTGCCGTCTTCGTTGTATTTGTAATTCTTCCCTTCCACCTCATCAAGGGCTTTCTTGTGGTTGCCGTCGCAGAAAGGCTGGTTCTTGGACAATCCGCACATGCAAATCCAGTGCGATTTTCCCGTTTCCCCCTTAATTTCCATCGGGCCTTTTTCCGTCTTTTTTATAACGCGTGCCATCCAAACCACCTCATCTCAGGCTTATCCTTTTCCCGCCCTTCTGCAAAATTACATTATTGCCAGCAATTATCCTTCCTATTGTTTTTGCCGGAATCCTGTATTTTCTTGCAATGGAAAATATTGCGTCAGCATCTTCCTTTCCTACAACAATGCACATGCCAACTCCCATGTTGAAAGTGCGGTACAATTCGTAATCGTTTCTGACTTTTGCCGCCAAATCCGCAAATATTCCGGACGGCTTTGGCATGTTGTCGAGTAAAAAGCCGACGTTGCCATGCCTCCCAATCCTCGACAGTTTGGAAAATGCCCCGCCTGTGATGTGCGCAATCCCATGAACCTGCGCGGCCTTTATCATTTCCATAACTGGTTTTACGTAAATGCGAGTCGGGGTGAGAAGCTCGCCGTATTTGCTTTTCGGGATTATTTTCCTTGCCAAAGAATAGCCATTGGAATGCACGCCCGATGATTCCAGCCCAATCACAATATCCCCTGCTTTCATAGCCTCTCCTGTTATCGGCTTGCCTTCCATCAAGCCTGCAGCTGTTACGGATAAGTCGTAGGCAGTCCGCCCCCCTTTCTCTTTCGCAAACATGTCCGGCAGTATTGCGGTTTCCCCGCCGACAAGCGCAACCCCGCTTTCCTTGCAGCCCTTCACCAGCCCCTTCATTATTTCAAGCACCAGCCTTTCATCAACCCTTTCAAGCGCGATGTAATCGACTGCAGCGGTCGGCTTGCTTCCGATGCAAATCAGGTCGTTGACATTCATGGCAACTGCATCTATTCCGATGGTGTCGTGCTTCCCGACTTCCTGCGCAACCATTATTTTCGTGCCCACTCCGTCGCAATGCAAGGTGTAGGTATTCCCGCCTGCATGGAAAAGCCCGGCATAATGCCCAAGCAGCGGATGCGTGGCGCCGGTGTTGGTGGAGGCAATCATCCGGTTTATCTTGCGCTGCACAGAGCGGATTTTCCTAACATCCACTCCGGATTTTGCATATGTGGCTCCCATGGAAAAAGCACAATTGCAAGGTTTAAAAATGGGCAGGATTTGCCAAAACAAGCACATTTAAATAGTGGTTTATTCTATAATGTAGTGTATATCGTGATTCTATGGTTAAGTTGAGCGCCAATTCATTGATGGATGTAAGGCAGGCCACGATGGGCGTTCTTGCCCAGCCGCATTTTGGCAATGTTGACTTTTGCAGCAATGCGGCAAGGTCTGTGTTTGATGCTGCCGCCGATGGCAAATATAAAAGCAGGAAAGACGCGATAAGCGCTCTGGAACGCGTAAACACGGCTTCGAAAGCATTCTTTGGCGCGTTGCTACTTGGCAGCGGGGCTGCAAGCCGTACAGTGGAAAAATTCAAGATAACCGTAACGTCATTAAACATTCCCTACGAACTTAAAGAGAGCTATATTGTCGCCTATAGAAACTATCAAAATTGCGGATTTGAATTTGGCGCATGCAACTATGAATCAGATAGTGTCGCGCTTGGGATAGCCAACACATACGGCTGCCGGCCCGGAAACACGAGCGAATCCGCACGAGTGCTTGAAATCATCTATCAAATAACCAATCCCACGGGCAACTTGCCCCAGAAAACGAAGCAACATTCTGCGCTTAATGGCGATGCGCCAAATTCAGGCAACCGCCAAGCACCTATTGTGGTTGAAGCGCAGCAAACCGAATATATGGTGAGCCTTAGGAAGATTGAGGGCATTGAAGAAAATCTGATCGACGTCCTCTTTGTAAAAGAATCTGGCAACTACCGCGATGTGCTGGGCAGAATTTATGTTGGAGAAACAACGACCGGGGAATTTATGCCTTTCCGCAGGGCGATTTTCAGGTGTTTTAGACTGGATAATGCAGTAGTGGAAGCGGTTGTCTTTGATGGAGGCGAGCTTTACCACGTGAAGCGCCTTCCAAGGGTTCGGAATCCCAAACGTGATGTTTACCGGGTCGTTCAGCTGGACGATGCTGTGCTGGACACGCACGCTTTCAATGAACTCTCATCTGGAATAGTGGATGGCAGAATCAGGTTTTTTTCAAATCTCTGGAATGACTCCCGCAGTGTGAAGGACCTGCTGGTTTCACTAATGCCGTATGAGGATGCATTGAACCTGTCATATCTAGTGGCAGCATACAAACTCGACCATCGGGAGTGATTTTTTCCCCATTCGGGCATCTGCGAACGAATCTGATGCCCCTCAGAAATCCAAATCGCGCACTGCAATAAGGTGCTCCACTGCGGCTTCCTGGCTGGGGGCATCCCCGCTTCGGTCTCATTGCCGAATATGGGGCAGGGCAAAATCCCAGTACTAGAATTGGAGGAGTTAAGTGTCCGCCCAAATCCGCTTAAAATAACCCGCGCCCAGGAAACCGGCGCCACTACCTTGAGGTTGGGAATACCCGACTATTCCAATACAAAAGGTGACCAAGAGCACGTGGTGTAAAAATAATATTTTTAAACCCCAAAGCCCTTGGAAGAGCAAATCACTTTGTGGAGGGTGGAATCAATGGTATCATTAGCCGTAGTGTTGACGACAATGGTTGCAGGCTTCCTGGTTGGGATACTGCAGCTTATCGTCAGCCTGTTCGTAGCCATGGGCACGGTTTACCTTGGCATACGGGCGTTTGACAAGATGACCGTCGGCATTGACGAGATGAAGGAAATCAAGAAGGGCAATGTGGCTGTCGCGCTGCTTATGGGCGCGGTAATCATTTCTATTGCAAACGTGATAGAGGCCGGAGTTGGCAACCTGGTAAAGCTTGCCGATCCCGCCGCAGGGCCCATGATAATGATAATCGGAATCCTTGTCGGCGTGGCGCAGCTTATCATCAGCATAATTGTCGCCATGTTCGCAATAAACATCGCGATAAAGGTGCTTGACAAGATTACGGTGGAATTCGACGAAATGAAGGAGCTGAAAAACGGCAACATCGCGGTGGCTGTCCTGATGGCATCCGTGCTCTTTGCAGTGTCATTTGTCATCAAGGCCGGAATTACAGGGCTGACATCGGCAATCAACCCGGTGAGCCTTGCGGCGCAGCTTGTCGGGTAAACAAAGCCCGTTTTTTACTTTTTCTTTTCTTAGCCGTTTTTTCATTCATTTATCCTTTTCTTTCCATTTCCCCTCCGAACGCGTCCGTAAATTCCGCCCGCCCCTCCGCCCATTATGATTATATATCTAGCGCATCCCACCCTTATTCTCAATCAATGAGGTGTAATGATGAAAATCAGCGAAATACGCGCAGGCACGGGAAGCATTACCGTCGCAGGCGAAATAACCGCGAAGGATGAGCCGCGGGAAGTGCTCACAAAATTCGGCAAGCGCACAAGGGTGTGCTCCGCCACCTTGAAGGACGACTCCGGCGAGGTGGTGCTTTCCCTTTGGGGCGACGACATAGACAAGGTCAATGTCGGGGATGCCCTCTCAATCGAGAACGGCTGGGCGTCAGAATTCAAGGGCAACGTGCAGCTTTCAGCCGGCAAATACGGCAAGATTGTCGTGAACGGGAAGTAATGCCACGAAAGCGGCTAGTCACTTTTTTATATTTTTTCCAGCATTTTATTGTACGCTTGTTACAGCAAAAGCAATTCATAATTAGAGGTGGGTTTTATGGCAGGAAGGCTAGACGGTCAGCAGGCAATGCCCGAGGGCACCAACCGGATAATCGGGCGCGATGCCCAGAGGATAAACATCGCCGTGGGCTATGCTGTTGCGAACATAATCCGCACCACGCTTGGCCCCAAGGGCATGGACAAGATGCTTGTTTCCGAACTGGGCGACATAGTCATCACCAATGACGGTGCAACAATATTGGAAGAGATGAACGTCGAGCACCCCGCAGCCAAAATAATGGTCGAAATAGCCAAAACACAGGACAAGGAAGTGGGCGATGGCACCACAACCGCGGTAATGCTTGCGGGCATGCTCCTAAAAAAAGCCGGGGATTTGATGGACCAGGACATCCATGCCTCCACAATCGTGAAGGGCTATGCCGAGGCTGCAATCAAGGCCGAGGAATTCCTTGGCAAAATATCCATGCCAATTTCCATCAAGGACACAAAGACGCTCACACAAATCGCCGCAATCTCCATGGGCAGCAAATCCGTCGGGGTGGGCGACTCAAAGGAAAAATTGGCCGAAATGGTGGTAAGGGCCGTCACGCAGGTAGCCGAGCAGAAGGGCGGCAAATATTTTGTTGACGACGAGCTCATCAAGATTGAAAAGAAGGCCGGGGGGGACATCAACGACACCTCGCTTATCAACGGCGTGCTTGTGGACAAGGAAGTGGTCCACTCCGGGATGCCCAAGGCGACAAAGAATGCCAAAATCGCGCTGCTTGACTGCGCGCTTGAAATCGAGAAAACCGAGGTCGATGCGAAAATCGAAATCACCTCCCCTGACCAGATGCAGGCATTCCTGAACCAGGAGGAAAAAATGCTCAAGGACATGGTGGAGAAAATTTCCGCGGCAGGGGCGAACGTGGTGTTCTGCCAGAAGGGAATCGACGATGTGGCGCAGCACTTTTTGTCAAAGAAGGGAATTCTCGCAGTGCGCAGGGTGAAGAAATCCGACATGGAAAAGCTTGCAAGGGCTACGGGCGGAAGGATTGCATCCGCACTTGACGACCTGTCTGTCAAGGACCTTGGGCAGGCGGGCAATGTCGAGGAGAGGACGGTTGCGGGCGAGAAAATGGTTTTCGCCGAGAACTGCAAGGACCCCAAGTCGGTCACGATATTTGTGCGGGCATCGACAGAGCACGTCGTGGCCGAGGGCGAAAGGGCGATAGTTGACGCAATCGGCGCGGTGTCATCCGCAATAGAGGATGGCGCCTATGTCACGGGCGGGGGCTCAACGGAAATGGAGCTTGCGCAGATGCTCAACAAATACGCGGCGGACGTGGGCGGCAGGGAGCAGCTTGCCATCCAGGCTTTCGCGGAAACGCTTGAAACCGTGCCGCGCACATTGGCGGAAAACGCCGGCATGGATGCAATAGATGCCCTCGTTGCGCTTCGCGCAAAGCACGGCAAGAGCGGCAACAGCCAGTTTGGCGTGGATGTGTACAAGGGCGAAATCGCCGACATGAAAGTGCTTGGCGTATTCGAGCCTGCGAAGGTGAAGAAGCAGGCAATCGCATCCGCATCCGAGGCCGCAAGGATGCTCTTGAGGATTGACGACATGATTGCCGCAAGGGCGAAGCCCCCGTCGATGCCCCCCGGGGGCCCCGGAGGAATGGGCGGCGAGGACTACTGAGGTTTTTTTGATTTTAAATTTTTTTTGTTTTGGGCCGGTTTTTAGTTTCCTTTTTGGGCCGGTTTTTAGTTTCCTTTTTGGGCCGGTTTTTTTCAGTTTCCTTTTTGAGCCGTTTTTTTCGTTTTGATGCGTTTTCCCATTTTAGAGAAGCCTTTTTAAACTAGGCATCCTTTTTTCATTAAATCGTGATCCTATGGCGGCTAACAAGTTCGGTGCGTTTGTTTTTGCATTATTGCTCTTGGGCATGGTTTTTCCCACCACCGTAATAGTGAATTCCCTTGACCACAAGGACATAATTTCCTCGGCGGTGTATGCGAAGGCGTACGGGGGCAATTTTGCTTTCGCCCTCGACCCCAAGCAAAGCGTTTTCATAGCAGGATACTATACTGCCACTCCGAATGAGCCAATAATTTACCTGGAGGGGAAACAGCCGGTGCTTGCCAACATGGAGGCGATAATCCGCGATGCCGGAGTGCAAAACCTCACCGTGGTGCGGGGGCGCAGCCTCCAGGAATTCGTTGCGGACGCTTTCCCCAAAGAGAGGGCCATCATAGTGGGCAGCCAATACGGGCAGGACGCGCTGTCAATCGCCCCGTATGCGGCCCTGACGAAAAGCCCGCTCTATTTCATAGGCGAGGGGAGCGATGCACAGGCTGTTTTGGATTCGATTAAGGCAAAGGGCTACGGCTCAGTCTTGATTTACGGCTCGGTTGCAAGGCAAATCCCGCAATCATTGCAGGACGCGCTTCCGCAGAAGAAAGTCATCGACACCGGCAACCGGTATTCAAACAACCTGCAGGCGGTCTCGGAATTCCTCAAGGTGAAATACACCACCCAGGTCATGTTCGTATCCGGGAAAACATTTGAGAAGTCGATGGTGGACACCAACTACCCGCTTGTCCTTGCAGGGCGCAGCGACGTGCTTTCAGAAACCTCGCAATTCATAAAAGACAACGGAATCACCGCCGGAGTGGTGTTTGTCGGCGACGAGGACATAGTGGATGGCGTCACCAAGCTGCGTGCGCAAGTCCCCTCTCTTTCGCTTTTTGCAAAATTCGGGGAGGGCTTCACAGGCTCCAAGGGCGGGAATGTGCCGCAGCCGCTCCAGATCTACAGGCTTCCGTCCCCGGAAATAAGCCTCGAGCTGATAAACATGTCCTACAACATACCGCTCAAGGCATTCTCGCTTCGCGTGAAAAATACGGGCGATTTCGCCGCCCTATCCGCAGGCCTTAGCGTGCCGGGAGTCGGCTCAAGCGACTCGCTTCTTGTGCTCCTTGATCCTGGCACTGAGACATCAATTGCGATACCGATGGATGCGTCATCAGCGATTTCCGGGGGCAAAATAGCGCAGGGCACGCTCACTGCAAGATATGGCGAGGACACGCGCCTGCTGGACAACATAGACACTGTCACTTACAAGGATATCCCGGTCAGCGATTACAAGGACTCGTCGTCAGTAAGCCTTGGCAGCATCGTTTACAACCCGGAAACGAAGGCATTCGAAGTCGCCTTTGACGGGGACGGCTATGTGGAGGGCACGATCAGGTTTTCAATCAACGAGGTGCCGGTCACCATCAGGATTCCAAACAGCAAAATTTCCGGGCCCACCGCAGTTTCAATAAAATACCTTTTGAGCCAGGACGAGCAGAATTTCATCGACAGCCTCCCTGCCGACTATTCCTTCAGGTACGGGGCAAAGCCGGATGTGCTTCTGTTTGAATCGCGCGGCACAATCAAGACCACAATCAAATCGTCAATCATTCCCTCCCTTCCAGGAAGCGGAGCTGAAAACGGGGCAGGCGGGCAAAATGATGGCGGATTCCCCTGGATAATCGCAATAATCGCCGTGATAATCGCAGTCGCGGCGTTTGCTTTCCTGAAAATGAAGAAAGGAGGGTCAGGCGAGTTCGAGTGAGCATTTTATATTCTTTCATGGGAGATTAAACAAATCCTATGGGCTTGGAGGTTGGTAAAATGAGGATTATATCTATTTTGGCTGTCTTTGCAGTGCTTGCATCTGTGTCTTATGCGGCATTGCCCGTCAATGCGACAGTTACTGCGGGCACGCCGCTCACGCTGACTAGCAGCGCGACTTCGGGCACGGTTGGCGCATGGGGTGGCAACGTCACACCCGTCAACCTCGTAATCAACTCATCCACGCTCCACTGGCAGGGCTTCTTTGGCAACATCACAGGCTCGCTCGGCCTCGGCTATGGCACATCATTGCTCAAGAAATGGACAATTTCCACGGCAGCGGGGCAGGTATACGCCTCGCAGGCCAGCGTGATAGACTTCACAGCGCTTAATTCGACCTCGGTCACATTGGCAAACATGGATTCCGCCTTCTCCTTCCTCTCAGGCGCAACGGATTCGGCGGCAAACAGCGGCACGAACACCAACAACACTTTCTTCAACATCTCCCACTACCAGGTGCCCAATAACACCAGGCCAACGTTGTTCACCATGAACAGCTCCGGGGCGCTCGTATGGGAAACCGTGGTGCTGACAACCAATGCCTCTGACTCCACAAAATACGTTTTCGCAGGCCTTATCAGCAACAACGGGGTTGCGGCTGATGGCACCAGTGCCGACTTCCAGATAATGGTGCCAGAGGATTCCCTTGGCAACCTGGCAGCGACCACATATTACTTCTACGGCGAAGTGCGATAGGCAGAATTTAGGAGGGTGATTTCCAATGAGCAAGTTCCTGTTCGCGTCACTGCTAGTGTACGTGCTTTCTTCCATTATTTTTTCCGCCCCCACGGTCGTGGTAAATTCCATGTACTATGAGGACATAATCTCCGGGAGCGCGTATGCCGCATCCATGGGCTGGGGGTATTTCTTCATACTCACCCCCTCGCATGCCGATTATGTCGCCAACTTCCTGTCAGGGGCCAAGGATGCGGATGTGCTCTACTTTGAAAGCGGCTGGCCGGTTTCAGACACCCTTGAGGGGAAGCTTGCCCCGATAAAGCAAAGCGGCAGGCTAACCGTGTCGCGTTCAACCTCCCTCGCCCCGATTTTCGCATCCAGGATGCCCAAGGATTCGGCTATTGTCGTGGGAAGGGAATATGGCACAGAGGCGCTTTCGATTGCCCCATATGCCGCCCTGAAGGGCTCGGCAATATTCTTTGCCGATTCCAACACAGCCGACAGCATTGTTGCATCGGCCAAGGAAAATTACAAATCCGTCCTGGTATACGGCTCGATTGCATCCTCCCTGCAGGGTACGCAGGGGGTTTTGGCAGTGAATGATGGAAGCATATACGCGGACAACATCAAGGCCGCCCAGATGTTCCTGGACGAACAGGAATCCGCCGCAGAGCAGGTGAACCTTGTTTCCGGCCTCTCATTCGAAAAATCAATGGTTTCAAAAGACCGCCCCATCCTGTTCCTGGAGCGCTCATCCGAAAATGCAGCCGCCTCATCCTTCCTTGCCAAAAATTCAATCAAGACTGCAATCGTATACGAGGGCGACTCGGATATTTCAGCGGCAGCCGCATCGCTAAAAAGCAAATCCGGCATTTCCATTTTCGCAAAACTGGGCGAAGGGTTTACCGGGGATGCCAAGGTGCGCGACCTTGCGGTGCTGGAAATCCCAAGCAAGCCCGTTTATCCCATGATAGTGGTGAATTCAAAATCCTATGAGGACGTGGTTTCCGGGGCGGCATATGCCTCCAATGGTAACTACGGCTACATGTTCGTTCTCACACCGGGGCATGGGGACTATATCGCAAACTACCTCTCCTCAAGCAGCGGCGACATTGTCTATTTTGAGGGCGCAAACCCGGTCGCCCCGTCGTTCTACCAGAAGATTTCCACTCTTGGCAGCCGGGTAAGCCATACCAAAGCCCCTGTGCTGTCCGATGTGTTCGCCTCCAAATCCGCAACATTGGGGGCGGTGGTGGTAGGGATGGAAATCGGGGCAGAAGCGCTGTCTATTGCCCCGTATGCCGCAGCCAAGGGCTACCCGCTTCTCTTTGCAAGCAAGGCGAGCGCGGACAGCATAGTTGCCTCGGCAAAGGCAAAATACGGCACAGTCCTAGTATACGGCTCCATCGCATCATCCCTCAAGTCAAAGGAAGGGCTGCAAATAGTCGACTCCGGCAGCATATACGCCGACAACCTGAAGGCAATCGAAATGTATTTTGCAACCGGGCAGATGCCATCGCAGGTAGCGCTTGTGTCCGGCCGGACGTTTGAAAAGAGCATGGTGAGCCGGGAGTATCCTATCCTGCTTGCAGGCCGCTCGTCGGTGTATCCTGACTCGGCGCGCCTACTGGCATCACGTGGCGTAACCCGGGCAGTGGTTTTCACAGGCGACACCGGAGTGGAGGGCGCACTCGCGTCGCTTAAGGAAAGCTCCAACATATCCGTATTCGCAAAACTGGGCGAAGGGTTTACCGGGGATGCCAAGGTGCGCGACCTTGCCGTGCTCGGCCTCCCATATGCCCCCCTAAGCTTGGACCTGAACGGCCCGACCTACGCCTTTGGCTCCAAGGCTTTCGTGCTTGGGGTGCAGAATAAGGGCGGCGCACAGGCCTTTGTCCGCGTGAGCGTAACCTTGCCATCCGGGCAAATGGCATCCTCGAATGCGGTTGCGCTAAATCCCGGCGAGTCAAAGAAGATCTCCATTCCCATGGATTTTGGCCTTGGGTCTTCGAATGCTGTGGAATCCGCCCTTTTCCGGGTGGATTACGGCACCGACAGGCTGATGCTTGACAACTCCGACACAATCAACTACACAAACATCCAGGTGGCCGGACAAGTGCAGGCGCAGTCACCTCCGCCCCCATCGCAGGCCCCCAAGCAAACGGACTCCACCTTGCTTCTGACGGCTATCGCAGCAGTGATACTTGCGATTGGCGCATATTTCTTCGCATCAGGGAAAAAGAAGAAATAAGGGCACGGCGCCAATGCGCATTGAAAAGTGTGATGCAATGGATTCTGCGAACGGCAAACCGAACTTTGCCCGTTTGCATTGGCGCGGTGTTGTGTAATGGGGGCGGCATGGGTGCTCTGCCTTGTTTTCCTTCTTTCAATGGCCCACTCTGCCAATGACGCGCCATCGTTCGGGGGGAACGTTACTCCGCTCAACCTGAACATGACATCCACATCCTCCAAATGGGTGGTGTTTTTCGGCAACTCCTCATCAGCATTGGGCTCAAGCTCCCTGTCTGTCCCCAACCCGGATAACGAATCGGGAAGGCTTGTGTCCCTGATCGATACGAATTCGTACTATTGGATTTCGGACGGCTCCTCGATTTCTTTCTCGAACCTTTCTTCTGCCGACCTAAACGCCCTTGATGCCAAGTATTCCCTTGGCGGCGCCGAAGCCTCCTCCAACCTGTTCAACGAAACAAAAAATTTCACCCTGCTTCAGCCATACGGGCCTGGAGGGGCGTATTGGATTACCGGGCCATCCGTCTTTTATCCGGGGTTTGTGGGCGCAAACCATAGCGACTCGGCTTATTCGCAGGGCGTATTCCAAAGCGGCTCCAACATCGTGTTCCTGGTGCCACTCTCATCGGCAACATTGGAGAACGGCACCGGCTACCAATACGTGTTCGCCCTGCCATATGACAGCAACGGAAGCAACCAGGTGTTCTACCTATTCTCCACGCTGACAAACGCCCCTCCCTCCGGAGGGGGAAGCTACCAGCAGGTGCCATTCCGCTGGAGCTATGATGAGAACGGCCTTCTCATTCTCACGGTGCCCAGGGCGCTGATAACCATAAAAAACTCCAAATTCAGTTCCATAAGCGACAATGCCGATTCAAGCGGCCGCGCGCTGTTCCGCCTATTCCCGGGCACCTACTGGGTGACCGTAAGCGCATCGGGCTATAACCGCGCAGAAGCTGAGATTACTTTGCATGCAATTTCCAGGAGGCTGAACCTGTCGGTCCAGCCAGAGGCGAACCTAACCTACACCTCAAAAGCCGGCACGCAGACTGTCTGTTTCAACGGGGAATGCTTCACCCGCACCGGGGGCGACCTTGTCAATATCAGTGAAATCTCCTGCACCGGGGGCATCTGCAAATTTGTCGGGGATGATTTCACAGAGTTCATAGCAAAATACCGGTTCAAAAAAGAGCCGACGCTTAAGGTGAGCCAGCCCCAAACCCCGCGCGAATCGCCCTATCTTGGCATACAAGAGTTTTTCGCAAGGCTTGGCAGGCAGCTCTCCGGCTCTATCGGCGGACTTGAATTTGGGGGCGGGCAATACATAGGCGCCTTCGTCGTTGTCATATTGGCACTTCTTGCCGCGGCGTTCATGCTCAATCCGCTTTCAATGCAAAAGCCGAAAGCCGGCCACGATTAGGGGGCATGGGAATGCCAGGCGCGCTTTGCATCGACATCGGGGCCACAAAAACCGCAACGGGCATTTTTTCAAATGGAAAAATAACCGGGGCCTTGCAGTTTCCAACTCCAAACGGCATAGAAAAGGCAATCCTGCTCTGCGCGAAAAAATCCCGGGGCATGGATTATCCGCGCGTTTGCATCGCGCTTGCCGGCAGCGTGGAAAACGGGATTGTGCTGCGCATGCCAAACCTTTCCTCGCCGCCTCATTTCAACGCCAAAAAATTCTCGGAAAAACTTTTCCACACACAAGTTTTCATTGAAAACGACGTGAAATGCGCCGCACTGGCTGAAATGAAATATGGCGCGGCAAAAAATAAAACAAATACAATTTTAGCCTGGCCGGGCTCCGGCATAGGCGGTGCCATACTCACAGACGGAAAACTATTGCGGGGTGCCCACAATTGTGCGGGCGAATTCGGGCACATGAAAATCGAATTTGGCAAGGGAGCAAGGAAATGCGGATGCGGAAAAAGGGGATGCTTTGAAACCTACTGCGGCGGCAGGGGCGTTGAAAAGGCGTATTTTGCAGCAACCGGGAAGCGAAAGTCGGCAAAGGAAATCTTCTCCTCCGCAAATAATGCCGACATTGCATTTGCAAATGATGCCGCCCATTTGTTCGGAGTCGGGCTTGCCAAAATCGCAAACAAGCTCAAGCCCGAATTAATCATCGTCGGCGGCTCGCTTTCGAATGCCTACCTTGGCAGGTACAAAAAAATTGCGCTTGCCTCATTCAAATCAAACACCAAGCCCCCTGCCGATAGTGCGAAAATAATGAAAAGCCATCTGGAAAATGCGGTGCTTCTCGGCGCAGCTCTCATTTGATGCGCATCCGTTCCATTTTCCAAACCTATTTAAATACTCCCTAAGTTTTTCCCATCCCGTACCGACGTAAAGAATTGCGGGTTGTCGTCGATAAACGCAGACCGGAAGGTTTAAATACTTGATGCACAGCATTTTTTTATAGGCTTTTAAATATATCCCAAAGCTTAGCGGCGGGAATATGGACACGAGGTAGAGATTATGCCGGACAAATGCCCAGAATGCGGAAACGTGAAGCTTACCCGCGACTATGAGAAAGGCGAGATAATCTGCTCCAACTGCGGGCTTATCGTGGCCGAGAATATCGAGGACCACCGCCCGGAGTGGCGCGCCTTCGATGCCGAGCAGCGCGAAAAGAGGGCAAGAGGCGGAGCTCCGATAAAATACATGAGGCCGAACAAAGGCTTAGTGACTGAAATCGACCAGTACAACCGCGACATCCGCGGCGCCAAAATCTCGCCGAAGAAACAGGCTCAGCTTTACCGGATGAGGAAATGGCACAAGAGGGCGAGCATTGCCACATCCATGGAGCGCAACCTTGCAATCGCACTGTCGGAACTTGACAGGATTGCATCGTATTTGGGCCTGCCGGACTCAATCCGGGAGTCTGCTGCGTTATTGTACCGGCGCTGCATCAAGGCGGAATTGATTAGGGGCAGGCTCATCGAGTCGGTTGTTTCTGCCGTCATCTATGCAATCTGCAGGATGCATGGCATCCCCCGCACGCTTGACGAAATAGCCAGGGTAAGCGGCATCGAAAAAAAAGAAATCGGCCGTGCGTATCGGTTTGTAAGGCGCGAGCTTGACATCGACGTGCCCCTCACCGACCCCGCCCAATATGTCCCCAAATTCACTGCCGCGCTCAAGCTGTCGGGGCAGGTGCAGGAAAAAGCCATCCAGCTTCTGAAGAAGGCGATAAGCAAGGGGCTTATTTCAGGCAGGGGCCCAACCGGCGTGGCTGCAGCCGCAGTCTACATCGCATCCGCAATTTATGGCGAGAGGCGCACCCAGAAGGAAGTGGCCGATGTTGCCGGAGTGACCGAAGTCACAATCCGCAACCGCTACAGGGAGCTTAAGAAAGAGCTGGGATTGAAGGTCGCCCTGTAATTTTTTTTGTTTTTAGCTTGGAATTTCTAAAATGCGCCCGGTAACTGCCGGGCTGCGGGAGGCTGCTGCCTCCCTTACACCAAGCCATTCGGGCTTGGTTGTTTCGCCAACCGCTTCGCGGTTGGCTGTGCGCCTGATGCCACTGCATCAGTCTTACGCCAACCTTCGGTTGGCTGTTCCAAGGCGCACAAAGTTTGTTCGCAAACTTTGTGCTTCTTCCCAAAACGCCATTTTTTATTCTTTGATTCCCCAAGCTTAGCTCATGGACCTGAAAATTATCCACAAGAAATGGCAGGCAGAATGGGAAAACGCCGGAATTTTCCAGCCCAAGGCAGGGCATGCAACGGAAACGGCCACGTGCGCGGACAAATTTTACCTCACAGCCGCATTTCCCTACCCGAATTCCCCCCCGCATATCGGCCATGGGCGCACATACACCACAACCGACATTTACGCCCGCTTCAAGAGGATGCAGGGCAAGAACGTCCTATTTCCCATGGCTTGGCATGTCACCGGCACGCCTATTTTTGCCATGGCACGGCGCATAGCGGAAAAAGACCCGGAAATCCTGGGCGTGTTTGAAAAAATATACGGCATCCCCCCCTCGTTTTTCTCATCCATTTCCACCCCCGAAAGCCTTGTGAAATATTTTTCCGGCGAATTCGAGATTGGCATGAGGGAAATGGGCTATTCCATCGACTGGCGCCGCAAATTCTTCACCTTCGACGCCCAATTCAACAAGTTCATCCAGTGGCAGTTCCGCAAACTGAAAGAGCTGGGTTTCATTGTGAAGGGCAGCCATCCTGTGCCCTGGTGCCCCCGGGACAACAACGCAGTCGGCGGGCATGACACCAAAGGGGAAATCGACCCGGAAATAGAGGAAGTGGTTGCGGTGCTTTTCCCTTTCAGGGACGGCTTCATTGCCACAGCCACCTACCGCCCGGAAACGATTTACGGAGTGACGAATTTGTGGGCGAACCCGAAGGCGGAATATGTGCTTGCGGAAAGCAAATTCGGAAAGCTTTACCTTTCGGAGGCGGCGGCAGGCATCCTGTCGCAGCAGATGCAGATAAAAAAAATAAACGACGCAAAGGCGGAGGAATTCTTCTCATCAAGCGCGATACACCCAATCAGCGGGGCGCAATTGCCCATACTTCCAGCCTCGTTTGTCGACCCGGAAGTGGGCACGGGGCTTGTGATGAGCGTGCCGGCGCACGCCCCATATGACTATCTTGCATTGAAAGACGCAGGCAAGCTGGCTCAAATCCAATTGGTGCAGGTGCTCAAGCTGGACGGCTACGGGAATTTCCCGGCGCAGGAAATCTGCCAGAAAATGGGGATAAAAGGCCAGGAGGATGAGAAGGCGGAAGAGGCCACTTCGATAATTTACAAGGCAGAGGCCCACCAAGGAATCATGGCAGTTGGAAAATATGCCGGAATGAAGGGGATTGAGGCGAAAGTGAGGATAGAGGCGGATTTGTCGTCGGAGGGCAAGGCTTTCAAAATGTTCACCCTTGCGCACGCGCCGCTCAAATGCCGCTGCGGCGCGACATGCGTTGTGAAGCAGGTGGAGAACCAGTGGTTCATCGACTATGGCAGCGAAGAATGGAAGGAAAAGGCCCGCGAGTGCCTAGCTACGATGTCGATTCTTCCCAAGACCGCGGTGCCCGATTACAACTACACCATCAATTGGCTGAAGCAAAAGGCGTGCACCCGCGCCCAGGGGCTTGGCACGAAATTCCCGTTCGATGAGAAGCAGATGATAGAGGCGCTTTCGGATTCGACAATTTACATGGCATACTATACAATTGCGCAAATAACGCAGAAAATGGATGCGAAAAAGCTTGACGACAGATTTTTCGATTTTGTATTTTTGGGGGAGGGGATGCCGCCATGCGCCGAAGCCGAAGATGCGCGGAAGGAATTCCTCTACTGGTACCCCCTCGACTCGCGCCACTCGGCCGCCGAGCTTGTGCACAACCACCTAACTTTCTTCATTTTCAACCATGTGGCCATTTGGCCGAAAAAGCGCTTCTGGCCCCGCCAGATAGTGGGCAACGGGCTGGTCACAATGGATGGCAAGAAAATGTCCAAGAGCATGGGCAACATCATTCCCATCCGCGCCGCGTCTGCAAGATGGGGCAGCGATGTCGTGCGCTTCTGCGTGAGCGGCACCGGGGAGCTTGGGGCGGATGCGGATTTCAACCAGACGTCGGCGGACGGAATCGCGGGCAGGATTTTGCAGCTTGAAAAACTGATTGATAATGCAATAGCCGAAGGCAAAGGCACCGGCAAATCGTTGCCTGTAGCGAATTATGACGGGGCCGGCAAATGGTTCTACTCGCGCCTCCATTCCCGCATCGCAGCCGCGGAAGGGATGTATGAGTCTTTCGAGCTTCGCGCGCTTGCGCAGGAGCTTTTCTACAACACATTCAATGACATCCTCTGGTACGGCAAGCGCAGCAAAAACGTGCAGCTGCGCGAATTCTTCGAATACTGGGCGCTCGCCATCGCCCCCTTCATGCCGCACGTTGCCGAGGAATTCTGGCAGAGGCTTGGAAAAAAGCATTTCCTGCCGGATGCCAAATTCGCGTCAACTGCAAAATTCCCAGAGGCAAACAAGAAGAGGATAGACAAGTCGCTTGATGTTGCCGAAAATTACGTGATTTCAGTGAAAGAGGACATTTCCAGCATACTCAAGCTCATCAAGAAGGAAAAGCCATCTTCCATCATGCTGTTTGTGGCATCCCCATGGAAGCTTGAAGCAAGGAAAGTTGCGGCGAAAGTGCGGAAGTTTGATGCGGCCATGAAGGAACTTGCGGCAATGCCGAAAATGGCGCCTTACAAGGGGCAGCTTGCGAAAATCCTGCAGCAATACATGAAAAACATCGGCGCGATTTCCGGTGAAGTTTTGGATGGTGAAGCAGAATTGGCGGCATTGGCTGCGGCTTCACAATTCCTCTCATCCGAATTCGGCTGCCCTGTTTCTGTTATGGAAGAGGGGGATGCGCCAGAAGCGCAAAAGCAAAAGGCCGCATATGCCCTCCCCGGGAAGCCGGCGATTTTCATTTCCTAGGTAATCCGATGGTGACCTGCCTCAAAGTGCCAAAAGCAATTGCCGAGGAAACGCGGCAGAAGCTCCTAAATAAAAATATTTTTTCCGGCAAATTCAAAATTTCAAGGGAGGGCGATTCCGTGCTTTTTCCCATAAGCCCGGAAAAGGTGGCGGAGGCGCTTGGGCTTGGGGTCGGGGTTTTGGAAGAGCTGCCAATCCCGCCCCTGCAAACAAAGCCGGAGTCCATTTACGGGGCGCTGGAGGGAAAATTGACGGATGGGGAACGGCAGGCGCTTGTAACCTCATTTGACATAGTGGGGGATATCGCAGTGCTTGAAATCCCCGAGGAATTGCAGGCGAAGGAAAAGGAAATTGCAGATGCGGTTTTTTCAGTCCATGCCAACATCAAGGTCGTTGCGAAAAAAACCGGTGCGACTTCGGGCGAATTCCGCATCCGCCCTGTAAAAGTGATAGCAGGTGAAAACCGCACCGATACGCTCTACCGCGAATCAGGCTGCCTTTTCCGCCTCGACATCAACAAGGCATATTTTTCCGGCAGGCTGTCAACTGAGCGCCTGCGCATAGCATCGCAGGTTGGAAAGGGGGAAAACATACTTGCGTTGTTTGCGGGCATCGGCCCATTCCCGATAGTAATTGAAAAAAATTCCAGGAACAAGCCGAAAAAGCAGGTTGCCATCGAGCTTAACCCGGATGCTTTCGCATTCATGCAGGAAAACATCTCGCTCAACAAATGCAAGTCCATAGAGCCCGTATTGGGCGATGCTGCGAAAATACTGGCAGAGGCAAAATTTGCAAATTGGGCGCACCGGGCAATAATGCCGCTTCCAAAAACGGGCGGCGAATTCCTGAAGTGCGTTTTCCCCTGCATGAAAAAAGGGGGCATCGTGCATTTCTACTCTTTCGGGAATGAAAAAGAGCCATACGCGCATGCTGAAGAGGCAGCCAAAGAGAATGCGGCCGCCTGCGGCAAAAAAATTGCGATAGGCGCAAAGCGCATCGTGCGGCCGTATTCCCCAAGGGAAGTGCAGGTGGCGCTGGACATTTCCATAAAGTAAATAAATGCGCCTTCCTATTACCATCACATGAAAACGGGCCAGGCGTCATTGGAATACCTTGTCATAGTGTCCATATTCCTGTTCATGCTCGCCGGCGCCTATTCGTTAAGCCTTGACATGTCCGGCCGCCGCATCATGCTCCAGTCCCAAATCGAGGGCGAGCGGCTTGCCTCATTATTGCAAAAAAACATCCAGGCCGCGGCCATAGCAGGGGACGGCTTTTATGCCGACGTTTTCTTCGGGGCATACCCAAACCAGACAATAATCGTATCGGATGCGGATGCTATCATCCTTGGCAATAACAACAATTCGGTAATAATCGCCTCTTTGGCGCCGGGCATGGCGGCCCGCTCATCAAACGCATTCCGTTCTGATTCAACATTGCGGATAAACCGAAGCGGCGGCGTAGTCTATGTGCAGCAACAATAGAATCGTAAAAAACAGGCTGGCTCGGGCTGCCCTGCCACTTCCGGGCCGCACCCGGAAAAACGCATTCCGCGGCCAAATTTACGTCATCGATTTCATACTTTCATTTTCCATTTTCATGCTGCTTATCGTGGTTTCGTATGCGTCCTGGTCGTCCGGAGTGGGGAGGGCGGGGGACGACCTTGAGGCAAGGGGGGCATATGCCGCCGCATCCTCGGCGCTATCTTCGGTGATAGACTATGGCGGCTTCCCATCCGGCTGGGCAATCAATGCCACCGACCCGTCCGCAGCATGGCTCAAGGGCATAGGCTGCGCATCGAGGCCGGGCGTGCTCGACCCAATCCGGCTGTCTGCGGCAAACGCGTTTTTCAACACCACTTCGTATAAGAATGCCACAAAAGCCAAGCTTGGCTTCGGGCGTTTTGACGGGGACATCCATGTCCAAAGCCAGTCCGGGGCTTATCTTAATATTTTCGGGGCAGCGCCGGATTCGAACCAGACCGTGCTCGCTTCGGCATCAAGGATGGCGCTGCTGGATGGCCAAACGGTATGGGTGCGGGTGCGGGTGTGGAGGGCGTCATACCAATGAAAATGGAAAAACCTAAGGCTTGCGCCAGGGAAAAACATGGCATTGCGTTTTCCGTAGAGGCAATGCTTGCCGCCATGGTGCTTTTTGTCATGATTCTGTTCTCAGCTTCCTTGTCCTCATCAATTTCAAAGCCGTTCAGGGGCGTGGACCAGGTGGCATACGTTGCAGACGGGATTGCGGATGCCGGGGCAAAGGGGGGCGCGTGGCTTTATGCCGGCCAGCCCTCGCCAGATGATTCCCAAGCAAGGGCGCTTGTCCAGATGGCGCCCCCGTCTGTTTGCGTCAAGGCCGAAATATTCAACGGCACGGTTTCGCAAGCCACCCTTCTGTGGGCGTATTCAAGCTGCAATGCAACCGAAGGCTTTCCAAAATCAGTTTCACAGCGCCCATTTGTGCGGCGGGCCAATTCAACAGGCATGGAATTTCGGGTTGCCAGGGTAAGCGCCTGGCCAAGAGCGGGTTGAGGTTATGAAGGGGTTCTTTTTCACCATTTCCATATTCCTCCTGGCTTCCGCAGCAGTGGAATTCATGGCATTTGGCGTGGAGCAGCGCTCAAGGCTCCGGGCGGATTATTCGTACGACGCAGCAACGCTTCTTTTGGGCCTGGACGGGATACGGACCGTGTACCTTGGCGCATCCGGGGCGCAATTCTCGCTGGCAAGGAACGGCACGAACGTTTCCATCGCCATAACCGAATCAGGCTTCCCGCTTTCCCCATCCTCAGGCGGCAGGGTTCCTGCTGCATTCATCTCCAATTACACCCGGCTTGCCGCCTCTTTGCACAATCTGTCGTTTTCCTCAAACCTCACTTACATGAACACCACAGGCAGGCTTATCGAGGGCAACGGGGCAAATTACACGCAGGACAATTCCCAGGCGGCATCCGACAATGCCACGCTGAAATTCCCCCAAGGCTACGGCCTTTGGCGCGCATATGTGCGCATGGCATGCTCCATGCCATCTGCAACTTCGGTTTCAAACACTACTTTCGGCTCGTCTTCCGGCCCCTCGGCGTTGGATTTCGCCTTCACAAGCGTTTCCCCCCCGTCCGGCGCCACGTTCCAAAACAGCATGATAAACCTTTCCACCAACAATTCCTTCACCGCAAGCTACGAGGGAGCATCCGGCTGGCTGGCGGACGTGAAAATTTCAACAATTTACAATGATTCCCGCGTGCACCTTTCGGTCTGGACCGTGCTAAATACAAGCGCAGCCTCCAAATCCGACCTCAACTGCACCTGGAATTTGACGGCGGACATAAACTACACCAACACCAACGATGCAATCTACCAGTACATCCCCATGCCCATAAACGCAAGCTACGGCGGCGCGCACTTCATCGGCAACCTTTCGTTATCTCAAGCATAATTTGATTTATCCTAAGGATGTCACACCATCTGCCCAATGCAAAATATTATATTTTCCATCCATGTCCTGTTAGCATGGTTCAAATGCTCTTTTCCAGGTCTGCCAAATCTGCCGAAGATGAGAAATGGAAGCTGCTTTTTTCCAAGCCGATTGAAGAGGCAACCGGAGCTGCAAGGCTTGAGGATGCGATTCAAAAAGGGGGATGGATAATCTGGGCGGACGGGAACGAGAGGACCATAACCGTTTCCAGCCCTGCAAAGGATACAGGTATCTATTTCCAGATAGGCGGTTCAAAAGATTGGTATTATGCCAGAGAAAAAAATGGGCTGCTGAAAGTTTGGGAGCCAGAAAAAGAACAGGCACCTGAGAGGCTAGATGTTACAAAACTAGGGGGGAAACTGCCAATTCCACAAAAGGAAGCATCGCAAGGAAAGAAACTGGAATACCAGTGGAACGAATGCCATTACTTCGACCCGGGACAGATTAACCAAGGTTGGTGGAGCTTGGATCTCAAGGACTTTATTCAACCTGGGAGAAAAGTTCGCCTAAAAAAATCGTATACTGACGGTGGTTGGTCGTTGGGGGCTGTAGAAGTAACATCAGCAAAAATCAAAGGAAATGGCGTGCAATTTGAGGTTGAAGGTATGGATGGCGTTTTTTATGCCTGTGTTGAAAGGGAAGAGAACGAGGACGGAGTCCGAATTTTGAAGAGGGGGGAAAAAGCAGAAGAGATTGAAGCTGAACGCATGCCCGACAGGGCCACTCTGCCAGAAGCCAACCTGCGCGCTTCCCAAGAAGAAACAGCGAAGAATTTGAATGGCTTGCGCGGCGACAGAAATTTTGGCTGGTTTCGTGAACATCAGCCTGATGTCTTCGCTGAAATTGAAAAACGGATGGGAAAAAGGAAGGACATCGACATGACTCTTCTCTATTACAGCCTTAGGTGCAAAGGGACAGGCCTCTATCATCCGGAGGCATCTGCACCAGAGGTTGCAAGGAAAACTTTTGAGCGATACTATGTACTCTCCGACTTGGGGATAACCTTCGGCCAACGGCATGGGGGTGAAGTGCTTGAAAATGTTTATCAAACTTCCACAGGCATGGCGGATTATGAAAAAAAGCTTGCTATCGTCCTATATAATAAATCAGATTGGAATAATGCTTTCGGGCTGACATATGCGCAACGATTCCTTAGGGGAAAAACCCATTTCGAAAAACTGCTCGACAATGGCTATAACCTAATCATTTGCGAGATGGAAAACCAAGGCGATTTTTTGGCGCGGCTTTTCAATCATGGTATGTCGAACGATTCCCAAATCAGCAAAAAACTCGCCAAGATAAAATACGATCTGATCCATATAGGGGGGCATGGAAACCCATATTCCCTTCAACTCGGGTCGGCAAGAGATGAAACATCAAAATTGGATACCGAAGATTTTGATATCTTCACAGAGGATTGGAAAAAACTGGCCACCAAAAAAGCGGCAATACTATTGGAGTCTTGCAGCACCGCCGGATATAATAATGGCGACATGAACCTAGCCGAATTCATTGCCAGCAGGACCGGCATAAAAACAATCGGAGCTACAGCACCTACCGGCCTTGAGAATTTCATTTTTGACAATGATGGCTATGTCAAAGATGCGAAATTCTATATGTCTAAATCTTGCATCTACCAACCTTGAATCTACCCTGGCTTGGCTGATTTGCATATTCGCAGCATGAGCGGTAGTGCCCTCGCCTCGTGTTGGTAATGTGCAAACCAACGACGGGAAATAACCACTTCTGGTGAAATCCAATAAAACATGGCACTTTGCCTTCGATAACCGGCATCATTACCAACACTGTTCAGGGGCACTACCAGCATGAGCGAACCTTTATATTGAATTTTGCAGTCCTTAAGGCTTATGCTGCAGACGAAAATCGACCAGTTCGTGCAGATTGTCAAGCAGGAGAAAAAAGTCACCTTCGACCGCATATCCGCGGCCATCCGGGTTTCCCAGCCTGCCGTCGAGGCCATGGCATCTGTGCTTGAGATGGTGTCGGTGGTGGAAATCAACTACCCGATCAACATAATGGAAAAGCCCCAGGTGACCTACCTTCAAATGCCGGAGGAGCAGCACCGCCCGCTTTATGAGGATGAGAAAGCCCGCGTAATCGACACTTACACGTTCAGGGCGGACAACGTTCCTGCCACCGTGGAAGTGCTTGACGCCGAGACCGAAAAACTCTACAGGATTTCGCTTGTCGACCTCTCCATGCCCACCCGATTGTTCCTTGACCAGATCAAGGAGATGCTTGTAAAGAACGTGCCCGCCGAGCAGTCGGACGTGTCCGACGTGGACCGGGTGATGGCGGTGCGGTCTGCGTTTTACAACGACATACGCGCGGCCCTCTCAAAATACGAGCTTGGCGTGGAAACCACTGAAATGCTCTCCGGCCTCCTGCTCCATTCGATGTTCGGGCTTGGGGAAATAGACCTGCTCAACCGCGACGACCTTCTTGAGGAAATAGTCGTCCTGAACTCAAAGTCTCCAATAGGCGTGTACCACCGCAAATACGGCTGGCTCAAGACCAACATATTCATGTCCGATGAGGACTCGATTTTCAACTATTCCAGCCAAATCGCAAGAAGGGTGGGCAGGCAGATAGCCACCCTCACTCCAATCCTCGATGCCCGCCTTGAAATGGGCGACCGTGTCTGCGCAACATTGGCGCCCATATCATCGCACGGCAACACCATAACCATCCGAAGATTTGCCAGGGTGCCCTGGACAATCGTGTCACTCATCGATGAAAAAAACCACACGATGAACTTTGAAATGGCCGCCATGCTCTGGCAGGCATACCATTACGAAATGAATGTGCTTGTGGTGGGCGGCACCGCATCCGGGAAAACTTCCGCCCTAAACTCCCTTTGCGCATTCATCCCCCCCAACCAGCGCATCCTGACAATCGAGGACACCCGCGAACTTAGGCTGCCCAAATTCCAGTGGAACTGGGTGCCCCTGCTCACCCGCCTGCCAAATGCGGAAGGGCAGGGCGAGGTGACCATGCTTGACCTTGTGGTCACTTCCTTGCGTATGCGCCCGGACAGGATTGTGGTGGGAGAAATTAGGAAGCAGCGCGAGGCCGAGGTGGCATTTGAGGCCATGCACACCGGCCACTCCGTGTATTCCACACTCCACGCCGATACCGCGGCACAGGCTTTGCGGCGCATGACAAGCCCGCCAATTGACCTGCCGCCAACCGACCTTGAGTCGCTGCACCTGATGCTCGTGCAGTTCCGCGACAGGCGGCGCAACATCCGCCGCACGCTTGAAATTGCGGAAATTGCCGGAGTCGGGGATGAGGGCGCCGAAGCCAGCGTCATTTTCCGATGGAGGCCGCGAAGCGACAGCTGGGACAAGGTTGCGGAGCCGCAGCGCTTCTACAAGGAGCTGAACCTCCACACCGGCATGACAAAAGAAGCCATACAAGAGGACAACCGCAAGCGGCAGACCATACTGCGCTGGATGCTAAAGAACAAAATTACCGATATTGACGCCGTGGGCAAAATATTCTCGCTGTACTATGCCAATCCCAATGAAATTTACGAAATAGCAAGAAGGAACATCGAAATAGGGGGCAAGCTTTAGGGGCTTAAAATTGCCGGTGTTGCCTTATGAAACGTGTCGCACTCATGCTCCTCTCCCTCGAGGCGTCAGACAAGCTTGGCGCACGCTTCAAGGGGCTGGGGCAGCGCATCAACGGCTTCTACCCCGGGCTGAAATACGACCTTCTCAACGCGCAAATCCCCATATCGTCCGAGCACTACTGCGTAGGGGCGTTCTTTTCCGCCGCAGTCTGGGCGCTGCTTGCCGCAATATTCCTGCTTGTTGTCACGCTTGCCCGGAAGATGGCCGGCCCCCTGGCCATCCTGCTGCCGCTTGGCGGCCTGTGCATGATATGGATGTTTTTTACAGCCCTCCACCTGTACTATCCGAAAATCCTTGCAAAAAACGTCGCGGACAAAATCGACCGGGGGCTTATTTTCGCTGTCCGGGACATGCTTATCCAAACCTCATCGGGCATCCCTCTTTTCACGGTGATTGCAAACATTGCGGATGGCGACTACGGGCTTATTTCCACGGAATTCCGCAGGGTCGCATCCGCTGTGCGCTCAGGCACCGGCCTTACCGAAGCCCTCGAGGACATGGCGCTTCGCAACCAGTCAAAATACCTGAAAAAGACGGTGTGGCAGCTCATAACCGCAATGCGCTCAGGGGCAAACCTCACCGTGGCGCTAAAGGGGATAATCAAGCTGCTGGTGGACTACCAGATGTCACTCAACAAGGCGTACAACGGCGAGCTTAACTTCGTCGTCCTCATCTACCTGATGGTTTCGGCCGTGCTGCCCACTGTGGGCACCACCGTGCTTGTGATATTCTCGGTTTTCGGCGTGCTTGGCGTCACTCCTGAATTATATACGGCGGTAGTTTTCGCCTCATTCATGATACAAGCGATGATTATCGGCTATGTTTTCATGCGCAGGCCGAACATGTACATGTGAGCCATGGTAAAATACGTAGTCCGCAGGAAATTCGTTGCGTCTGTGCCACGCAAGCCAGGCTCTCAGATAACCCGGCTTCTTGGCTACGCCGGCGTGGACACTCCGCCCGAGCTTTGGATGGGCTCCCGGCTATTCACCGCGTTCCTGCTGTCCTTGGCCGCATCCACGCTTCCTTTGATTGCCACGCAAGCCACGGGCCAGGATTTCGGATGGGGCGCCCCGGCCAAGATGAACATCGCCTTCCTGCTTGGCGTAACCGTGCTTTCATTTTTCCTGACGTTCATCGCCTTCCTCCTGCTCACCTACCTCCACCTCTATTATGTGATACATGACCGGACAAAGCGCGTGGAGGACATCCTGCCTGATTTCCTGCTCATGGTGGCGGCGCACATGCATGCCGGCCTTACGCCTTTTGCCGCGCTGCAGGCCGCCGCCCGCCCGGAATTCGGGCCTATGGAAAGAGAAGTGCGCGACATTGGCGCAAGGGCCATGGGCTCCGAGACATTCACCGATGCCATCGAGCAGCTCACATGGAGGATTGATTCTTCCATGCTGCGCAGGACAATAGCGTTTTTCGAGAACGGCCTCCGCTCCGGAGGCAAGCTTGCAAACCTGCTTGAAACGTCCGCCGAGGAAATCCGCGACCTGGACGAAATAAGGCGCGAAACCGTCCTCAACACCCGCACATACACCATTTTCCTGGTTTTCATCCTTTGCGGCGGGCTGCCCCTGCTTCTTGCCATATCAACGGAATTCCTGAACATTTTCACCAAGATGCAGGCGCAGGTGAATACGGACGACTCCAAGGCGATGGGAAACATGCTTGCCCCCTCGCTCAAATTATCCTCCGGATTCGTGGGGCAGATGGCGATTGTCATCATAGTGGGCACGTCCATTCTTGTCAGCGTGTTTATCGGGGTGATAGGGGAGGGCAAAGTGCTGTTCGGGCTAAAGTATTTCCCGCCAATGGCCATTGCCGCGTATTCCTTCTATGCCATCATAAAAATGGTGCTGGCCGGCTTCCTTGGGGCGTTCTTCTGACAAAAATGGGCTCTGTAGAAATCATATGCAGCAGCGCCGGCAATGAGGGCGCTGCGCCTGCGGCAGCCTGCATTGCAGGCTGGTCGCTCCGAAGCGACCGGCTGCCCGGGCAGCAACCGACCGCGTTGCGACTGCGGTCGGTGCACCAACTGCGGTGCGCCGCAGTTGATTGCCGCCGCGTTGGTTGGCGGCAGCGCCCGCCGCGCTGCTGCAAGCGAGGTTTTCTACAGAGCCCAAAAATGGAAAGCATTAATTGGATTGCCATGGCAGATATCTCCATTCGAGGTGCGCATTATGTCTAACATGCTTTGGGGGGGAAGGTTTTCAGGCAGCCCTGCCGCGTCGCTTCTTTCATACACTTCATCAGAAGGAATGTCGCTTGACGCGCGCCTCATCCCCTACGACATATGGGGCAGCCGGGCCCATGTGCTCATGCTTGCAAGGCAGAAAATAATAGCCAAAACAGAGGCGGCTGAAATCCTTTCCGCGCTCTCGTCAGTTGAAAAACAGCATTTGGCAGGCACATTCGTAATGCGGGAGGCACTTGAAGACGTGCACATGAATGTGGAAACTGCCGTTACATCAATAACGCAATCCGGAAAGAAGATGCACACCGCCCGCAGCCGCAACGACCAGGTAAATGCCGATGTGCGCCTTTTCATGCGGGATGCCGCTATTGAGCTTGCAGGCGGCCTGCTCTCGCTGCAGGATGCCCTATTCTCCCTTTCCGGGCAAAACATGCCATTCCCGGCATACACCCACACGCAAATTGCGCAGCCTGTCACAGTATCCTTCTGGGCAAAAGCGCAATATGATGCGCTATCCCGCGATTTGCAGCGCCTTTATTCGGCGTATTCGCGCATCAATTCCAATCCCCTCGGCGCTGGCGCTGTTGCCGGCACCACATGGCCCATCGACCGGAATTTCACCTCGAAGCTTCTTGGCTTCGGCTCAATTCAGGAAAATCCCATGGACTGCTCATCCTCGCGCGGGGAGATGGAGGCCGAGCTCATCTCCGTTTGCCTCCAAACCATGCTCCACCTTTCGCGAATTTCAGAAGACCTGATTTTCCTTTCCGCACAGGGCATGGCCGAGCTTTCGGATTCCTATTCCACCGGCTCGGCCCTGATGCCGCAGAAGAAAAATCCCGACCCCCTTGAGCTTATCCGCGCAAGAAGCGGAAGGCTGCTCGGGCTTGCCGTGCACGCCTATTCCATACAGAAGGGCATGCCATCCGGCTATAATCTGGATTCGCAGGAGAGCAAATACGCGATGATGCAGGCGTTTGACAACACGCATCCCTCCCTTTCCATGCTCCGCGAAATAATCCTCACTGTCAAGTTCAACCCGAAAAAAATCCTGGCGGAATTGGAACGGGGGTTTGCCTGCGCCACCGAAGCCGCAGACACAATCGCAAAAGCGGGCGCGCCGTTCCGCCAGGCGCATGAAATTTCCGGCAAGATGGTGAAAGATTGCATCAAATCCGGCAAAAAGCTGTCCGAAGTGAGCGCATCCGAAGCCTCATCTGCATCCGGACTCAAAATCAATCCCGCGGCATGGGCCGAGGCTGTCTCCCCCGACAAGACATCCCGCATGCACGATTTGATAAAGCCATCTGACAATTCGCAGCAGAAAAAGGATTGGGCGCAGCTTAAGGCAAAAACAGAAGATGCAAAAAAACTTACGATGGAAGAATGCGCCAAATTGATGAAGGGCGGGAAGTGAACTGCCATGCCGGTTTTCCAGGTTTTTTCAAAGTCCGAATTGGATGGGAAGTATACCATCCCAGGCACGGGTTCAGAATTCAGGCACAAGCCCCATCCCGGAAAGAAGTTTTTTGAAGCCTATATTAACGGCCTTTCTGATTTTTCCCTTGTAATAAAAGAGCTTTCCGAGTATTATGGGAAAGATGCGAGCCATGAACGAGTTTCCAGCTTCTTCGCTTGGATTAAAAAAAATCAATCGGAGCTCTTGGCTGAACTGAAAAGCGACATGGCAAACGGTAACATAGGTCTGGGTTCGGTTGAGAAAGAAGGGATAAGGTTTCTTCTTGGTTTCTGGCTCGGGGCGAGGTATGTCGTCTCCCGTTATCCGCACAAAAAATCCCCGGCATTCCCAAAAATTTCCGAACCAGGCGAGATCAACCGCCTTATGACGCTTGATAGGACTGCAGATTATAATAAATCATACCACGTTTTTGAACTCGGATACAAATTAATGGAAAATAAATTTCCTGAATTAGCGGAGTCATTCCTGGCTGGCGTGAATGTTGGCATTCACGAATGTTCACATGCCCTGGGACGGATTTTGGGAAAACAAAAGAGAGGGGCACTATCTGAATTTGCCACATATTTCAACCAGGCAAAATTCGGCCTTCCAATCAAGGCCGGCCATTTGGGGGGCAGGTATGAGTACAGTATCAGGGATATTCTTCATTTATCTGATGGTGAAGGAAATTTTCTAAAAAGCGACTACATTCTGGAGGAATATTCAGCATTCCTTGTCGGGCCTTGGGTAAATAAGTTTTATGGGGAGAAATTGAATATTTTTTCATTCAAAAGTGCAAGGACGGCCGATAGCAAGGAATTGGCAAGGTCAATATATTTAGAACACCAGAGCTATCCTTTCCCACTGAATTATATTGGCGACGCACTTGACTATGTATTCCATTCAAAATTCACCCCAGGTGAGTTTTGCAAAGTAATCGGCACTGACGATGAGGACCTGATAAAAAAATTCACCTCGGTATTTGATGATTTGCGGAAGGAAGACTATTCCGACACAAAATCATTTTATAAGGCATTTGTCAGGATAATGAACGCGCATTTCGGCAAAATCCCAATGGAGGATATCCCCGACGGATATGTGAGCCTGTTTATACCGGAGGAAGGAAAAACTTCAAAATCGGTTCTGGGATCAATTCCAAGCAAAAACAAAGCCTAGTGCCATCTCATCGAGTTGATTTGGGCATCCTTTTGCCCGACTATTATTTTGAAATTGCCGCCTGGAAAGTTTCCGCCTGCGCCTCGTTTCCGCTCTCGGTGAATCTCATCCTAACCCTCTCAAATCCGCCGGGCGCAAGCTCCCAGCTGTCATATGAATCAAGCATCTGCGAGAGCTGCTGCTTGACCTGCTGGAATTCGGACTGCGCCTTCGAAGTCACCGGAGCCGTTGCGGGAACCGATGGCGCCCTTGCCGGTATGTAAGCCATATCCTGGCTTGCTGCGATAACACTTATAATCCTTCATCGAAACCCAGCCTGCAGGCCCGGAAATGCCCGCTATAACACTTATAATCCTTGTTTGCCCTTTTTGCTCATATGACAAACCCTTTGGAGGAAAACCTGATTGCAAAGGCGCAGGCTGCAATGGATGCGAACAAGGGCGCAGCTGCGGTGGAAACCGCCACCGAGCTTGCCTCGATTGACCCCAAGGATGCCATTGTGTGGTATGTGAAGGGCAGGGCGCACTATTCCGCAGGCCAGTTTGATGACGCGTTGGTGGCATTTTCGCAGGCGGCAACTATTCGCAACGACAGGCTTGAGGTGTGGCTCATGATAGGCTACACAATGATTGCCCTGCGAAGGTATGGGGAGGCCCTTCCTTCGCTCGAATTCGTGAAATCCACAAATCCGGAAAGCATGGAAGCAACGTGCGCCCTGTGTGCGGTGCATTCCATACTCGGCCACGCCGCCGAGGCAAAGGAATACGCGGACCAGGCAAGAAAATCGGATTCAAATGCGGCATCAAAAATCCTGGAGGCGTTTTTCGAGGACTTCTTCTCAAAAAGCCCGCAGGTGGAGGCTTCCACAAAGGCGATGGCCGAGCGGGTGCTGCACGGCTTCAAGATTTCCTAGGGCAAAAGCAGCGTTTTCAAATAAAACAGCGGCGAGCGGAAATTCTTTTTTGCCTCCTCGTTTGAAAGGCTAGCCGATAGCATATCCTTGAATTCCTGGTTTTTTTCCGCCTTTGCCACGAACATGTTGAGCAGCCACTGCTGCCTTCCCATCACCTGCATGGTATGCGAAGTTTTCATCTCATCTCCAAGGGCATCCCACAAGAGCCTTTCATATTCGCAAAGCGCGGCATGCGAGGTATCCCCGCCTGCCACCGCCTTTGCAATCACGCCTGCCGCAAGCCTTCCGGACAATGTCGCATTCCCGACCCCCTCGCCCGAAAACGGGTCCACCAGCGATGCGGCATCCCCCACAAGCACCCAGCCGTCCCCTGCCAATTTGCGCCTCTTGGAGCCAAACGGGAGCCTCCAGCCGGTCACCTGCGAAATGGGCTTTGCGTTTGCAAATCTATTTTTTATTATCGGGTCGTTGGCAATTGCGTCGTTCATTATTTTCACAAGGCTCTTGCCTTCGTTCTTTATCATCTTCTGCAAATCAGAGGACAATATCCCAAGCCCGACATTGGCATTGCCGTTTTCAAGGGGGAAAATCCAGAAGTAGCCGGGCATGCAGCTCTTTAGGAAATGTATTTCAATGCTGCCCCCCATCCCGCTTATGCCAAAATAATACGCCCTTACCGCGTCGCAGGAATGCCTGGGGTCAAGCTTCGCGCCATCCTCCCCAAGAACGGAGCGGGCGACTATTGAATTAACCCCGTCCGCCCCGACAATCACCTTTCCGAAATATTTCTTTTCCAGCCGGTTCGGGCCGTTCAAGTCTATCCCGACAATACCTATGGCCTTGCCGTCCTCCTTTTTTTCAACCGCACTCACCTGGAATTTTTCCAGCACGGCCACATTCGGGGTTTTCCTGGCGGCCTCAAAAAGAATCCTGTCGGTGTCCATCCTCCGTACGCAATACCCGCGCCCACCCTCGCGGTTCGGGTCGTTCTTGGGGAACGGTATGTCCACCATGTGCCCGTCGGGCGAGGAAATCAGCACGCCGCTTATGCTGCCGTGCGGGGCCCTCTCAAGCTCGCCCATCAGGTTGAAGTCCCGCATCACGCGCATTGATTTGCCGGACACGGCATCGCCGCAAGTTTTGTCCCTTGGAAAAACAGCCTTGTCAACAAGCAGCACTTTCAGCCCCGCCCTTCCGATGTATCCTGCGGCAGAGCTGCCCCCCGGGCCTGCACCCGCCACAATCGCGTCATATGGCTCTTCCTTGTCGCCTAGCATGGTTTCATCCCTCGAATGCTGATTTTCATGCATGATTAAAATTAAAAACGCCCATTCCCTTCCTAGTGCATGGAAAAACCCGCCATCACGAAGAAGCGCATGGAAAAACCGGCCAGGATGCAAAATCCCCCGCTTTGCGCGCAATTCCCCCTGCAGGAGCAGAAAATCCTGAAAAAAGCCATGATGGGCGCGCTTTCCCTCCTATCAGGTGCAGCGGGCACTATTTTCCTTGCGCTTTTCCTCTTTCCGGCGCAGGTTTCAAGGCTGGGCTTATCCTCCTTCGCCGGATTATTCCTCTTTGGCCTTGGCGCCCTTTGCGCAGCCCTGCTTTCCTATGAATATTTCTATTTCCGCCGATATTACTATGACATGGGAAATGATGTGCTGATAATCCGCAAAGGCGTCTTCACCCTCTCCGAGACCAGCCTGCCTTACGGGCGCATACAGGACGTCACCGTGGCGCGCGACTTGCTTGACAAGGCTTTCGGGCTATACAACATTTATGTAAGCACTGCCGGCTCGCAGGCCGGATTTGTGGCGCACATTGACGGTCTGTCGGAGCAAGGCGCACAGGAAATAAAAAAAATGCTCCTCTTCAGGCTAAGAGGGCGCAGGAGATAGGGGCGCCGCGCTATTGCTGTGGCGGAGCCGCAATAATTTCGTCAACTCGGCGGCAGAGTACCGCGCTCTTCGAGCGCGGATGAATGCCGCGCATCCGCCGAGTTGGCGAGAAATCTCCGAATGAGCGAACATATCGTGCGCTTCGCGCACGGTCCCGCGCATAGGCGCGGGGCGCTCTTCGGAGATTCTGATTTTTCTACCCGCTTTTAATCGCAGAGTGCACCGCCCTAAGCAGCGTCTCCACGGTAAACGGCTTGGTGACGTACCCCGTCACGCCGTATTTCTGCAGCGATTTGCGGTGCTCCACCGTGATTTCAAGCGCGGAGAGCATGATTATCGCAGGGGTCTTGCCGACCTTTTCCCTGGCGGCTTTCACAAACTCCCAGCCTGTCATGCCAGGCAGCATGATGTCCACCAGCATGAGGTTCGGCTTCAGCTTCTTGAGGGCGCGCAGGCCGCTCTCGCCGTCCTCAACGGAATACACTATGTATCCCTCCTTCTCGAGGATGAGCTTCACTATTTCGCGCGTATCCGCCGAATCCTCCACATGCAGTATCATTTTTTTCACATTCATGCAAACACCCCAAAGCTATTGCTTCTTTCCGCCCCCCTTCATCTCATCAAGCGACTGGCTTTCAAGCACCGCCGCCCCTGCGCCCTGCGTCGAGGGCGAATATTTCCTTGGCAGGGCGAACGCAAACGTGCTGCCTGCGCCCTCCTTGCTTGAAACCCAGATGCTCCCGCCGTGGTCCGTCACAATCCACCTGCTTATTGCAAGCCCAAGGCCGGACCCTTCCGCATTCCTAGTCATTGTCCTTCTTGATTGATAGAACATATTGAAAAGCTTGGGTATGTCGTCCGCGGGGATGCCTATCCCATGGTCGGTCACCGATATTATCACTTCCTTGGGGGTAAGCCTGGCCCGCACTATCACATCCGTGCCATCGGGGCTGAACTTTATCGCGTTGCCAATCAGGTTGTTCAAAACCTGCATTATCCTCGTCGTGTCGATTTTCATTTTCGGCAGCTGGGGTATGCCTTCCGCCTTAAGTACGATGTTCCTGTTCCTGGCTGTTGACTGCTGCTCGGAAATCACGGTGCTTACAAGCCTGTTTAGGCTCGCGAGCTGCATCTGGTATTTCATCCTCCTTCCCTCGAGCTTTGCAATGTCCAGAATGTCGGTTATCAGCAGCCTAAGCCTGTTGGCGTTGCGCTTTATCACCGAAAGCGCCTGCTTCTGCTCCTCGGTAAGGGGGCCCAGCTTGCCCTGCTCCATCATGTCCGCGTAAGCCACAAGCGGGGTGAGCGGAGTGCGAAGCTCATGGCTTGTCACGTTCAGGAAATCTGTTTTGAGGTGGTCAAGCTCCTTGAGTTTGGTGTTGGCCTCCTCTACATCCTCCAATATGTTAAGCAGCGCCTGCTCGGTTTCTGCCAAGTAAAGGGATTTTTGGTCGATGTTCCTGTCGCCTTCCGACATCCTCGCAAGGCGGGCCTCCGCATTGGCAAGCCTTCCGGCGCCCTCTTCAAAAATACAGGCGAAATATTCCTCCCCCTCTTCCTGGGGCTTTATGGACAGCGCCTCGTATTTCTTTGCAATGCCCTCAAGCTTCACCCACGGCATCTCCATGTAGTAAGCCAAGGAGAGCGCAAGCACCACGATTATGGTTATCCCCAGCATGCCAATGGGCTGCAGTGCAAGCTGCAGAAGCGTGCCTAATGTGCCCGATCCGCCAAGCACTATCCCGATGACTATTGCCACCCCGAAAAACAGCAGCGTGAACACGCCAACCCCTGCAAGCGACCGCATGAATTGCTTCATTTGCCAACCTTTTTTCCAAAAAGCCGGATTTCAAGCGTCCCGACTTTCTTTTTCAGCTCAACCATCTTAAGCTCCCTTCCGATGACCAGCTTCTTGAATTTTTCAAGCTCAACGAGCCGTTTTTTCAGCTCTTCGGTCCGCTCCGCCACAGTCCTGTCAAGCTCCTTGTTCATCTGTATTATCCTTTCCTCAAATTCCTGCCTGCGCAAGGACGACTGGCTGTAGCCTAGCACTATGGCGAAAATAAGGTAAATCTGGAATGCGCCCTGCGCCGATATCATGTTGTCGCGCAGCAGCGATTCCGTGCCTCCTGTAAGGTTGTTGGGCTGCAATGTGACCAGGTTCGTGCTTACAAGATATATTGTCGAAATCACAAGGTATACCACAAGGGCAAAGACGCACACCGCAAGCTGGAACGGCCTTGAGTGCATAAGCCTGCCCGGGCTGATTGCGGACCAGCCTTCTATTGTGGCGAAGCCAAGGGGCACCCCAAGGCCGATAGTCAGCGCCGATGCCGCCCTCACCAGGATGGCGCCCAATTCCTTGCTTTGCGCAAGGGCGGTGCCCCCGACCGAAATGCTTGATGAGAAGAACCAGTTGCCTGCAAGCTGCGAAAGCGAGAACACCCCAAGCGAGAGCATTATCATTTTTGCAGGCGTATCGTTGTGCCTTCTGCTAAGGTATATCGTAATTATGGAAAATGTGAATCCAAGCAGGATGTACATGAACTGCAATATCACCGACATCGGCACATCCGCCCTGATGGTCACGATGTATTGCAGCAAAAGCGCCTGGAATGACAGAATTGCGGCTGCGGCCACCGTTGCAAGCCACATGTTCGCTTCCCCCGGGAAAAGCAGCCTGAGAAGGAATATCAAAAAGCCCAGGTAGCCGACGATATTGAAAAGGTCCGCAACGGACGGGAAATTGTCGTGCTGGTAAATGTCGACAAGCAAAAAGTTTGCCACGCTGCCTACGGCGAGGGAGAAAATGGCAAGGCCAAGAAGCCAGAATGCCGACATCACCCCGGGCATGATGGCATCGCTTTTCTTTGTGCGCATCTGCATCTGCCGGATGGCCAGGATGGCGCCTATGGAGTAAACCGCAGCAATCAGGATGTTGGCCGTAGCGGACCATTCCACGTTAGCCATGCGCGCCCTCTATGGAATTCTTAAGGATCTCTATATGGGTCTTCAGCTCTTTTATCGCAAGTTCCCGCCCAACCGCGAGTTTCCTGAACTTGTCCAGCTGCTCTATCTGCTCGAGGAGGCTTTTTTCCCGCATGCTGAATTCCGTCGCATCAAAGCCCACTGCAAGAAGGGGCCCGCCTTTCATCCTGCCCAATGCAAACCCAAAGCATTTTTTCCCATCATCAAGCCCAAGGGCCGGGATAGCTCCATCTCCAATATGGGCAAGCACGTGCTTTTCCACCTTCGACTTCTCGGCGCCTGCAAGCAGATTCTCGGGCGCTTGGAAAAACGCCACTTTCCCGCCATTTATTGCGATGACGGCCACAGGCAGGGCGGAAAGAAGCTTCTCCCCAAAAGCAGCATCATTTTGCGCCGGAATCTTTTTCATCCCATTTTTCTTGATGCTCGCACCCCAAGCTACTTCTTTGCCTTCTTTTAAATACTTTTCCAATTTGCGAAAGCCGCTTGGGCATATCCATTAAGCGAAGTATTTTATTTTAATGTTGGATAGGAAGCAACATGAATTCAAACAACTGCCTCCAATCAAAAGCCGTGTGCCGGGCACGGCTTGCGCTCTTTTGCGCATCCGGAAGGCACTCCTCCCAAATATCCTGATTCCCACCTTAAGCCAAGGAAAAGAAGCAATAACAAAAAGAGGTGGTTTGATGGAAGGCAGCATATCCGGCTTTATGAAGGAGCATTTCAGGCATTTCAACGCAGCTACGGTGGTTGATGCGTCGGAGGCGTATAAAAAACACGTCGAATCCGGCGGAATCATGATGGTGACTCTTGCCGGGGCCATGAGCACGGCCGAGCTTGGCAAGTCGCTTGCCCAAATGATACGGCAGGGAAAAGTGCACGCAATCACTTGTACTGGCGCAAACCTCGAGGAAGATGTTTTCAACCTGGTGGCAAACAAGCACTACAAGAGGGTGCCGCACTATCGGCAGCTCTCGCCACACGAGGAGAAAAAACTCTACGACGAAGGCTTCAACCGCGTCACCGACACCTGCATCCCCGAGGATGAGGCGATGCGGCGGGTGGAGGGCGCGCTGCTTGACATTTGGAAAAAGCGCGAGAAAGAGGGCACCAGGCGGCTTCCGCACGAGGATATGTTCGAGCTTTTGCTCTCAGGCCAGCTTGAGAAATATTACGAAATCGACCCCAAGGACAGCTGGCTCTTGGCGGCGGCGCAGAAAAACCTCCCGATGTTCGTGCCAGGCTGGGAAGATTCCACGCTTGGCAACATGTTCGTGTCCCAGCATTTCAAAGGGGGCTTGCAGCATTTGCACACCATGAAATCCGGGCTGCACTACATGGAGGAGCTTATCAAGTGGTACAAGAAGGAATCCGCCTCGCACAAAATCGGCTTCTTCCAAATCGGCGGGGGCATCGCCGGCGACTTCCCGATTTGCGTGGTGCCGCTGCTAATCCAGGATTTGAAGCAGAAGGCGCCGTTCTGGTCCTACTTCTGCCAAATTTCAGATTCCACCACCTCGTATGGCTCTTATTCCGGCGCGGTGCCCAATGAGAAAATCACATGGGGGAAAATAGATGTCGACACCCCGCGGTTTGTAATAGAATCCGATGCGACAATAGTTGCGCCGCTGATTTTTGCATACGTATTGGGGTGGTAAATTCCAATGCCAGTATACATTTCCATGCTGCGCGGAATCAACGTAGGCGGGCAGAAATCCGTGAAAATGGCAGAATTGGAAAAAATGTACGCCTCGCTGGGTTACGGGAAAGTGCGCACATATATCCAAAGCGGCAACGTCGTGTTCGAATGCGGGGAAAACCCCCAAGCCTCATTGGAAAAAACAATCTCATCAAAAATCAAATCCAAATTCGGCTTTGACGTTGCCGTGATTGTGCGCACGCCTGCCGATTTGGAAAAAATAATCCAGGGCAACCCGTTCAAGGGAAAGGACGAGGGCAGGATGTACGTGTCGTTTTTGTCGGCAACTCCATCAACAATTCCAACCGAAGCCATAGGGAAGGCGAAGGGCATATCCGAAGAATACTTCATTTCCGGCAAGGAAATTTACATGCATTTTCCCGACGGCTACGGCAGGACGAAGCTGTCGAACAATTTTTTCGAAAGCAAACTGAAAGTTGCCTCCACCACGCGCAATTGGAACACGGTCGGCAGGCTCCTTGAAATCGCGAAAAAAGCCTGATTCTTTTAAAATAAGTGCAGGGAGAGGGATTTGAACCCACGAACGCCTAAGCGACAGGATTCTGAGTCCTGCGCATTTGACCAAGCTTTGCTATCCCTGCTTATTGCGCATTATCTGGAAATCAACTAATAAAAAACCGGCGGGGCTCGCCTTACGCTTTTTCCCCAATGTCCTTCAAAATTGCCAGCGCCCTGTCCACACTTTTTGCTGGGACAAACAAATGGTCGTGGTGGTAGGCGGAAACAATATTGAGCGGTATGCCCTCTTTGGCAAACCTTGTGGAAATTGCCGCTAGCATCCCTATCCCTTCAAGGTTGGAATGCAAAGAAAGGGAAATCATCCTCCACATCGAGGAATACTGGATGGAATTCGCATCTGCGCTCGGCCTGTCCAATATTGCGCTTATACCCTCCTTCTCCTTGAAGGTGCAGAGCGCCTTGATATTCATGTGCCTGAATTTTACTTCAGAAACAACGCAAAATACCCATTCTCCAAGCTGCAGCTTCGGCTTCATTATTTTCAGCAATTCGCGCAAATCAATAGGGCTTGCCATCAAACCATCCAAATTAACCGTTTATGCCAATATTTGGCTTAGGAACAATAAAAAGATGCCTATTTTTGAATCGTTGAAGAATTTGAAAATAAGTGGGGCTGCCGGCAAAATGCCGTATTTAGCAGTGGGGGGTTTGGGCGGTGTCGGACTAAGGGGGGCGAAGCCCCCCTTGGGCTGACAATGGGGCTGCCGAGATTTGAACTCAGATCACAGCGTCCCGAACGCTGTAGCATACCAGGTTAGCACACAGCCCCCCGAACCGCAGGGGGGAACTTCTCGAATCCGGATTCCCCCCTTCAGTTTGAGGTTCTTCCGGATTCCCCCCTATTTTTCCGATCTCCCCCTACGGGAACCTCTGAGGGAGATCAACAATCTAATTCTGCATCGAAGATTTTTATAGCTTGGGTATATGCCAAAAGCAGTTTTCTACTCGTATCTCAAATCCTTCATGTTAACCCGCTTGCTTCGGCGCGACAATCTGCCGACAAGCGATGCGGCATTCTTTCCAATGATTGCATTTTCAAACGAATACGGGTCAAGCTCCACTGTTTCGGCAAACCCTTCCGGCATGTCGCGCGGCCGCCGGGTATAGTTATTGCTGACTGCAAAGCCGTTTGGTTTGGTCATTCATTCGCCCTGCTGCAGCCGCTTGACGTTCTCCCACTGCTCGCCCTCGGTGCCGAATATGATTTCCCCGGCAATCCGAAGCGGCGCCATGCGGCTGTTCTTGAGCCATTTTTCAATTCCCGCCATATGGTTCTCCCGAGCTAAAGCTTGCCAATTGATTTATTTAATAAAATCTGGTGATTTTTTTTGGTATAATGAAAAAAAAAAGGCAAAAACTCAGGAAAAACAAAAAAAGCAGGAAAAATGAAAAGAAACACAAAAATGAAAAATAAACGAAAAAAATTGAAAAGCAAAACCGGGAATGAATTAAAGAAAAATAAAAAATCAGAAAAAAGCGAAAAATAAAAAAATCAGGAAAAAAGAAAAAAGCCTAGTATATTGCCCCTGCACCCGGAATTCCGCTTGCAAGCGCGCCAAGCACTGATGCGGCAAACAGGACTCCGATTGCAACAATCACAATGACAAAGGCAATGAACGGCACGAGCCATGTAATCACCGCTTTCATGGTGTCAAGGCCGTATGCCGCTTTCAGGCAAAGCGTGAGCAGGTATGCGTTGTAAATCATCAAGGCAAGGGCTGCAATGGATCCAAGGCACGGTATGTATGCCACAAGGCTGAGTATGGCAATGGGCGCCCCAAACATGGAGAGCATGTAATACGTCTTCTCCACTTTGCCCTTTCCTCCAAGGGCGCCTGCAAGGAAGTGGTAAATGAAAACCACCACCACCGACAAGACCATTGAAATCACGAAACTTACTGGAATCATGAAGAGCGAAGCCCCGCCAGCAAGCAGCGCCATTCCCTTTGGCGCGGCTATCATGCCGTACACTCCGCCGACTACCGCGCTAATTGCAAAAGCAATCCCGAAATTCATCAGGCCGTCATTCCAAGACGCCTTGTCTTTTTTTGCCTCAGCGGCAAAAGTGGGTTCAGGAGCTGTAAGCGCCTTCTGCCACTGTGTCATCATGGATCCAAAATCCATATCTCCACCTCTCATCCGGTTACTTTTCCTGCCTTTATTAACATTTCGGGCAATCTTTCCCCACTTGCAGCCACATGCGCACGTATAAAATGCTTCATCGGCAAGAAACAACGGGGAAAAAATGGAAAACGGGGTAATTTCGCAGATAGCCTCCTCCTTGTCGGACGCTGCCGGCGTGCCAAAAAGGGAGGCCGCATCATCAATCATTCCAAGGAATGGCAAATTCGGGGACCTATCCACCACAATCGCCTTTGCCCTTGCCAAGAAAAAAAATGCAAACCCCGCAGAGCTTGCCCAAAAAATATGCGGCAGGCTCGCGCTCCCCGAATGCGTTTCCGAGGCAAAGGCCGCAGGCCCGTACATCAATTTTTTCCTCTCAGATGCGCAATGGGCGAAGTTCATCCATGAATTCTCATCGGTTGATTTTGGGAAGGGCTCGAAAAAACGGGGCAAAACCCTCATAGAATTCCCCTCGGTCAATCCGAACAAGCCATGGCACATCGGGCATTTGCGGAACGCGCTGTTGGGGGACAGCCTTGCCCGCATCATCGAATATGCGGGAAACGAAGTGGAAAGGGAGGATTACATCGACGATTTGGGCTTGCAGGTGGCGCAGTCGGTGTGGGGGGCGGAAAACCTGCCGAAAATGCCAGAGGGAAAATTCGACCATGCGCTGGGCATGCAGTACGTGCAGGCGGCAAAGCGCCTTTCCGAGCCTGCCGTGGAAGGGGAAGTGCGCGCCATAATACACGAGCTTGAAGCGGGCACGTCGCTGCGCACAAAGGCCGCGCGCGCCACCGTGGAAAAATGCGTCGCGGCGCAATACGAGACCGCTTTCGCATATGGCATTTGCCACGACGTGCTGATTTTCGAATCAGACATAGTGCGGACGATTTTTTCAGAAGGGATCGGAAAGTTAAAATCATCCGGCGCGCTGAAGCTGGAAACAGAGGGCAAAAATGCCGGCTGCTACGTAGTGCCACTTGGCGGGGCGGCAGGTTTTGAGGGCATGGAGTCCCCGGACAAGATCCTGATACGCTCGGACGGAACAGCCACATATACCGGCAAGGATGCGGTGTTCCAGCTCTGGAAATTCGGGAAACTGGAAGGGAAATTCAATTTTGTGCCTTTCCTGCGCCAGCCAAACGGCAAGGCGGCATACATGTCGGCAACGGTCGGAAGGCCGGAGAAATTCGGATGCGCAACGCGCGTCATCAATGTAATCTGCCAGGACCAGTCATACCCCCAGAAGGTGCTCAAGGTTGTGCTGGAGCGCCTGGGATTCGCGGCCGAGGCGGAAAATTCCATCCACCTGGCGTACGAGCTGGTTTCGCGCAAAGAGGGGAAATTCTCAGGCCGCGAGGGCACATGGATGGGAGAAGGCGGGCAAATCGGCTTTACTGCAGACGAGCTTTTGGAGGAAGGGGCGCGGCGCGCGATGGAAAAAATCAAGGGCGAATTTTCCGATGAGGGAAAGAAAGCCATAGCAAGGAATGTCGCACTCGGCGCAATCCGCTTCTCGTTCCTCCGCCAAAGCTCGGACAAAAAAATAGTTTTCGACTGGGACAGCGCGCTGTCATTCGAGGGCGACTCGGGCCCGTACATAATGTATGCAAACGCGCGCGCGGGCAGGATACTGGAAAAGGCAGGCGGGCAAACCGCAGGCGGCGCCATTGATGCGCAAACCCCTTCTTCAGCCTACAAATTCTCTCCCGAAGAAAAAGCCCTGCTTTCGCACATAATGCAGCTGCCATCGCTTGTCGAGCGCTGCTGCACAAGCTGCCAGGCGCATCCCATGGCGGAATTCACTCTTGAGCTTGCAGGCCGCTTCAGCAGGTTCTATGCCACCACCCCGGTATTGGCAGGCGATGTCGGCGAAATCGAAAGGGCGGTTCGCCTGTCCGAAGTGAATTGCGCAAAAAACGCGCTTGGGATTTCCATGTCATTGCTTGGCATTCCGGCAATAGAGAAAATGTAGATTGGCGGTGCGCGGCATGGGCATTGGAAAGGCGGCGATGGAAAAAAGCGATGTCAGGTGTTACTGATGCCAAAACCGTCATTGCGCGGCACTGGTGCCGACCTCTACGTAAAAACTTTGGGCGGGAAAAAAATTGTGCAAAGGGTGCTGCGCAAATCCGCTTTCGGGCGAAGCATTCCGCAGCAGGTGCGATTCGAGGCTGCCCTGCAGAAATTCATCGGCGGGCAGCCATTCTGCGCGAATTTCATCTCATCCGATTCAAATTCAATCACTTACGAATACATCCAAGGAAGGGACATCTTCTATTCCGCCGACGGGAAGAAAGTGGGGGCGGCGCTTGCAGCCCTTCATGGGTTTTCCTCCCAAACTCCATTTGCGTTCGCGCAATATTCTTCTGCCGAATCCCTGCTCTCATCAATCCGCTCCGTTGCCATGTCCAAAAAAGAAACCATCTCGCGCCTTGCAGGAGCAGCAGCAAAGGATATTTTTTCATTGGCTGAAAAAAACCCAATTCCACCAGCCCATGAAAATCCGAATGGCTGCATCGTGCACAACGACCTCACCGCAGGCAATATTCTCATCGGCGACAACGGCACCGCCCGCATAATCGACTGGTCATGGGCGGCGCATTCGGACTGTGCGCTTGACCTGCTCTCCTTCACCTGCCCGGTTGTCACCTCATGGGAATACGAGCATATTATTTCAGAAAAGGCGGCAAAGGATTTCTTTTCCGCATATTTTTCAGCCCGCCAAATCAGCGACGATGAAAAGCATGCCATCACAACGCAGGCGCGCTCCCTTGCCATGCCCTATTTCGCATCCATGCTGCTCTGGCTATTCTCAACCGGGCCGGAATCATCGCAGCAAAAAGGGGCGCAAGAGAGGTTTTCCAATCCGGAATTCCTGAAAGAAGCAATTGATGCGGTTGCAAAACTAAAATTCTAGCCAACTGCCTTTCGGTGGTAATCCGTCGTCAAACCATACGAATATATATACGCTTTCTATTCCTGCCAGAGGTGTTCGGCATGTTCGTGATGCAAGCGTTAAAACAGAAGGAAAAAACCGGAATCAAGCTCACGCGCGAAGCCATACGGGATATGCTCAGCACAGAAATGCCACTTACTGACAAAATGTTGGATTCTATCCTAAAATATCCAAATCCGAAAGAAAAGGCAAAAGAAGTGTATGCGGCACTCCTCTCATTGGAGAAATTTAATAGTCCTGAATGGGTAAAACTCACGGATTTCCTGGGCGAAGGCCAGCCATTCCTAAACAAATACGAGAAACAATTCGGAAAGTATTCTAAGTATGGGTTTCCAGCAATTTTTCCGTCGGCTTGTGGTATTGTCTGCATGCCCCCGATAGACCAGGAATTCGTGAAAAACCCGGCAAAGTTCGTCAAAATGGCAGAAGGCTCCAAAGACGTCGACAGTTTCATAAACTCGATAAGCAAGGCGTACGGGGTTAATTTTGGCGTGGGATGGTCCAAACAGTAACAGAAATTATTTCTTCCCTATTTTGTGCTGCCCGATAAACAGCATTCCGGGCAGGAAAGTATTGGCAAACGCAAATCCGCGGATGCCCCCATTTGGGGTTTTAAACCCTGCATGCATTCTTCCCATGGGGGATTCCAATGGAAATTTCAACCGCGCAAATCATAGACGCCGAAGAGCCTCTTTCAAAGGCAATCTCGAAAATCCTGACCGGGAAAGTCGGCGTCCTGGTTGTCAAGGACGGCGCGTATTATGGCATGATTGACGAGCGCCAGCTTGCCTCTGCGCCAAAGGACGCATCCAAGGCAAAGTCGCTCAAATACGCAATAAAGACGCCGGTGCTCTCGCGCGATTCCACAATCCAGGAAGTGGTGCGCGCCTTTTTCGCAGGAAGATTCAAAACTTTGCCAGTCATACAGGGAAAGAAAATTGTTGGCACTGTTTCGCGCTGGCAGGTCCTTTCCGAACTCTCATCATCGGGGCTATTGTCCGGCTGCAAGGTTTCCCAGTACATGACCACCCCGGTAATCACGATTTCCTCAACAGAGACTATCGGAAAGGCGAAAGCCATGATGCGCGATGGCAACATCCGAAGGCTTATCGTTACGGAACAGGGAAAAATAGCAGGGATAATTTCCCATTTCGACCTTGTGCGCCTCGAGTCCGGCACACAGCAGCACTCTCCGATGATGCGGCAGAGGGGGGGCGATGAGAAGCCGCCTGTTTCCTCTTTCATGCGCACAAGCATCGAAACAATAGGGAAAGATGCGTCGCTTGGGCAGGCAATTGCCAAGATGCTGGAGGCAAAAGTCGCCGCCCTTGTTGTCATCGACGGGCCGCTTCCGGTCGGCATCCTGACCACAAAGGACATCATGGAAACCCTGATGAGGCAGGAGAGCCAGTCAAAAGTGCTCATTTCCGGCCTGCACGGCTTTGAGGAGGACGCCGAAAGCGTCCATGGCGAGTGCGAGGCGTTTATCGAAAAGCTGGGCAAATCGCTGAAGATTGACGCGCTCAACATGCATGTGAAAAAAACCGGGCGCCAGTATTTCGTGTCGGCGCACATTCACGGAGAGCATCCGCTTCTATCATCGTCCTCCGGATGGGCGCTTGGGGATGCGGTGCGCAAAAGCCTTTCCGAGCTATCCGGCCAAGCCTCAAAAGTGAAGGGGAAAAAATTAGCCCAAAGAAAATCCGATTGAAGAGCCATGCCGCCGCAGTTGATTGCCGCCAAACTGGCGGTGCGCCCCTCGAGGGGCGCAGCCTGCGCCCGGGCGCAGGCCGGTAGCCGCGGCGCATCGCTTGCTTCGTCGTATTTGGAAACGGCCTATTATTGCAGTCTCGCAAAGTTGCTCGACTGCAACCTAGCAAACCCGCGTCGAAACAGCACTCACGAACTGTCGAATTACTTTGCGGGTTTGCTATAAAGTGCGCAGCAAGCATTTTTATTCTTCAGCGGCATTGCATGTGCCATGAGGGCGCAGGCAGCTTCGGAATTTCTGGTCATCATCGCGGTGCTATCCTTCATCATGGCGCCATTCCTCCTTATAGTCTACAGCAACGCGTCATCATCTGCTGAAAAAATAGCGATAAGCAAGGCAACATTTTCCGCGGCAAGGCTTGCATCTTCTGCAAATGCCGTCGGCTCCATGGGGCTTGGCTCCAGATTGCATGCCACGGTGGAGCTGCCCGACGTTGAGTCGATTTCCACATCAAAAAACGAGGTAGTGATTAACGTGCGGACCGGTTATGGCATCGTTAGCATCGTGCAGCCATCCCGCTTCCAGCTAACAAGTGACGGGCTTGAAAAAATAAAAACTGCGGGCATTTACACCCTTGACGTTGCCGGGCCGGCTGCGTTCGGGTCCGCAGAGAAAGTATCGATTACCCTGCGCTAAGCCCATCCTCTTTTTTGCGCTTTGAACTGCAGCTTTTTCCCAAATCCGGCCCCTACCTGGATGTCATTGCCTATTACGGCCTCATGCCCCCTCAGGAACACGCCTTCTATCCTGCCGGACAGCTGCCTGCCTATGTATGGCGACCATCCGCATTTTGAATGCAAGTCCTTTTCCGTGATTGCCCATTTCCCCTTCGGATCGAATGCTATGAGGTCTGCATCGTTGCCGGTTGCTATGGCGCCCTTGCCCGGAATTCCAAATGCCTTTGCAGGGCCTGTGCAAAGCAGCCTCACTGCCTCGGAAAGGGCCAGCCTTTTGCCCATCACGGCATCAAGCACCAGCGGCACCATGGTTTGCACCCCCGGAAATCCGCATGCGCCATTTTCCTTGTCCCGGGGCGTATGCGGGGCGTGGTCTGAAGCAAGGCAGTCAATGCGCTTTAGGCTTTTCCAAAGCTTGGCAACTTCGGCCTTGGGGCGAAGCGGAGGATTTACATTCCCCCAGCCTTTCAGCCTTTCAATGTCAGCCGCATCCATGAAAAGGTGGTGCGGTGCAGCTTCGCAAGTCGCCCCACCCCATATCCTTGCTGCAGACACTTCCGAAGCAGTTGTAAGATGGCAGAAATGCACCCTTCTTGCGCATTTCTTCCCCATCGCCGCGACTTTTTTAACCGCCTCAAGGGCAACGGGCGGGCTTCGCACTTGCTCATGTTTGGAATATTTCCTCATGTTCCTCTCGGCCGCTTCCTGGTCCTCGCAGTGAACGAGAAGGGGGCTTTCTTTTGGGAAGCTTAGCATGTGCCTTTCAAGCCCGGAATAATTTACCGTCAGGGGCGAGTGGGTATCTGAAATGAAAACCTTGAGGCTCGGAGGGCTGAACCTCTTTGCCAAATCGGAATTTTCCGCAGTGCCGCCAAAATGCAGCCCGAAGTCGCATCTGCTGGCGCTTGCAGCTATCCTTTCCTTCTCGATGTATGCGCCCACTGTGGTGGTGGGCGGGTTGCGGTAATTCGGCATGTCCATGACCGTTGTAACTCCACCGGCAAGCGCGGCGCAGGAACCAGTGGCAAAATCCTCCTTGTATGGCGCCTCCGGGTCACGGAAATGCACATGTGTGTCAATTGCCCCTGGAAGCAAAATCAGGTCCCCCAAATCAAGGCCTTGCCTTTTTTCATAAGTGTATGGGCATATCGCCGATATCCTGCCGGAAACTATCACCAATGCGGCGGGCATGAGCTTCTTGCCGATGAATGCGCGTTTTGAGCGGATAATCATTTTTCACACCTTTAACTTCCAGCCATTCCTGCGCGGCCCACAGCCTCACCAATTCACTGCCCTGCCTGCCTTGTCTTTGTGCAAAATGCCGAATTCCGGATTCTTGAGCGCATCCTCGCCCCTAATCATCGGGCCGTCCACGCATGATATGAACTGCCCCATGGAGCAATGCCCGCACACGCCGAATCCGCACTTCATGTATCTTTCCACAAGCAATTGCGATTCCACGCCGTGCCTTTTCGCGCATTCCGCCACCGCCTTCATCATTTTTTCAGGCCCGCAGGAATACACGCAGTCGAATTTTTTCTCCTTGAGAATCCTGTCCATCTCCACAATGACATTTCCTTTCACTCCCTCGCTCCCATCATCCGTTGTGACATGCATCTTGCATTTTGCAGGGAGCAGCAGGGCATTCTTGCTTCTTGCCCCCAATACTGCCTCAACTTCCTTTCCATCGTCTTTCCCGACTCTTGCCATATACCTTAGGGGTGCAAATCCGTATCCGCCTCCCACCATGAGCCAGCGCTTGCCTTTTTTAGTAAATCCTTTTCCCAAAGGCCCCCGCAAATGCAGCACATCCCCGGCCTTGCATTCGGTCATTTTTTTGCTTGCCGCGCCCGCATCCGCAATCGTGAGGCTCAATCTTGGGCTTGTTTCCGAAATGCTCATGGGCTTCTCTTCCATTCCCGGCAGCCAAAGCATCACGAACTGCCCCGGAATGGCATTTGGCATCTTCACGTCAAACTCAAGCGTAACCACTCGGTCGTTTTCCTTTGTCTTTTTGGTTATTTTCGCCTTAATCGGGACCATGTTTTCACTCTTGCAGCTTAAGCTCTGAAAGTTTCGAATAGCCTTCCTCTTCCATGAATTTTTTCAATTCCTCCTTGATTTCCGCAAAAGCATTGTTGCGGTAGCACACCGCGCTCCCGACCGAAACCGCCGTCGCGCCAGCCATAATCATTTCCACGGCGTCAATTCCATATGTCACTCCGCCCCCTCCAATAATTGGAAGTTTCGTGTTCTGCCTTATCTCCCTCACGCATTTCAGTGCAATTGGCTTTAGTGCCGGCCCTGACAGCCCGCCATATGTGTTTGCCAAAAATGCCTTTTTCGCATATGCGTCAATCCACATTGCCGGCATGGTGTTGATTGCTGTGATGCAGTCCGCCCCTGCCCCTTCCGCGGCTTTTGCAATTTCACCTATATTGGGCACATTCGGGGCCAATTTCGCGCTGATGGGCATTGACTTTGACACTGCCTCCCTTGCCGCCCTCACAACCTCTTCCACTCCCTCGCACGAAGATGAAAACATCTGCCCCTCCTTGTGCACATTGGGGCATGAAATGTCAAGCTCTATCATGGCAGGCTTTGCCTTTTCCACGATTTTTGCAGCAGCAGCAAAATCCTCCGCGCTTCCCCCATACACGCTTGCAATTACCGGCACTCCGCTTTCTTTCACCGCGCGCGCTATTTCCTTTTCCTCCTCTTCCGCCCCCGGATTGGATAGTCCAATGGCATTAAGCATGACATCCCCATGCATTATCGCAGTCGGATTGGCATGCCCTTCCCTCGCCATGATGGAACACGACTTGCTAGTGACTGCCCCGGCGCCCTCCTTTGCCGCCCTGATAAGAAGATGTGCATTGTTGCCCCTTACTCCTGAGGCAAGCACCAGCGGGTTCTGCAGTTTCACTCCCGACAAAATACAGGACAAATCCGGCATAAAACGACCAATAGCTATTGCGGGTTTGTTTTATATTATATTATGCCTCTTGCCGAAAAACGCCCAGATGTTGGCGGAAATGGCCTGCTGCAATGCCAATGTGAAAACCGACAAAACAGCAACAAAAACAATTCCAATTGCCGCAATGGCGAATTCTCCGCCCGCTCCTGCAATTCCGCCCATTGCATACGCCTTTATTCCCGCCCCTATTTTGCCCACCGCCTCCCCCGTTGCAAAATTAATTATCAAAAGCGGAATCAGCAGCGCCAGCATGGCAAGCAACTGCGCAGCAAACACCTCAACAGTTTGCCCCTTCACCAATTTGTCTGAATTCCTCACCACTTTGCCAGCGCTTTTCTCCCCTTCCAAAAACATGTAGACTGAAAATGACGTCCGCACGACATGGATCAGGAATGCTGCATCCCACGCCAGAACAGCAAGGAAGAAAACCGGGAAAGCGATGATAAATGCAAAATCGCCTGGCACTGCAAAATACACTGCAGCAGCCAGCGCGCCCAATCCGATTGCCGGCAACAAAAGCTTCTTGTCATACCAGCAAACTGCATTCAACAGCAATTTGTAAATCTGCAGCCACACCCACTTCAAAAAGTCAATCCCTTTCGCGGTTTTCACCTTTGAAATTTTCATCGCCGACATCATGGCGCGCGCCGAAACATACATTGACACAAGCAGGACTGCGAAAGTTATCAGCCACGAAATGAGCAAATACGAAATATCGGCATTCGGCTTTCCCAAATTTGTCATTATGTAATTCCAGAAAGAGTATCCGCTCACTTTCTCGACAATTGCGCCTGCAATATTCACAACCGTGAGCCAGAAACTCCAGTAAAGCAAGTCATTCTTCCTGAAATTCGCCAATGCGAAAGAGAAACCTTGGAGGAACGGGTAATGTTTTGCCATAAACTTCCATCCGACCGCCGCCTATTTAAATCTTCAGTGGCACATCTTCACAGTCATGATAACACCCCCTTAGCGGGGCAGAGGTGTATGGTTTGAGCCTCGAAGACAAGGCCATCGAAGCCGCGATTCCGCAGCAGCTCGGCTCGTCAAGCAATGAGATTCTCGTTTCGAAGGATGATGAGGAGCTTCTGAAGTTCCTTGAGATGTCCAAGCCGAAAATCTACGTTGTGGGCACCGGAGGCTCCGGCTGCAACACAATGACGCGCATGTACGAAATCGGCATCGAGGGCGTGAAATTCATAGCAATGAACACCGATGTGCAGCATTTGGTGAAAATGCGCTCGGACCGCAAATTATTGCTTGGCAAGAATGTCACAAAAGGCATGGGCGCAGGCAGCAATCCCTCGGTGGGGGAAGCGGCTGCAAAGGAATCGCAGAATGAAATAAAGGCATTAATCAACGACGGCATGATGGTGTTCATCGCCTGCGGCATGGGAGGCGGCACGGGCACTGGCTCGGCGTCAATAATCGCCCAGCAGGCAAAAGATGCAGGCGCATTGACGGTTGCAGTTGTTACGCTTCCATTTGTTTCAGAAGGGCGAAAAAGAATGCAGAATGCATTGGAAGGCCTGGACAAATTAAAGCGCACAGCCGATACCGTAATCGTAGTCCCGAATGACAGGCTATTGCTTGTCGCCCCGGACCTTCCGCTCAACACCGCATTCAAAGTATGCGACGAAGTATTGGCAGGCAGCGTGAAATCGATTGCCGAATTGGTGACAAAGGCAGGGCTTGTGAATCTTGACTTTGCGGATTTGAGGACGATACTCGCTGGTGCCGGTTGCGCCGTAGTCGGAGTGGGGGAAGCATCAGTTGACGCAAAGCCGGAGCAGCGGGCGCTCATTGCGGTTGAAACGGCATTGAATTCGCCCCTGCTTGATGTTGACATATCCACCGCAAACCGCGCACTGGTGAATGTTCAGGGCGGCGAAGACATGACTCTCAAGGAGGCGGAATTAATCGTTTCCGAAGTGAGCAAGCGCATCGACCCCAATTCGCACATAATTTGGGGCGCGAGGGTGGAAAAAGTGATGAAAAAATCATCCATCCGCGTGCTTGTTGTATTGGCAGGCAGCAAGTTCCCGCACTACGAATTGGACAAGATGGGCATCCAGCAGGCGGGCGAGCAGCTTGACCTGGATGTAATATCCTAGAATATGGCGAATGGCAAAATGGAATGTGGTGTTTGACATGGCTTTTGACTTGCGTGCTGAATTATTCAAAATCGAAAGGGTGCTTCGCATCGCCTCGCGCCCGCGCGAAAAGGAATTCTGGCACATGGCAAAAGTGACAGCCTTGGGCATTGTGGCCATCGGCATCCTTGGCATAATCGTATCTTCGGTATTCCATCTGATTTGAGGGGTTGTTTCGCATGATATACATCTACAGGGTAACGGCAGGGCAGGAGCGCGTTGTTTTGGAAATGCTCTCGCGCAAGGTGAAAAAGGAGAACATGCCGATACATTCGGTAATCCATTTCGAGGACCTGCGGGGCTACATGATAGTGGAGGCGGATGACGAGCTTTCCGTGCGCCAGGCAGGCATGAAAATCCCGCACATCAAGGGCGTGCTTGACAAGGCTGCCAAAATCGAGGACCTTGACAACCTGATTGCCGCGGCAAAGCCCGCCTCAATGACCGTGTCAAAGGGAGACCTGGTGGAGCTTGTGTCCGGGCCGTTCAAAGGGGAAAAGGCGCGCGTCATCCGAATAGATGAAAACAAGGACGAGCTTACTGTCGAATTGACGGAAGTCGCCGTGCCCATCCCGGTCACAATCAAGGCAAGCACAATCAGGCTGTTCCAGAAGGCTGATGCCGCCTAGGGTTTTTTTTACTTTTTCATTTTCGGCACTTGCGGTTTTCTTATTTCTTCTTGAAAACCTTCACTAGCAAAAACACCACTGCTGCCAATCCCACTGCGGCAATTGCTACAAGCATGAACAGCGGTCCGTTGTTCGAGCGCACATAAAGCGTCCCTTCCGCATCGTCATAGCCGTATTTTTTCACCACTATTTTGTACGCCCCGTCCGCTGTTGGCGCCCGTATGGCAACAGGGCTTGCCGCCTCGGTCGAATTGCCGCTTATTTCAACCATGACCCCGCTCAAGTCAAATCCGTCCGCGCCGCGCACATATGCCTGCACTTCCGAACCTGGTTCAACAACGGCTGGCAATGTAAGCGTCATTTTCTGCCTTGGCGCGGAAAGCGACTTTACCACCGTTAATTTTGCCGCCCTGTCCACTTCCTCCAACCCCGAAACGTCGGTTGCAGTGCACCTTATGTCAATCGGCCCGTCCGGCATCGGGGAGGCATCAACCGAAACAGCCCAGTCGGTTTTTCCGCTCATGCGCGGGTATTCTATCCTTCCAACCGTGACTTTCACATTGCCAACGCCGCGCTGCGCATAAGCCTGCCCTGCCACCTCGAATTTCTCCCCAACCAGCTGCTCGCTTTCCAAATTGGAAATAGTGCACATGGGCGAGGCTGAAATGGCGTAAATTTCCCCATCGTATGCCCCAACCACAATGTCCCTTCCGTCAACAGTGGCGCCAGATCCGACCCAATCTTTCATGGGGTATTTCCACAGCTGCTTCCCAGTGTCATAGTCAAATGCGTATAGATGCCTGTCATTGGAGCCGACTACCACAATGCCCTGCAGGCTGTCCCCGGCTCCGGCAGCCTGCGCCCGGATTGGGCCGCCGGTTTTTGCTATCCAGCGCTCCTGCCCGGTTGCCGCGTCAAGGGCCACCGCTTCCCCGTTGTTTGTGCCAAACACAACAAGCCCGCCTATAAGCGCCGGCGTGGACATCACCCATCCGGTTGTCTGATAGGCCCAATCTGCCTGGCCGCTTTTTGCGTCAAGGGCGATAACCTGGCCCGAGGTTGCCGCAACGTATATTTTCCCCCTGCTTTCGGACACAAAGGGGCGCGTTTTGAACAGATGCCCCACCGGCGCGTTCCAAAGCGGCGCCCCGCCCCTTTTTGAGATGGCTGAAAGGTTGCCGCCCATTGCCAAGTACACTGCCTGCGAGTCGGATACAATGCTCCCCCCGCCCCCAAGCTCCCGTATCCACACTTCCCTTCCCTGCTGCTCGTCAAGGGCTACTAACCTGCCTGCATATGATAAGAATACGAGCCCCGAGCTTGCATCAAGCCCAAGCAGGGTCTCGTTGGCTTTGCCGCCTGCAATCGAAGGTTCGGCATATTGGCTTTCAGATGCACCCGTAGTTCCGGCCGGTCCAGATTGCGCCTTGGTGGCAGCTTGGGGGGCACCCTCGCCGAATCTCCACACCCTCTTTCCCGCATCCACATCTATTGCCTCGACAAGCCCCCTGTCCGATGCAATTATGAGATACTTTTGCCCGAACACCGGGGGCAGGGATGTTTTTTCAGGCAATGCGTAAGGGTATTCCTGGTTGCCTGTTGCCATGTCAATTACAAATAGGGAACCTGACTGCGAAAGGGCATAAGCCGTCCCTCCCTGTATTAGCGGAGCCCCTATTATCGGCGCATCTGCGTGGTATACCCACTTCTGTCCGGCATGGGGCGCGCCCGCCAAAACCAGCATGGCAAAAAACAAAAACAGGTGGCTCCCAAAATGCCAGCCTTTATTGCCCACGCGCTTAGCCTCCAATCAACGAATCGTGTTTTCCCGCCTGTACCTCTTCCCTCACTTTGCGGGCATCCTGCCCGTTCACGCTCACGCCGAGCGACACGCAGGTGCCAAGCACTTCATTGAGGGTGGCCTTGAGGTTTTTGGAAAGGTTTTTGCCGCTCTTTGCCTTTGCAATCTGCACGGCTTTTTCAAGACTCAAATCGCCCACCACTTTCGGGTCTTCCGCCCCCCCTTTCCTTCCCTTTTCAATGCCCAATTCCTTCTTGATAAGCTCGCCTGTCGGGGGGCTGCCCACTTCTATGCGGTAAGCCTTTGTCGCCTTGTCTATGAATACCTTGATTGGCACTTTCACTCCGGAAAATGCGGCGGTCTGCTTGTTGATGTCCGCGATGATGGCTGCGATATTCACGCCCATCGGGCCCAATGCAGGGCCAAGGGGCGGGCCTGCCGACGCTTTTCCACCCTCTACTATGGCGGGAATAATTGTTTCTGACATTTCATGACCTCCATTTCAAAAAAGAACGTCAGTATATGGGCTGCCTATGTTTATAAAATTAAAGGGAAGGGGCAAAAAAGGAAAAAGCCCCAATTCCGGCGGATTTTCAAAGGTCTTCGGGCATAAGCGGGTTGCGCTCGTCCGTCAGCATGTGGAAATAGCTCATGAAGTTGACCATGAATTTCATGTATTTGCCCGACCACTCGAAAAGCGTCTTGTGCCTCTTTCCAAGGAAGAGTATGTGGAACCATTGCAAAAATATCATGATTGATGCCACTATCCCGATGAGCACCATCACAATGCAAGTCGGTATCATCCACACCCAGCGGATGAAAAGCTCAAGCCGGCCTGCCTTCTCATCGAATTTCACTTCGTATTTCACGGTTTTCATTAAACCACCAATTGAGGCTACATTCGCTGGATTTATTTAACTTGCCCCAAATTCCCATCCTCTCTTTTTTCTACCTTACCCTGTCCAGCACCACCTTCTCCAATTCAACAGCCTCCCATCCCTCCAGCGCCTTGATTGCAAAGTCGAGCTTGCTTTCGCTTTCAGAGAAAATGTCAAAGAGCGAATCGCCCGCCTTCACCACGTCCCCGCGGTGCACCCTTAGGAATATCCCCGCCCCCTTGTCCGCCGGCGCGCCTGCCGCCCTTGCTATTTTTGACATGAGCTTGTTGTCTATGTGCGAGATTTTCCCTCCTGCCGATGCCTTTACGGTGTGGTGGCGGCTTCCTATCCTGCCATCCATGGAGTCGGAGGTGAGTTTTTTCACATTCCCCCCCTGCCATTCCACAATTTCCTTGAATTTTGCCAATGCCTTCCCATTCTCTATCAGCTGCATTGCAATGCCATAGCCGCGCCCTTTTTGCGCCTTGCCGCACAGTTCCAAAAGCACGCCTGCCATCTGGCACGACTTTTCCTTCAAGTCATGCGGATGGTCCTTGTTTTCAAGCGCGCGCAGCACATCCCGGCATTCAAGGGCCGGCCCAATCCCCCTTCCAATAGGCTCGCTCCCGTCAGTAATCATGGCCTCAATTTCAATCCCCAGCCTCTTGCCAATGCCGATAAAGTCCCGCGCAAGCGCCTGCGCCTCCTTTGCATCCTGCACTTTTACGCCCCTTCCAATGGGTATGTCAATTATGCAGTATTGCGCCCCCACCGACTTTTTCTTTGCCAAAATAGAGGCAAGCAGCACTCCCTTCGGGTCAAGCGAAAGCGGATTTCGGATTTTAATCAATTTGTCATCGGCTGCCGCCAAGTTTATCGCGCCGCCCCACACCACGCATCCGCCGACTTTCCTCACCTGCCTCTCCATCTCCTCAATGGGCAATGACACTTCGCAAATGGTTTCCATGGTGTCTGCAGTGCCTGCGGCGGATGTGATTGAACGGCTTGAACTTTTTGGCATGTATGCCCCGGCTGCCGCCATTATCGGCACAATCACCATGGTGGTCCTGTTGCCTGCCACCCCTCCGATGCAGTGCTTGTCCACCACCGGAATTTTGCCAACATGGAAGGGCGAGCCAGTGGCAACAATGGCATCGGTCAGCCCGACAACCTCATTGTCGGTCATCCCGCGTATGTAGCACGCCGACATGAATGCTGCCATCTCTCCCTCGGACAGGCTGTCGTCCATGACCTCGTCTATTATTTTGCGCATGTGGGGCGGGGCAAGCTCCTTTCCGTCAATCTTGTTCTTGATGTATTCAATGGATTCGGGCCTGCCGGTGTGGTGGATAAGGACGGCCTGCCCTTCCTTGACTTTCAATTCATCCGCCACTTCGCCAAACAGCCCTATTTCCCCGATTTTCACCATGTCATCGGACAAATCCACCCTTGCATATGTTTTCCTCCCGTCCGCCTGCAGCACCACGCGGTGCCCCATGTAAATGTCGTTCTGGTGCGCCTCGTCCTGGTTGAGTATGACAATGGGCTTGCCCCCGCGCAGGTCAAGCAGCTTTGCCCTGCACACATATTTCTTGAATTTCCAAACCTCGTCTTTTGCAGGCAATGCAAGCGTGATTTTTTTACCCATAATTTTCACCCTAGCGCCAATTCGGCTGCTTTTGAATCTGCTTGGGGCCGCGGCCCCAAGTCGCGCAAAGTTTGTTCGCAAACTTTGCGCATATCCTGCGGCTTCACAATCCCAATCTCAGTAATATACGCGCCAATCAAGTCCGGAGGGGTCAAGTCAAATGCGGGATTTATTATTTTCACGCCAGCCGCCTTCATCCCAAGCAGCATTTTCTTCCCGTCCGCCAATTCCCCCTCTCCCCTTATTTCAACAGGTTCCTTTCTTCCCCCTTGCGTGTTCGCATCGTATTTGTGCAATTCCGCTGCTGAAAACAATTTCACGCCCGCAGCTTTTGCAGCAAGCGCAATCGGGTATGTGCCTACTTTATTGAGCAGTTCGCCCCTTGCCGTGATTGCATCCGCCCCAACAAAAACAACATCAATCTTTCCAACCGCATTCCCGCCCCCTCGTCCGCCTGCCGCCTCATTTTTCCCGCTGCCCGCAAGCAGCCCCCCCGCCGCAGAATCAACAATAAGCGTCACATCCAACCCGGCATTTGCCAATTCAACTGCCGAAATTCTTCCCTGATAGAGCGGCCTTGTTTCGGTGCAATACACTTTCGGGCGCTTGCCCTCTTCATACGCCATCTTCAGCATCATCATTAAAGTGGTGGAATGGCAGTGTATCAAAACAGCCCCTTTATTCGGAACCAATGCCGCCCCATACGCGGCAATTTTTTTTGCCGACGCTTCCATCCTCATAACTATTTCATCCTGCCTCTTTGCAAGCATCTGCTTGATTGCAGCCACGCCTTCCCCTCTTCTCCCCCTAACCACTGCCAGCAATTCATCAAGATAATTCCTTAGCATCGGCTCGGTTTCCCGCGCAGATGCAAGCTCATCCGCGAAAACAAGCAAATCAGAATACAATTCGTCGGCATTTTTCGCCCCTGATTTTTTCGCCGCAGACGCAAGGGCTTCCACCGCAGCCTTTGCAATCCGCCGTGCCCCCTGAATCTTGAGGGATTTTATGTCGCCTGCTACCTTACTTGCCCCAATTTTCCTTCCTGCAGCCATGCCATTGCAAACTCGCCCGTTCCTTTAAAACCTGTTGGCAATGGTGACGGGCGTGCCATGTCCGTAGCCTATATTGAGATTGCCACCTACTGCGTGTGCCCGTGCAATTTCACGAATTTCTTCCTCGACTTGTGGGCCTCAAGGTAAATGAGGTAAGATGCGCCAAACAAAAATGCCCCTGCCACCACCGAATATTTCCCCAATCCCTGCCCCAAAATCATGATTGACGCTGCGGATGCAACAACGGTAATCCCGGCACGCACCGCCAAGTCGGTTGTGTGCGCCCCGTATTTTTCCATCAATTTATCGTACAGATAATAGCCCAGCGCCGTGGTTGCCCCTATTGAAAAAATGACTGCATATCCCCAGATTCCAATCCCAAGCCCGGCTATCCTTGGCGCCTCGGCCACTGCCGGAAGCAAAAGGAAAAGCGCTGCAAAAGCGAAAGGGAAAAACACCACATCCACAAGCGGGGCGTTGTGCCTTTCTTCCCACCTTGCCAATACCGTGTTTGCGCTTCCCGCCAAAAACGAGAGAATTGCAAGCCAAATCCCAAGGTACGCCGAATTCAAATCCGATGGAAAATTAAGGAGGAAAAACACTCCCGCAGCGGCAAGGGCAATCGCCCCATAGGCATAAATTGAGATTTTCTCCTTGAGCACCCATCCTGCAAGCAGCGTGGCAAACAGCGGGTCGACAAACCCAAGCAAGGCAATGTCCGCAACAGGCGCATGGTCAAAAGCCTCCAAATAAAGGCTGAATGCAATGGCTATGAACATCCCGGAAACTGCAAATGATGCCCACATTTTCAGGTTCCTCGGCTTCTTTATTTCCCCCCTGAAAATAACCGCGAACAATGCAAGGCTGATTGCAATCCTGCTGAAGGCAAGGAAGGCGGATGGCACGCCGTGCAAATAGTTTTTCAGGATGCCGGTGCTTGCAAAGCACAAAATGACAACCAGGAAGGCAAGGATTGCTTTCATGGCATTGCATCGCTTGCTGGATTTAAAAAAAGAGTGCGGCTGCCGGGATTTGAACCCGGGTCATAAGATTGGGAATCTTAGATCCTACCAGGCTAGACTACAGCCGCGCAAATGTATTATCCCCAAAAGAGTTTATAAAATCGAATAAGCGCATCGCCTTGCCAGCTTCACTTTCCAGCCTTCTCCCTTGCAATTCGGAACGCCTCCCGCATTATCGCCCTTTGCGTTATTGTGCTTCTTTTGTCGCGCTTCCCGAACCCAAAAAGCCCATAGGCAGCTTCGATTGTGGCATCCGTTAGAATTTCTTTTTCCAAAGCAGAGCTGCCCTCCTGCCTGCCAGTATTTTCAGCAAGGCGGTAGAGGCGGACAATTGCCTGCGCATCTTCCTTTTTCTTGGCGGAACCGCCCCACAACTTCAGTATCTCCTCATCAGTTGCCATTCTTTCAATCCCCTATGCCGCCGCAGTCTTTTCCAGCTGCTTGATATGCTCGTGCGATTTCCAGAAGAAATAGCCTATTATGCCGAATGTCACTACTGGCGAAACGTAAGCCGGAATGTGCCCCCCGAAGGCGTCAATCAGCATGATTATCCCAAGCACAAGGATGGAATACATCGCCCCGTTCTTCAAATACACGTATTTTTTCACATTCTCTATGTTGCGTATGGTAAGCTCCCTCACCATCAGCGCGCCAAGCCCGTTTCCAATCAGTATCAACGGCACAGACATTGTGAATGCAAATGCGCCAATCACCCCGTCAATTGAGAAAGTGCTGTCAATCACCTCAAGGTAGAGTATTTTGCTCCAGTCGCTCATGTGCATGGAGCCGCCCTGCAGCATCTGCTGCTCCTGCGCCTCGGCATTTTGCTTGAAGCCGTGCGTGATGAAAAATGCCGTGGAGCCCACAACCGCCCCGAATGCCATAAGCGGATTCTGCCCCATGGCAAACCACACAATTACGGTGAGCAGTATGGACACTATGGCATAGAACCACACGCCCTGCTTAAGGAAAAATTTTTCCTGGTGCAGCCCGTAAGATTTCGGCTCCAAAAACAGCCAGTGGAAGAAAAGGAAAACTAGGAACACGCCGCCTCCGGCAAGCAAAATGGGGGAGCTTTGCTCCACTGCTTCCGCCACCGCCGGGTCGGAGCTGAAAGTTGCAAAAAAAGCGCCATCGGGCCCAAGGGAAGGGTTTGCCGCCCACACAATCAGGAGCGGAAGCACGCCCCTCACTGCGAATACCGCAATCAACATCCCAAAAGTAAGGAACCACTTGCGCGCCTTCTCCGACATCTTGTTGAGCACTTCGGCGTTGATTACGGCATTGTCTATGCTCGTGATTGACTCGAAAAGAACAAGCCCCAAGACAGTGAGGGCCATTGAGAATATGTCCATAATATCAGTGTTTCCATTTTTTTCCGAATGCGGCTGCCGGGACTGCCAAGCGAAGCAGGGGGGGTGGGGTCAGGAGGACCACAGGAACTGGGGGAGGGGGCGCCAGTCAAGCCCGAAGGGCTTGGCGTAAGGGAGGCATCAGCCTCCCGCATCCCACTCCCGCGTTTCTTCTTGCGGCTGCCGGGATTTGAACCCGGATTATTAGCTTGGAAGGCTAGCGTCCTACCAGGTTGGACGACGGCCGCAAAAATAATCCTGTTTTATTCTGTACACGATAAATAAAAAGCGTTTAGATTCACTAATCTGGCATGTTAAACGTGCGGATAGTATCCGTGGGCAAATTAAAGGAACGTTATCTTCTTGAAGGGCTTGCCGAATACTGCAAGCGCCTTCGCCCTTTCTGCAAATTGGAATTAATCGAGCTGAAAGATGAAGGCATGGAAAAGGAAGCCACGAATATGCAGCGCTTCATAGATGCAAACACATTTGTCTTGGATGTGCAAGGGAAGGAAATGAAATCAGAGGAGTTTGCGCAATTCCTTTCCAAACAAAGCAAATCCATCACTTTCATAATCGGCAGCGCCCAAGGCGTCCATGAAAGCGTCAAATCAAAATGCCGCCTTCTTTCCCTATCGAAAATGACCTTCACGCACGACATGTGCAGGCTGTTTTTGCTTGAGCAAATCTACCGCTCTTTCATGATAATAAAAAACAGCCCATACCACAAATAATCCCGCTCTACAAAAACGGGAAATCCCCAATATAACCATTGGCAGGCTTGCTTTTCCGGTGGTATTATGAAAGGGCACGAAGACAAAATTACGCATGGGAATATGATGGCGCAGCTTGAGGAAATGTTCGCGCCGGTGCTTGAAAACAGCCCGGACGGAGTCTATCTGTGGCTTGACGATGCGCATATGATTTGCAACAAGAAGCTTGCCAAGATGTTCGGCTATTCTTCCCCCAAGGAGCTTTGCTCAAAAAGCCCGTTCCTTGGCAATTTCGTGCATGAAGAATCACAAGAGGCTTTCTCGATGCATTACCACAAGCACATCGCCAAGCTTAGCCGCCCAGCCACTTTCAGGTTCACCGCTAAAAGGAAGGACGGTTCCTCTTTTGCGGCTGAAACCGACATGGTTCCGATAAGCTTCATGGGGCATGCGGTCGCATACCATTTCGTGAGGGAAATGAAAAAATGAAAAGGGCCGCCATGAGAACCGAAATCAGCGCCGCCCTTTGCGGGCGGCGTCTCTCCAAGCCGGTTGCAAAAGGTGTGAATGGTGTCGAAAGCTAAATCCGGCTTGGAGAAAGCCACTTTTGCAGCAGGCTGCTTCTGGGGAGTGGAAGAGACATTCCGCACCTTGCCTGGAGTAATATCAACGCGCGTGGGCTACACCGGCGGCGGAATGAAAAACCCCTCCTATGAACTGGTGTGCACAAACCTAACTGGGCATGCCGAGGCATTGGAAATCGAATTCGACCCCAAGAAAATAAGCTACGGCAAACTGCTCGATGTATTCTGGAACAGCCACAATCCCACCACGCCAAACCGCCAAGGCGTAGACATTGGCACACAATACCGCTCCGCAATCTTCTATCACACTGAAAAACAGAAAACAGAGGCGGAAAAATCAATCGCCGCATTGGAAAAATCGGGAAGGTGGAAAAGCAAAATAATCACGCAGGTCGTGCCCGCAAAGGAATTCTACCCTGCGGAGGAATACCACCAGAAATATTTCATGAAAAAGGGCGGGGGAAGCTGCCATATTTGACGCACCCGCAAGCTGCCATATTTGACGCACCCGCAAGCTGCCCCTGTTATGCTGTCGCTTTATATTTCCTTTTTGCCAAATCCTGCTTATGCAAACATTCAGCGCGGTAATCCAAAAGGACGAGGACATGTACGTGGCAAAATGCCCTGAAATAGGCACGGTAAGCCAGGGCAAAACAATAGAGGAAGCCATCTCAAACCTGAAGGAAGCTACCGAGCTTTTCCTTGAGGAAAATCCGGTTAAGGCGGTTTTCAAGCCTTTCTTCACCACTTTCGAGGTAAGCGGACATGCCGCGCCAGCTTAGGAAAATCTCCGGAACAGAGTGCGTGAAAATCCTCTGCAACCATTTTGGTTTCACCATAAAAAGGCAGAACGACAGCCACATTGTGCTGTCCAAGGAATCCAATGAGGTAAAGAAATCCACCGTAGTGCCAAACCACAAGGAATTGAAAATCGGAACCCTCAAGGGCATCCTAGAACTTGCAGGAATAGAAGAAGAGAAATTTGCAGAATTCCAATAAGCAGGGGCGGGGGAAGCTGCCACGTCTAATCCTGGAATCCGGGCGCATCATTTAGCAGCTGGCGCCTTGCCTTTTCCACCAATGCGCGTATTGCTGTTTTTGCCTTGGCCAGATTGCCCATGCAAAAAATCAGGAAAGGCGAGCCAATTCCGGCGTCAATCAGCAAATTGTTTTTTACCTCTGCCCAGTAATCCTGTGCCTGGTTCAAATAAGGCATTGCAAATGCGGTGGCGGCCCCAAACAGCATTGCCGCAGCCGTGCCAACTGCGGCTTTTTTCCAAAATGGGTATGCGGCTTTCCTCACTCCATTGGACAAATCATCGTCAATTGTGTTGCGGAGCAAGAGAAGCAAATTTTCAGGGGGGGCACAGGCAATTTTTTGAAACCCGCCCTGTTCAAGCAAGGAAATGCAAAACTGCCTTGAGCTTTTTTCATAATTTGCGTACAACGCCCCTATCTTATCCTTGTTTTTGTAGCCAAAATCATCGTTCCTGTCCCTGTATTTGGCAAAAGCGCTAACCATGCGGCATGCAGTTTCCATCACCTGCTTTCGGGCGGTTTTCATCATTGCACCGCAATAAATGTTGTATTTAATATATTTAAATGCTCTATTTTCAGCTGCGGCGCATGCCGTAGTTAAATGTTTTCATCCAAATAACCAAGGTTGAAAAAAATGAAAAACCTGAACATCTGCATAATAGACGCAACGAAAACATTCGCCAAGGAATTCGGGAAGAAGGGCGGCGAAACCGATTTCACAATGTACAATTACAAGGAGGGCGACGCAGTTCTGGTGCTGTACGAGCCCCATGCCTATCCTGACAAAATCCAGTCGCTTTTGCACTGCCTGAATTTGGCAGACTCGGTTTTCTGGGCAATAGACAAGATAGACTCGGAATTTGCAGAAATAGCCCTTGCGATTTGGCTTTGCGGCAAGCCCGGGATAATCGTGCTAAACGGCATAGGCGAGGAAGAGATCGCCCCAATCCTGTCCAAATCGCCGATGTGGCAGTGGGAAAAATTAACCGACCCTCCGCTTGCAGATTTGCGCGTGAAAATCATGTCCCAGCCGGAGCATGCGCGCAGGGAAAAAAAGCTGGCGGTAATAGACGCCTGCTTCACTGTGGGCGGGGTTGGCACCGTGGCTTTGTGCAAGATAGAGGGCGGCACATTCAGGGTGCACGACGAATTGGAACTGGCCCCATCGATGCAAATGGCCGGGATACGCTCAATCCAGGTGCAGGATGTCGACGTAAAAGAGGCGGCTCCGGGGAGCAGGGCGGGCTTCGCGCTCAAAAACGTAAATCCGGAGGATGCCAGGCGCGGGGCGTATTTTGCCGAGGCTGGCCTGTGCAAAAAATTCATTTCCGGAGAGGCTGAAATCGAGATTTCGCCATTGGTGAAAGACACGATAGCGCCGGGCACGGACGTATTCTTTTCATGGGGGATGCAATACGCGGTGGCAAAGCTCAAGCTTGATGCCCCAATAAGCTCTAAAATGGGGAAAAAACAGGCGCAATTCGCCCTTGCAGCCGATGCCGCAGGATATGTCGGCCAGCAATTCCTCCTAATCCGCCCCGACAAGAAGCCGCGGGTAATCGGAAAAGGGAAGTTTGTGGCTCTGCAATAATTTCGTCCATAAACGAACTTTCCCGCAAATTTCTTCGTTATGTTTAAATAAACTTGTCTGGATATGGACAAGACGACCAGGGATTTGCAAATGCGGATAAACAAAGTGACTCTGAAAGCAGGCGGCGAGGCTGGCACTGGCATAGCTACGATAGGGGCTATTTTCGCCAAAATCATGCAGCGCATAGGCCTCTATGTTTTCATGACGAACGATTATCCTTCTCTAATCCGCGGCGGGCACAACACCATTGCCATACGGGCAAGCTCAGACCCCATACGCTCGCTCTATGGCCCTATTGACGTGCTCATCGCATTGGACAAGGCAACCATAAACGCGCATGCGAACGAAATGTCCGAGGGCGGCGCTATAATCTACGATTCCACCACGATAAAAGAAGCCGATGTCAAGCTGCCGCGCCCCGACATCCGCGCATTTGCGGTGCCATTCACAAAAATAGCAAAGGATGCCGGCGGAGAGCTCTTTTTCAACAACGTCGCTGTAGGTGCAACGCTTGCCTTGCTTGGCATGAAAATCGACCCGCTCAAAATAATCATCGAGCAGACTTTCGGGCGCAAGGGCGCGGAAATAGTGTCAAAGAACATGGTGGCATCCCAGGGAGGCTATGACCACCTCAAGAACATGCTTGCAAGCCCGTTTGATGTCAAGATAGAGCCGCGCGCAATCCCCGAGCGGACAGTGCTTCTCAATGGCAACGACGCAGTATGCATCGGTGCCATACGCGCAGGCGCAAATTTCGTTGCCGAATATCCGATGAGCCCCTCTTCCTCCGTGCTGCACTGGATGGCTGCGCACGCGGTCAAGTACAACCTCGTTGTCAAGCACGTCGAAGACGAAATATCAGCTATCAACCACCTTTGCGGAGCTGGCTTTGCAGGCGTGCGCGCACTGAATGCGACATCCGGGGGCGGCTTTGCCCTCATGGCAGAGGCATTGGGGAATGCGGGCATAGCCGAAATCCCGTGCGTCATAGTCAATGTGCAGCGCTGCGGCCCGTCCACCGGCCTTCCCACTTACACCGAGCAGGCGGACCTTCGCTTCACCCTGCACGCATCGCAGGGCGAATTCCCGCGGATAATCTGCATGCCAGGCGACCCGGAAGAGGCGTTTTACGAGACAGTGAATGTTTTCAATATGGCCGAGCTTGTCCAGACTCCCGCCATTATGCTCCTGGACAAATATGTATCGGAATCGGCCGCAACAGTTCCGTATTTTGACATAGCAAAAACAAAGGTGGAAAGGGGCAAGCTGATGTCCGACGCACAAATGGAAAGCGCGGCAGGCTTCAAGCGCCACGAACTGACAACAGATGGCATTTCCCCCCGCTGCCTGCCAGGGCAGAAAAACGGCATACACGTGTGCTCCTCATACGAGCATGACGAAACAGGCTTCACATCAGAGGAGCCAAACATGCGCATTGCGCAAATCGACAAGCGCGCAAGAAAAATGAATGCCATTGCCCCGGCGCTTTACCAGCCATCGTTTTACGGCGACCCGGCATCCACTTTCCTGCTTGTTTCATGGGGCTCGACAAAGGGCGTTGCCCTTGAGGCAATGCACCTGCTTGCGCGGGACAACATTTCAATCAGGTTCATGCACATAAAATATGCCGTGCCATTTGCAGCCGAAGCCATAAAGGAAGCCCTCCAGTCCGCATCCACCGTGCTGATTTGCGAGGGCAATTCAGAGGGGCAGATGCGAAGCTTCATCCGCGAGAAAACCGGAATACTGATACCGAACACTTACCTGCGCTATGACGGCAGGCCGTTTGAGCCGCAGGACATAGCCTCAAAGGTGCGGGAATTGATGAAGTAAATCAATGACGTATGGAACAAATCTGATGTTGTGATTATCGTGGCGACATTGCAGGAACAGGCATGCGGCGCGCCTCCAGGCGCGATATGACGTGATTATTATGGCGACATTGCAGGAATTGGCGGAACCCGGGCACACAATCACATGGTGCGCAGGGTGCGTGCTTCCCGGCGCGCTTATACAAAAGAATCCATCGGTGGCAAAAATCGAGGAAATCAAGGAGGGCGACCTTGTTTTGGGCAGCGACGGCAAGTTCCACAAGGTTACCGAAGTTTTCACCCACGTCCACAAGGGGAAAATGTACAGGATAAAATCAAAATGCCTGGGGCAGGTGTCTTTGACGGACGAGCACCCGGTTCTATCTGTCAAGAGGAAAAATATCAACATGCATAATGAGGAATTTGACTTGAATTGGGTGAGGGCGGACAAATTGAAAAAAGGCGACTATGTTGCATATCCAATCCTAAACGAGGAAGAAGATATCGAATACGTCGAGCTTCCTAATTTGAAACGTGCGATGGATAGGAAGAGCAAGCCGTTCCCAAGCAAAATCAAAATAACGGATGAGTTCCTGCTGCTTTGCGGCTATTATTTGGCGGAAGGCCATATCCACGACCGGGAAATAACCTTCACTTTCAACACAAAAGAAACTGGATTCGTGGAAGATGTCCGGAAGGCCGCGGAAAAAGTGTTCGGCCTGCCAACAACAGTGAAGACAAGGGCGGCAAAGAACACCACCGAGGTTTTCATCTCCTCATCCCAGCTTGCAAGGCATTTTGAGGGATGGTTCGGGACAGGGGCGGCCAACAAGAAAATCCCCCGCTTCCTCATGCTGCTGCCAAAAGAGAAGCAAAAATGGCTCATCCGAGGGATGTGGCGAGGCGATGGCTGGGTGGGAAAAGGAAGGGCGAATTACAGGACAATTTCCCGCGTGTTGTGCGAGCAGCTGAAAAACCTTCTCATCCGCCATCAGGTCGTCCCCACCATATCGGTCGGCAAGCCGTATGGCATGCACAAGCAGTCCTATTCCATACAAATAGTGAGCCGCCGCGACCTTGGCGTGCTTTCGGATTTGCTTGGTGTTGCAATAGAAATGCGCAATGCCGGCAAGCCTCCCTCCAGCATATTGCTGACCGAATATGTGCTTACCCCAATAAGGGAAATCGAAGTGTTCGATTACGATGGCATAGTGCATAACATGGAAGTGGAAGGCGTGCACAGCTATGTGGGCGAGAATGCGATATTGCACAATTGCGGGGACTTTGCGATACTTGTAGCCTTGAAAGGAGCCCTATCAAAATTGGGCCGCAACCCCCACGAAACCGTGGTTGTGTCCGGAGTGGGCTGCGGAAGCAAGCTGCCCCACTTCATCAAGACATATGGCTTTGAAGGCTTGCACGGGCGAAGCCTGCCGGCAGCTTCTGGAATCAAGCTAGCAAACCATTCCCTTACTGTCGTTGATGTTGGAGGGGACGGGGACGGCTATGGCATCGGAATGGGCCACTTCATCCACACGTGCAGGCGCAACATAGACCTCACCTACATTGTGCAGGACAACCAAATTTACGGGCTAACCACAGGGCAGGCATCGCCCACGTCTGAAAAAGGCTACAAGACAAAATCCACCCCGGAAGGCGTGATTGAAGTGCCTGTAAATCCAATAACCACTTCGATTAGCGCCGGGGCAACGTTCGTGGCGCGCGGATTTTCAGGCCAAATTGCGCATTTGACCGATTTGATAAAGCAGGGCATCGAGCACAAGGGCTTTGCCCACATCGATGTTCTGCAGCCATGCATAACTTTCAACAAGCTGAACACGTACAAATTTTTCACAGACCGGGTGTACACGCTCGAAAGCCAGCAATGGGACCCCACAAACAAGGCTGCTGCAATGGTGAAGGCAGAAGAATGGGGGGAGAAAATCCCGATTGGCGTATTTTACAAAACCACCCGCCCAACTTACGAGGACGAATTGCCCCAGCTAAAGGATATGCCGCTTGTGAAAAGGCCGATTGGCAATGTGGATGTGAGCGGGCTGCTCAAGGAATACGAATAAGCCCGCGGGCCGGCAAACTCCGCCCCATTACCTACCACCTTATAAAGCCCAAATTCCACATATTCTTTGCTTCTTTTCAAGAGAAATTTTGATGAGGAGTGGAAAAAAATAGAAAAAATAGGTGTATAGCAAATGAGTTATGACAGAGAAGGCGGCGACCGCGGACGCGGTGGCGGCGGCGGATACGGGCGAGGCGGCGGCGGACGAGGCGGCGGTGGCGGCGGATACAGTTCCGGGCCGCGCGAAATGCACGATGCGACCTGCTCAAGCTGCGGGCAGGCGTGCCAGGTGCCGTTCAAGCCATCAGAGGGCAGGCCCGTGTATTGCAGGGACTGCTACGCGAAGAACAGGCCCCCGCGCAACGATTACTAAGTAAGGGAGACAAAACCTGAAAAGCAATCAAATTTTTTAAATTTTAATTTTTTTACCCTCTTGAATTTTTTTCAAGAACATTTTTTCATTTAGCTTCAGCCTTGGATTTTCTAGCGGCAGCTTTGATTTTATTTAATCGGACTGTTTTCTTCCAATCCTTTCCAGGATGCCGTTGTGGATTATGCCGTTAGTTGCAACCATCGTGGGCGAGTCAAGCTTCCACCCTTTCCCCTGCATATCAGTCACTTTCCCGCCCGCCTCGCGCACAAGCAGCGCCCCTGCCGCCCCGTCATATGGCTGCAATTTGAATTCCACGCACGCGTCAGCCAAGCCCGCGGCTACATAGCCCATGTTGAAAATCGCGGCGCCCAAGGAGCGCACGTTGAAAACATTTTTCGAAATCCTGCCAAGGGTTGCAAGGTTCGCATCCGCATTCCCCCCGGAAATGTGCGGGCACACAAGCACCATCGCCTTTGAGGCATCCGCCCTTTTGCTCACGTGGATTCTCCCGGCCTTTATCCCCCCTGCCGTCCCCGGTTCAATCATTTTCGCACCGCATCCCTTTTGCGCATACATGATTATGCCCTGCGAAGGGTATGCCACGCCACCCGCCACAACATCCCCATATTTGGCATACGCAATGCTCACGCCCCAAATCGGGAAGCCGTAGGCGTAGTTATTGGTGCCGTCAACAGGGTCTATCACCCAGCAATTCTCGGCGAAAAGGTCGTCGCGCCTGCTTTCTTCGGAATAGATGGAATGCGAAGGGAATTTTTTGAGTATTGCCCCGATTATTATTTTTTCCGAAGCCAAATCCGCGTCAGTAACCAAGTCGTGCGCCCCCTTGTTTTTCGCAATTGCAAAATTCTGCATGGCAAGGAGCTTTTTTCCGGACTTTTCCAGCATGCCGATTATGAATTCTTCCACGAACGGATTTGACGTTTAGTTATTAAACCCTTTCTGCGTTTAACATATCAAGTTGGGCCCGTGGCGCAGCCTGGATAGCGCGGCAGCCTTCTATCAATCCAAAAAAACGGATAGGGAGAAAGCTGATGGTCGAGGGTTCGGGTGGCAGGTTGCCATCAAGCAACCTTCGCACCGCCTAAAAATCCCTTCGGGCCCGCAAATACTGGGAGCGCAGGCTTTCCCGCCCAAAGAGGGGCGGCAATAAAGCTGCAGGATTTCCCGCACAACTTGCGGGGTGGAAACATGCCAGAAGAAAAAATAAAGGAAATCGCAAACCTTATGGACATGCTTGTGGATGACACAAGCGTTCCGAAAAACATACGCAAGGCCGTGTCAGAGGCGCGCGAGCACCTGCGCAATCCCGGCGAAGCATCCACCCGATGCTCATCTGCGGTGTATTCGCTCGAGGCTGTTTCCGAGGACATCAACATGCCCATGCATGCCCGCACGCAAATATGGACAATACTCTCGGCATTGGAATCAGTGAAAGAAAACTGATTCCAGGCAAACAATTCATCAGATGCGCAACGCCCGCTTCATGCGGCCCCCGTGTGCGAATGCGGTGAATACACAATGCAGGAAGACGTGGAACGCATATATGCGGCCAACATACGGCTGACCGGAGAAGCATACGACCTTCTTTTGTCCGCGAAAGTGGAGCCACTGGTAATCGACCGGATTTTGCGCAGCGAAGAGGCAATCATCGACATTGATTTCATAAAGTCAGCCATGGCCGAGGAAAGCAAAATTCCCATGCCCTCGCATGTGCACGCAAATGAGGATGAGCGCAAAGAGGCGGAAAAGGCAAAAATCGCATCTGAAAAAAAATATGTGCATGCGCAAAGGGAAACGCCCCCGCCCCAGCAAAAAACAGGTATGCCGCCTGTGGAAATCAAGCTCGCCCCTTCGGGGGGAAAAGCACCCGCTGCAGAAACCCGGCAAGCCATTGTCCAGGCGGCAAGCCAACCAATTTCTGAAACCAAGCCAGCACCCGCCCAAGAAGCGGCCCAGCACACTTTTGAAACCAAGCCAGGCACTTTTTCATTGCTTCCATCAGAGGCCGAAGTGGCAAGGCGCAAATCCTTCCGCCCCCTTGCTGCGGAATACTCGTCGCGCATCACGATTTTTGACAATCACGACGTGTCCGGGCAGTCAAGGTGCACCGGCACGGTGGATGATTTTGTGAAACACTTCCGCGACAGGTTCGAGCGGGAGAGCGACATACTGCGGCAGCGCCCATCAGGCATTATTCTTGCCCGCACCGACCAGCTTGGCGCCCACCAGAACCAGGATGTGCGCCTCCTTTGCATGGTGTACGAGAAGAAAATCACATCAAAGGGCAACCTTCTTCTTGAATTGGAGGATGAGCAGGGAAGGATCCGCGCAGTGGTGTCTTCGAAGGAGAAAATCTTCAACGAGGCAAAGACACTGCTAAAAGACGACGTAGTGGCAATAGACGGGAAGCAGAGCGGGGACTGGTTCATGGTAAAGGCGGTCACCTGGCCGGATCTCCCAATCATACGCGAGCAGAAGCACGCGGAAACAGATGTGGCCGTAGCCTATCTGTCTGATTTGCATATCGGCAGCCGTTATTTCCTTGAAAAGCCGTTCAAGAAATTCATACGCTGGCTCTGGGGCGAGGAGGGCAATGCCGAGCTTGCCGGCAAGGTGAAATACGTGGTCATTGCGGGCGACATATGCGATGGCATCGGCGTCTACCCTATGCAGGAGAAAGAGCTTGTGGTGAAAGACATCTTTGCCCAGTACAAAATGTTCGACGACCTCATCCAGAGCTTTCCCGACCACATCGTCACCGTGGTGGGGCCTGGCAACCACGATGCCGTGAGGCGCGCAGAGCCCCAGCCCTATATCCCGATGGACATGATAAAAAGCGACGTGAAAAAAATAGGCTCGCCCGCCATATTGGAAATCGAGGGCCTCAAGCACCTTGTCTACCATGGGACATCCATCGATTCCATCATCGCAAACATTTCCGGCCTCTCCTATTCAAAGCCCGACGGCCCGATGGTGGAAATGCTCAAGCGCAGGCACCTTTCCCCGATTTACGGGGAAAACCTCATAGTGCCGGAGCACCGCGACTACATGATGATTGAGGAGGAGCCGGACATTGTGCACATGGGGCACATCCACAAGAATGCGGCTCGGAAATACCGGGGCACGCTGCTGATAAATTCCGGCACATTCCAGGAAAGGACTGAATTCCAGGTGAAAATGGGGCACGTGCCAACTCCGGGCATAGTTCCGGTGCTTGAGATGAAAAGCGGCAACCTGTCGCATCTGAATTTCCTTGGGTCCTGATATGAAAACGGGATTGAGCTGATGATGAAAATGGAATTGAGCCGATGATGAAAATTGAATTGAGCCGATGATGAAAATT